>Ga0272442_10012897_pt1 | contig 10043 bp, 7 predicted proteins | sample SSMForm2O_FD_200262 | JGI IMG/M metagenome (GOLD analysis project Ga0272442, IMG submission 200262) | Marine sediment archaeal communities from Little Sippewissett salt marsh, Falmouth, MA, United States - SSM-Form-2O | ecosystem: Environmental > Aquatic > Marine > Wetlands > Sediment ... | reverse complement strand
CACCGTGCGGCGCGACTGGGATCGCTTCGGCCTGTTCACCACCTACGGCGGCTGGGGCGGGAGCCGGGCGGGCAACGTGAAGGCCCGCGTGATGGCCCGCCTGGGTATCGACGCTGGCTTCGGCGGCGGCAGCCTCGAGGCACAGGAAGCGGCGGACATCGTGCCCATCGCGGGCTTCCCCGCGGGCAGCCCGCGGCGGCCCATCGACCTGCGGCCCGAGGTGGTCGACGAGATCCGCACCAAGTCGCGCGAATCCATCAGCAAGATCATCCGCTTCGATCCCGTGGCCTACACCTGCGGCGACGAGCTGAACTACGGCGGCGGCGATGAGTTCCCCAGCCGCGTGGCCGACTTCCGCGACGCCCTGCGAAAGCAGTACCGCTCCATCAGGCGCCTCAACGAGCAATGGGGCACGCGCCACGCCTCGTTCGACGACGTCTACCCCGTGCTGCCCGACAAGAAGATCGCCGCCCTCCAGCGCGCGTGGGACGGGATGAAGGACGAGGCGCGTGCGAAGGCGGTGGACCCCGCCCGCTTCATCCCGCTGAGCCGCTACCTGGAGCAGGCGGCGGCCGCCGGCAACTACGCCCAGTATATGGACCTCCTGCGCAACAACATCCGCGTGTTCCTCGAGCGCTACCGGCTCTACGATTCGGTGGCGCGAGAGTTCGATCCGCAGGCGCGGGTGGGGAGCTGGGCGCCGATGTGGCCGTGGGCGAGCACGGGGCACGACTGGGCGAACTTCGTGCAGTTGATGGGCTCGTTCGCCCCCTACGGTCGCGACGGCGAGATCGCGCCCTACCACAGCGCCCGTTCGTTCGCGAGCGAACGCACGCTCCTGGGCATCTGCTACGGCGGCTACCTCTACAACGCCTTCGCCCGCCGCGGCCAGCTCCTCGACCTCGAATGGCAGCGCTGGCGCGTCTGGACGGCCCTGCTCGACGGCTTCACGAGCATCTGGTGGTATGCGTGGAGCGCGGGGAACGAGAGCGGCCTGAGTCCCGGCTTCGTGCCCTTCCCCTGCTTCGAGACCGCCCGTGCGCAGGTCGAGCACATCCGCCGCGGCCCCTACATCCTCTTCACCCGCGCGAGCCGCGACCCCGGGCCGGTGGCCGTCCACTACTCCCTGCCCAGCCGCCTGCTCACGAGCCTGACGAGCGACTTCAACCTCCGCCCGTGGGATATGAACTTCGCCATCCGCATCCTCCAGAACCACGTGGGCATGCCCTTCACCTTCGTCTCGAGCGGCCAGATCGCCGACGGCGAACTGCGGGACTACAAGGCCCTGGTGATGCCTCTCTCGCAGGCCATCGATGCCGACGAGGCGAGGCAGCTCGAGCGGTTCGTGCGGCGCGGCGGCGTGCTCATCGCCGATGTGCGGCCCGGGCTCGCCAACGGACACGGCAACCTCAACGACACGGATGCGACGGCCAGCCTCTTCGGCGTGGCCTTCGACCGCAAGCTCGGCCGCGCCACCCTCACCACCGAGCTCAGCGGCAGCTACAAAGGCGTGGCCTTCAAGAGCCCGAAATGGACGTTCCCCGCCGACCCGGCGCTGCGGCTCAAGGGAGCGGAGGCCGCACTCACCGTGGACGGGGTGCCACTCGTGACGAGCCACGAGGTGGGGCGCGGAGCCGCCGTGTGCCTCAACATCCCGTTCAACTGGTACAAGGGCTACCCGACGCCCGACCACCAATACCGCTACCTGGGCCTCGACGAGCACAACCGGATGCTCGGCAGCGTGGTCTCCGCAGTGCTCGAGGCCCACAAGATCGAGCGGCCCGTGCGCATCGACGCGCCCGACGGCCAGTGGCCCTGGGGGCTCGAGACGCGGCTCCACATCGACGGCAAAGCCCAGTATGTGAGCCTCACCAAGGCGCGCCGCACGAAGGACGAAGGCCCCGTCCAGGTGACCGTCCACGCCCCGCGCGGCGGCCACGTCTACGATCTGCTCCAGAACGCCTACCTGGGCGAGAAGGATTCCTGGCCGACGACCGTGCAGGCTGCCGACGTGCAGATCTTCGCCGTGCTCCCCTACCGGTTGGAGGGGTTGAGCGTGGAGCTCGAGGATGAGGCCGTGAGTCCTGGCGACGCGATCGAGGGCAGGGTGGCGGTGGAAACGAGCCGCTCGCGGGCCGAACGCCATGCGGTCGCCGTGCACGTGGCCCGCCCCGACGGCAAACCCGTCCGCTACCTGGCGCAGGTGCTGGAGACGCGGCGAGGCAGGGCGAACTTCTCGCTGCCGCTCGCGCTCAACGAGCCGAAGGGGGTGTGGAGGCTCAGCTTCACCGACGCCGTGAGCGGGCGGAAGGAGACGGCGGAAGTGCAGGTCAAGTGAGGGGCGTCCGCCGTCACTCGCTCACGGTGTCGTCGAGGGGCATGCCGAGGCCCTGATAGAGCCTGCGGCGGCCCGCCTTGTCGTCGTCGAGCACGCCGCGGGCCAGCTCGGCCACCTGCCGGGCGGCTTTGCGCGGCACCACGATCACGCCATCGCCGTCGGCCACCACCACGTCGCCCGGGTGCACCACCACACCCCCGACCACCACGGGCACGTCCTTGGCGTGGAACTGCACACGCCCCTGCACCATGCTCTGCGAGACGAAGGCCGACCAGAAGGGGATGCGCTGGAGGATGATCTCGTCGGTGTCGCGCACCCCGCCGTTGGTCACGTAGCCGCGAGCACCGGAGCGGACGCCGCCCAGGGTGTTGTTCGAACCCATGAGCCCCGCGTCGACTCCGCTCTGGTCGATGACGCAGAAGTCGCCCTCCTCGATCTCGGCCATCCACGGATACGGGCACACGTCGCTGTAGTACCACGAGGTCCACGTGGCGTATTCCTCGGGGCTCATCGTGGGGATGGTGCCCTCGTAGGGCACGTAGCGCGCGGTGCGCGCGATGCCCACGGCACGCGTGCGCCAGAGGGGACGGATCGCGGGCGACATCGAGCCCGTGCGATGGAGCATCAGGGCGTCCATTCCGTCGCGGACGTCGGCCACGCGAAGGCCGTCGTAGAGGACGAGCAGCTCGCGGCGTTCATCGCTGTCCGAAGGCATGTGGGATCTCCTGGTCGCGCCTCTACCGGCGTGCGGGGAACACCTCGTCTGCGGTGCCGGACATGATGCGTTCCTTCTGGGCGTCGTCGAGGCCGAGCTCATCGAAGATGGCCAAGTCGATCTCCATGTGTTCGGGTTGCTTGCCGAGGCCGCCGGGGATCGTGCTGTCGGTCCCGAACATCAGGTGCTCGGGGCCGCAGAAGGCCACGGCGTTGGCGAGGGCCTGCTTGCGAATGTGGGGCGGGGTGCCGCGGGTGAGGTCCACGTAGCTCTGCCATCCCTCGCTCTGGTAGCGGACGGCGGCGCGCATACGGCCCATGACGGCGAGGCATTCCTCGCACCAGGGCCACGAGATGTGGGCCATGGCGAAGCGGATGTTGGGGTAGTGGAGGAGCTTCTCGAGCCAAAGCGGGCGGCAGAAGCGCGAGCCGTCGTCGAAGCCGTAGAGGATGCCCGTGTGGAAGAGGATGCTGGCCTTGAGCTCGTGCATCTTCTCCCAGAAGGGCTCGAGGCGTGGCTCGTAGGCATACCAGTGGTCGGGGATGATCTTGATGCCGGTGAAGCCGAGGTCCAGGAGGGCCTCCTCGGCCAGGCCGGCGGCGCCGGGGATGGTCGGGTTGATCCAGGCGAGGCCGCCGATGCGGTCGGGCGCGGCGTCGAACACCTGCTTGGCGACCAGCAGGTTCTCCCGCGTACCCGGGAGCGACACCCGCTCGGGCGGCGAGCACACGAGGATGCGATCGACGCCGTTGGCATCCATCGTGGCCAGGACGCTCGCACTGTCGGCAGGCCCGCGCATGTGGACGTGGCAGTCAACGATCCGCATCGGCAAGCTCCTCAAGAGTAGTGCCCGCGGAACACGCGGAACACACGGAATGGGAGGCAGGCAAGCCGCGCCGCAGCGGCTCACAGGCTGGTATTATGGGCGGGAGGGCCGCGCCGGTCAAGTGGCTGGGGGCCGGGGGCTGGGACGCCTAGTGATGCGTACAAGCACGACGGCCACGGCGGCCAGAAGCACCAGGCCCGGCCAGGCGAGCGGCCCGCCCGCGAGGCCCACGTCGAGCGGGTTCTTCCCCCTGTTCACCACGATGGGCACGGCGAGCACGATGCCGAGAAGGGCCTCGCCAGTGATGAGCCCCGCGGCAAGCAGCACGCCACGTCCGCGGCCCCCCTCCCCTCGCCTGCCCACGACCCACGCGAGCAGCCCGCCCAGCAGGATCGCCACGCCGAGCTCGAGCGGCAGATAGATACCCACGGCTACGGCCAGCACGGGCGTTCGGAACCGGCTCTTGCGCTTCTCCAGCACCACGTCCACCCCGATCACGGCCACGGCGATGCCGGCGCCGGCCAGGATCATCGCCCACGGCAGGTCGCGGGCGAACACGCCGCGCGCCACGGAGGCCATGAGCGTGGCCTGCGGGGCGCGCAGGGGGCTTGGATGCTCGACCGTCGCCTCGCCGATGCCGTAGGCATGGAGCAGGAGCGAGAGGACGGGTGCGAGCACGAACGCGGCGGAGACCACGCCTACGGCCTGCATCACCTGCTGCTTCCAGGGGGTGGCGCCCACCAGGTGGCCGGTCTTGAGGTCCTGGAGGTTGTCGCCGCCGATGGCCGCCGCACAGCACACGACGGCGCCGATGAGAATGGCGGCCGCCGGCCCCGTGGCGCTCTCGGTGCCCAGCGCCAGGAGCAGGAGGGCCGAGGTGAGAATGGTCGCGATGGTCACGCCCGATACGGGGTTGTTCGACGAGCCGACGAGTCCTGCCATGTAGGACGCGACGGCGGAGAACAGGAAGCCGGCGACGAGCATGACGGCGGCCATGAAGGCGGCGACGCCGGTGCTCGCGGTCACGTGGCGAAACACGAGGAAGAGGGGCACGGACGACGCGATGAGGGCGATGCCGATCCAGTGCATCGGCGCGTCGCGCTCGGCGCGGGGCAGGCTCGCGGAGCCTTCCGTGCGGAGGCGGCGCCAGGCGGCCATCCCCGCGGCCATGCCGCGCACGAGACTCGGCCACAGGCGCACGACGGCCCACACGCCGCCCACGAGCATCGCCCCGACGCCCAGGAACCGCGTCTGCTCCGACCAGAGCTGCCACGCGCGGGCCGTGGGCGCGACGGGCTCACCTGCCGCCGTGAGGGGCCAGTCCGACGCCGATGCGGCCAGCGGGATAGCCACGAACCAGTTCATCGCCCCGCCCAGGAACACGAGGACGGCGATCTGGATGCCCACGATGAAGCCCACGCCCACGAGTGCGGGAGCGAGGCTCAGCCCGAAGAAGCCCACCGAGCGCCCCATCCGCACGGCCGTCTCCACCGAGCCGGCCCACACGCGGAGCCCGCTCTGTCCCAGCTTGAAAACGGCGCCCAGCGCACCGCCCGCCACGATGTCGCGCAGCCCCTCCCCTCCCCTGTCGCTCACCCGCAGCACTTCGGCGGTGGCCACGCCCTCGGGGAAGGCCAGGTCGGCCTCCACGATGAGGGCACGCCGCAGCGGCACGGTGAAGAGCACGCCCAGCAGGCCGCCCAGGCCGGCGATCATTGTTGTCTGCCAGTAATCGAAGTCGCTCCACGTCCTCAGGATCAGCAGCGCGGGCAGGGTGAAGATCGCCCCAGCGGCCAGCGACTCCCCAGCCGAAGCCGCCGTCTGCACGATGTTGTTCTCGAGGATGTTCGAGCGGCGGAACAGGCGGAGCACGCCCATCGAGATGACGGCGGCGGGGATGGATGCGGACACGGTCATGCCGGCCAGGAGGCCCAGGTAGGCGTTGGCTCCCGCGAGCACGGCGGAGAGCAGCACGCCCAGGAGCACGGCCTTGAGCGTGATCTCGGGGAGCGGCGGCGCATCGTCGGGCATCGGAGAGCCTCCAGGCGTCAGGTGACGGCCACGACAGGCGGCATTCTAGCGAATGGGGCGATCCTGATCCACCCAGGGGCTCGCGAAGGCGCGAAGGCACGCGCCGCGCGATGGAGTTCCGCCCCTGCCGGGCAGTCTGGCGAACCTCCATCTTGACGATCCACGCATGGAGCATATAATGGAGGGGCGGCGGGGACCATGCACCTGGGCTCACACACCCTTTGATGCTGAAGCGATGGATGCACGTCCCGGGGCTCGCGGAGCTGCCGGGCATGCCGGTCGGGGCCGAGTGACGGTCGCTGGAGTGGCACCGGCGGCCGCCACGTCACCGACAGATGACTGCACACGTGCGACGCAAGCTCGCGTGCTTGTGGTGCGCACACTCCAGGCGCAGGTTGCTGCGAGGAGGACGCGCGCCGGGCATGCTGCGCGTCGCGATGTCAGGAGAAAGGCCATGGACACAGAGATCGGTTTCGCGGCAGGCGACGTGTATGAGTTCCTGAAGGCCAACGGCCCTGCGACTGTGAACCAGCTCAGGAAGGCGACGGGCCGCAAGCAGGCGGAGCTGTACGAAGCGATCGGGTGGCTCGCCCGCGAGGGGAAGGTGGAGCGGATGATGAAGGGCCGCATGCAGCAGTGGCTCCTGGCCGAGGAAGGACTAGCCTAGCCCGACAGGCCCTCGGGCGGGCCGCATCCGGCGCACACGCTGCTCGCACCCCGCGCACACCTTGACCTGCCGATCGTCCTAGGCTATGATGACATGGGGACGGGGTGCGTTTGTCCCTTCCCAGGACGTTCCGGTGGGGCAATTCTCCCGCGTCCCCGGGTTGCCCGTGGGACGATGTGAGCGGGTGCGGTGTATGTCCGATTCGCAGCCCCCAAAGCTTCGGTTCTTCTGCCTCTCGTGTGGGGCCAGGATCACTGCGCCCTCGTCGCTGGCGGGCAGGAAGGTCAAGTGCCCGAAGTGCGCCGCGGTGGTGCCGGCGCCCGATCTGCCGCCTCCGCCACCCGAGCCTCCTCCTCCGCCGCCGCCGCCTCCACCCAAACGTGAGCCCGAGCCTGCGCCGCGGCCCGTGGCAAGCGGGCAGCGCCCGCCGAGCGGCTCCTCTCACGGTGAAGTCGTACCCGAGATGGAGTACGAGGAGCCGTCGCGCCGCCTCGCGTCGGCCGTCGGCTGGAGCGTCTCCCTCGTTCTCCACGCCCTCCTCTTCCTCACGTTCACCGGCATCACGTGGTTCGCCGGCAGCGGCAAGGGCAGCGAGGGCCAAGACGTGGGCTACGTGGGGGAGGAGAATCGGGAGTCGATCGAGGCGGGGGATGCGCCCATCGAGCGCATCGAGGCTCCCGCCGCGCAGTTCTCCGCCGTGCAGTTGACCGCGCCCGTCGCCATCCAGCCCATCGAGAGCATCGGCACGGGCAGCGGGCCGGCGAAAGTCGAGTCGGTGATCGGCATCGCGGGCGGCCCGGCGGGCGGTGCGGTGGCGATGAAGGGCGACTGGTCGCAGTTCTACGCCGCAGGCGGCGGGGGCGGAGGAGGCGGCGGAGGAGGCGCCAGCTTCTTCGGCCTGGAGGCACGCGGGAGGGACTTCGTGTATGTGGTAGACTACTCGGGGAGCATGTCGGGGCAGAAGCTGCGGGCAGCGAAGTCGGAGCTCATCCGCTCGATCAGCGCGCTGCGGCGGAACATGCGTTTCTACGTGATCTTCTACAACCACCAGTTCCAGGCCATGCCTTCCAGCGGGCTGGTGAAAGCCACGCAGCAGAACAAGAGCACATACTTCGCGTGGATCGAGCAGGTGAGGGGCGGCGGGGGCACGGTGCCCAGCCCCGCCACCAGAGCGGGGCTCGCTCTCAAGCCCGACGCCGTGTGGCTCCTCTCCGACGGCCTGTTCCCCATGCAGCAGGCGACGGACATCACGGCGGCGAACCCCGGCGCGCGCGTGCAGATCCACACCATCGCGTTTTTCGACAATGCGGGCGAAGCCGTGCTCCAGTATATCGCGGAGCACAACCGCGGCAAGTATCGCTTCGTGCCGCCGGCGGCCATCGGGGTGCCGTGAGCCGGCCAGCGCATCACTGAGGGAGGAGCCGGCGTGAGGAGGTCCAGGCCGCGATGAAGCTGGTGAAGGCACGACGCAGCTACGGCCACGAGATCAGCATCGCACCGCTCATCGACGTGGTGTTCCTGCTCATCATCTTCTTCATGACCGTCTCGCAGTTCACGCGCGTCGAGGTGGAGCTCATCGAGCTTCCGAAGGCCAAGACGGGCGAGCCGGGCGGCACGGGCCTCGGCGGGCGCCTCATCGTGAACGTGCGGCAGGACAAGAGCATCTGGGTCTCGGGGAAGACATACACGCCGGCCTCGCTGCGGGCCATGCTGGCCAAGGTGGTGGCGAAGAAGCCGGCCAACGAGATCACGGTGCTCGTGCGTGGCGACCGACGGATGCCCTGGGGCACCGCCGCCGAGGTCATGGACGCCTGCGCCGCACACGGGATCAGCCAGGTGCGCGTCGCCGTCGTCGAACCAAGCCAATCGGACTGAGAAGGGACACTGCCGATGCTCCTGACCCGGCAGTCGCGACGCGCCAGGCGGCCCGAGCTCCAGATGGCGTCGATGATCGACGTCGTGTTCCTCCTCCTCATCTTCTTCATGTGCACGTCGTCGTTCCCAAAGCTCGAGAACGACATGGCGGCACAACTCCCGCACAGCGGCAGCGGCGATGCAGCGCTGGAGGAGGACTTCGAGCCGATCCGCGTCCGCCTGGCCCCCATGGGCGAGAGCGGGGTGCTGCTCTCGGTGGACGGGCGCGCCTGCGGCTCGTTCCCCGCGCTGCTCGAGGCCCTGCGCGCCCGGCGTGCGGTGGCCGACCTGCCTGTGATCATCGAGGCGGAAAGCACGGTGCTCTTCGGCCATATGGTCTCGGCGCTCGATTCGTGCCATCAGGCCGATCTGCGCCGCGTGGCGTTCTCGAGGAGGGGGATGGCAAAGTGAACGCCGCTCACCCTTCCATCGTGCGCCTCGCCCTCGCCCTCCTGGCCCTCGCCGCCGCACACGCTGGCGCGGGGGAGCTCCAGGAGCGCATCGACGCCCTCCTGGCGGAGGCCGCGGCGGCGCCCACCGTGAAGGAGGCCGACGCCAAGTTCACCCAGGCGGAGGCCACGCTCGAGGCGGCAGACGAGTCCATCGACGTGGCGGCCCGCCGCTCCGTGCAGGCCGACATCCGCCGCGCCCGCGGCAGCAGGTATGCCGAGGCCTGGCGGGCGGACGACAAGCAGGCGGCCCTCCGCGACCAGGCACGCCGCGTGCTCACCCTCGCCCTCGACGACTACCGCAAGCTCCAGAAAATGTGGGAGGACCGCGCGGACGCCCTCGAACAACGCCTCGGCGACGAGCAGGCCGTCAAGAACCGCGAGTATCAGGAAGCCTGCGGCCTCTCCTCGCGAGCCAACTACGCCATCGCCTGGACCCTGCTGAGCTACGCCAGCGTGCTCCCGCCCGGCGGCGAGCGCGAGAGCCGCCTCCAGAAGGCACTCGAGAAGTTCCTCAGCTTCACCGCCAACGGCTACCGCAACCACCCGATCGTCATCGACTGCTTCCTCGGCCAGGCGCTCTGCCTCTACGAGCTCGAACGCTACTCCGAAGTGCCCCTCGTGCTCAAGGACGCCACGCCGCAGAACACCCCGCCCGACGTCCACCGCCGCATGATGTTCGTCCTCGTGAAGAGCTACGAGGCCAACGCCTCGCACCTGAACCTCGAGATCGCCGCCAAGCAGTATTTCGACGCACTGCCGAAGGACCACAAGCACACGGCCGTGGAGCTCCAGATGGCGCTCGCCCGTGCGAGGAGCCTGCTCATCGTGATGGCCGAGCTGCCCGAGCGCGCGGCCTGGGCGCGGGCGCGGCTGGACGCGGTCTCGAAGTTCCTCTACGCCCGAGGCCCGGCCTGGCGGGCCGAGCTGGCCCGCGTGCTTGCCGCCCACAAGGGCGCCGGCGCCTCGCCGCTGAGCTGCCTGGTGAAGGCGCGGCAGCACTTCGGCGCCAAGAAGTATGCGAAGGCCGTGGAGGCGCTCCAGGAGGGGCTCAAGCTGCTCACAGCCGACAGCGATCCCGCCGTCGCCGCCGACCTGCGCCA
>Ga0272442_10012895_pt1 | contig 10044 bp, 10 predicted proteins | sample SSMForm2O_FD_200262 | JGI IMG/M metagenome (GOLD analysis project Ga0272442, IMG submission 200262) | Marine sediment archaeal communities from Little Sippewissett salt marsh, Falmouth, MA, United States - SSM-Form-2O | ecosystem: Environmental > Aquatic > Marine > Wetlands > Sediment ... | reverse complement strand
ACCAGTTCGATGCGGCTGACCGGCTTGGTCAGGAAGTCGTCGGTTCCGCACTCGACCGCCCGTTCTATGTCGCCCAACTCGTTCAGGGCGGTGACCATGACGATCGGAATCTTCCGGGTATCCGGGGCCGCCTTCAACCGCTTGCAGACCTCGAACCCGCTCATCCGCGGCATCATGATGTCCAGGAGGATCAGGTCGGGCTGTTCGGCCGTCACCTTCTCCAGGGCGTCGACCCCGTCGGTAGCGGCCACCGTCGAAATCCCGTCGACGTCGTCCATATAGGCCTGGAGCAGTTCCAGGTTCTGCACGTTATCGTCGACCACCAGGACCTTACTCGGTGGGACGGCCTTCTCTGCCGGAATCTCACTCATCGTCATCTCCCCGGTCGAAAACGGATCATTTCGGGCCTTCCGATAGCCGGGCAGCATTATAGCCCATCCCGGGCCCGGCAACCGCAACCGACCTGGCATCCTGCCATTTCGGCCGCCGCGATGCGGCGAGGCACTCAACCCTCCGACCGCTCGGTCGTCCAATAGAGTGAGGCCGCCGCCGTCGATCGCTACGTTACGGCCTGTCGGCAGCGATATGGCATGTACATCTTGTACGTGCCGCACCGGTGGGTTATAAAGTTATGGGTCGTGCGGGATCGGGACGGGTCCGGCCGGCTGGTCGCCCTGGCGACCTGAACTCAGCAAGGAGCGAAGCATGTTGAGCTGGTCACGATGCCACGGTATGGCGTGGTTGGCGATGCTGGTGGCTGTCGCACTGACCGTCGGGTGTGGGGCGAATCCCTACCTGGCTTCGAGTATCACGATCCAGCCTGGCACCTCGGGACCGGGTGGCGGCGCCGGAGGCGACGACCCCGGCGGCGGCGGCGGGCAGGGCGGACTCAACCAATTCATCACCATCAGCATGCGCAACAGCACCCTGACCACCGTGCACTATTACCTGCATGTCTTCGCGTTTCTGGGCCCCGGCGCGACCGTCAACGATGACAACCTCGACCTGTACGAGTCGTTCGGCTACATCCGGACCGGATCGAGCACGTTCTCTTTCGGTAGTGTGACGGTCACGGCACCCGCCGGCGAAGAAGTGCTTTGGTATTGGCACGAGCGAGGCAGCTTCCCCGAATCGTCCATCGCGCCGGAGGTCGGCGGTATCGCCGAGTATGACGCCTTCTTCGACCAGCTTGGCGCCTTGGTGCCCGTGCCCGATCTGATCGTCTTTTACCAGGGCAGCCCGGCCGGCAGCCCATGCAGCCTCTTCTCGTATCGCACGACAGATATCACGGGACTGTTCACGCTGGAGGCGTTCGACCCGACACAGGTCCAGGGCACGGGCTGCAACTGCCTGTCCTTGAGCGATGCGTTCCAGAGGCTGGCGCCGGCGACCGTGTCCGCCACCAGCGCTCAATGCAACGAATACGTCCGAGGGTCCAACATTCTCTACGACTTCCGCGACGTCGACCCTGCCGGCGTAGCCCCCGAACGCCTGCTGTGGGAGGTCTCACTGGCCGGCGACGTGTACCACGACTTCGCGTGGTCGCCGTAATAGGTAATAGGCCGAGCGCCCGGCTGACCGCGCGGGGCTTCTCATCGCGGCGGAAGCCTGACTGCAGTAGAGTGTCGGCCTACCCTCCGTGTCGGGACCCACGGGCCACCACCCGACGCCCAGCCACAGCATCATCCAGAACGGTACAGGCCGCAGCGCCGAACGCCACGCCACTCGGCGCCCGTTCCTGCCCCAGCGGCCGAAAGACTTCGTGGGCTTTGCGTCACCCGTGGTCCGTCAAGGTGTAGCGAATGCCTGTTCGAACGACTCGATTCCGGATGAGATGAGTTCACCGATCTCTCGTTCGGCAAGCTCGAACGTATTGGCCCCGGCGAACTCGGTACCTTGGGAGCTGCCGTCAACCACGCCGTAGATCGTACTGTATCCGCCTACTGTGCTGGTGTCGCGCACGGCGGCAAAGATGACCACGTCACCGCAGAAATAGTCAATACCTTCCCGCAGATTCTTACCCAAGGGCGGAATCTCCTGCCGCGTGTTGTCATCGAATACAACCAAGGCGCCCGGTGTGGTGGGATTATCCAGCTCGCCGAGCGCCATCTGTGAGACAGGGCAGGAAACCAGTACACCCCCATCCAAGCCGGCAGAAATATTGAAACCAAAGGTAGCCGTCTGGAGTGTACCTGCCGGAACCCACTCGAAGTTAAACAGAACCCGCTGGTCGGTCATGTTGATGTTGCGGATGAGGACAAAAGGCGCGGTGCCCGGCGCGATCGGCGCGAAAGGAGTGCCCAACACCTCCATGAACTGCGGATTCAGGCTTTGCGAGGCCAAGCTACAACCGCCCAGGGCAATGGCGACACCAAGTATTGCAGCTGCCGTTTCCAGTCTGATGTAACGTCTCATCATGTGCATCCCGCTCCGCGCGACTCGCGTCGCTTCATGCGACCCTAGTCCAGGACCGTTTCCGTAGAAATCTCCCATCGGAAATTCCCACTATCGTCCACACCCGGGTACACGAAGATCTTGATCACCGCACCGCAGACGAACTCCTCGCCCTCATTGAGCGGACTCGGTGGTACAAAGCCCACTGCTTCCGGGGTCACCTGCCCGGCATCGACCACGTAAACCGTCCCTCCGGTAACCGTGAGTTGGGTCAGGCCGCACTCGAAGACCACTGGCGTATAGGTCTCATTCCACATCCCGATCGTCCAGTCTTCGGGAACGGTAGTGCGCGGAACGATGTTGAAATCGATTTCCGCTGTCCAAACCGTCTCATTGACGAACAGCAGAACCACGCTGCTGCCCGGCTCGGGAAGGGACGACTGGCTCTGACCCACCGCAGACAGAAACTGCGGATTCAGCGCGTCCTGGCAGGCCACGGGCAAGGCCAGCAGCGCCAATAATCCGATCAAATGCCAGCGACGCAGGCATCTGCTGAGCATCACGTACCTCCAACCGCTACAACCCACTCTGCCACCGCATCCCCACCACTGTCTTGGACGCCCCCAGCCCGCTGGCGTTGACACCGGCGCGACCGAAAGCCCCGCCAAATACTAGAGTAAGGACCCGCGCGCAGCAAGCTGTTTCTCGTGGGTCGTCCTGGGATGGCGAAGAAACCGCTCCACGCCAGAGATACACGTCACCCAGCCGGCCCGTCTTCCGACCAACGTGGCAGCGATCGAAGCCCAAACGCCACCCGCACGGTTGCAGTCGCCCCCGAGACGCCCACAATGGCGGCTATGTGTGGCATTGCGGGCATCGTCCGGTTCGACGAACAGCCGATCGAGCCCAAACAGCTCTGGAAGCTCTGCGACGCACTGGAGCACCGCGGACCCGATGACCGGGGCATCTGGCTGGGGCAGATGGGGCGATGCCCCGTAGGCCTGGCCCATACCCGGCTGGCGGTTATCGACCCGTCGCCCGCCGGGCATCAGCCGATGGCGGATCCCGACCAACGCTGCCAGGTAACCTACAACGGGGAGATCTACAACTTCCGGCAGATCCGGCAGGAGCTGGAAACCCAAGGTGCCCGTTTCCACAGCCACAGCGACACCGAAGTGCTCCTGACCGCCTACCAGACGTGGGGCACGGATTGCTTCCAGCGATTGGCCGGCATGTGGGCGCTGTGTGTGGTCGACGTCCGGCAAGGCAGCGGAATCCTGGTCCGCGACCCGTTCGGGATCAAGCCGCTGTACTATGTGAGTTCCGGCTCGCAGTTGCTGTTTGCCAGCGAGATGGCCGCCCTGCTGCGTGTCGGGGGCTGGGACCGGCAGATCGATCCGACCGGGTTGAACCACTACCTCAGGCTGGGGTTTGCTCCGCACCCCCACACCATTCTTCGCGCCGTCCGCAAGCTGGGCCCGGGGCAGTGGCTGCGCTTCGATGAAGGCGGCGTCCGCCAGCCGGAACAGTACTACCGCCTGCAACCCGAGGCAGCCGAAAAAGACGACTATCCGTCCGCATGCGGGCAAATCCGCGAACGCCTCGGTCAAGCGGTCGCCGCCAGGACCGTGGCCGACGTGCCGATCGGGGCTTTCCTGTCGGGCGGGCTCGACTCGTCGATCATCGTGGCCCACCTGTGCCAAAGCGGCGCTCGCCCGGTCAGGACCTACACCGTCGGCTACGCCGAGGCCAAACGGTTCGACGAGACCCGCTACGCCCGCCTGGTGGCCAAGCGGTACGGCACCGAGCACCATGAGTTGTTGCTGACCCTCGACGATGTCGCCGAGACCATTCCCAAGCTGCTGGACCACCTGGGCGAGCCGTTCGGCGACAGCTCTCTGATCCCGACGGCCCTGATCAGCCGGCACACGCGGCAGCACGTAACCGTTGCCCTCAGCGGCGATGGCGGCGATGAACTGTTCGCCGGCTACTGGCGGCACCGAGGCCTGGGCTACCTCAACCGATACCGCCGGCTGCCCGGTTTCCTGCGGAAGGGGCTCATCGAGCCCATGATTCGGCAGTTGCCCGCTGGTAAGGGCAGTTGGCTCACCGACCGGGTACGTCAGGCGCGTAAGCTCCTGCGGGCCGAGCACGTCGGCGGGGGCGACACCATCAACGATTACCTCCGGTTCTGCACGATCCTGGCGCCCGAGGCCGAGTCGATCCTGCTGCCGGAGGCACGGGCCGCGCTGCTCTGGTCGGACCTGAAGCGAAGCTACGAGTCCTGCCGGGCAGCGGACCATGGACCCTCAGGCGGCTTGAACGGCATCCTTGCCGCCGATCTGCGTTATGCGTTGGCCAACGACATGCTCTGCAAGGTCGATCTGGCGAGCATGTGGTGCGGGTTGGAGGTCCGCGTGCCCCTGTTGGATCGACAGTTGGTGGAGTATGCGATGGGCCTGCCCGTCGATTACAAGCTGGCCGGCGGGCGCAGCAAACGCATCCTGGCCGACGCGCATCGCGACCTGTTGCCGGCACCGATCGTCAACCGCCGCAAGATGGGCTTTGAAGTACCCGTGGGCGAGTTCCTACGTGGGCGACTGCGCAACCTGTTTCTCGACGTGGTCGGTCGCGACGTGATCGAGCAGATCGGATGGCTGGATCACGACCGCGTGATGGAAGTCTACCGGCAACATTGCAGCCGCCGTGATGAACATGGCGATTTGCTCTATGCCCTTCTGGCGCTGTGCTGGTGGTGGCGGCGATGGATGGCCGGCAGTTGAGTCAGCCGTGCAGGCGGGCGCTGCGAGCCTGCTGGCGGAGCGCCGCCAGGCTGTGGATGCGGAAGTAGTACCACCACATGATCTCGCCGAAGCCGTCGGTGGTCATGCCGAAACCAACCGTCTGGCCGAGGCTTAGATCGACAGTATACCCGGCGTCGGTCACGATGACCGAGTCGCGTCGCGGTTCGGCGATGACGCTCGGCTCGCGTCCGAGGTGCCTGTAACGCAACGTCTGCCCGTCATACAACAGCGCGCCGTGGAATTCCGCGACGCGGACGCGTTTGCCGATGATGTGTTCGACGTTGAGCTCCAGTCGGTCCTGAACGCTACGGCTCATGTGCAGGTAGGTCCCCAGTTCCTCCATCTCGGACGGCCCGGTGAGCGATGAACCGAAGGCAACGACCTGCGGGCGTGTCAGCGGCAGGCCGAACACCTCGACCGGCGCGTAGTAAGTGAAGTTGTGCGAAAGCATCAGGGCAAACTCGGCACGTTTCAGCCCGGGTTCTGACATAGCTCTTGCGCCCACACCGGATATCCCAGCCCAAGCGGGATTCTTACTGTGTCGTATCGTGGGGCGAAGACACCGCAGACCCGTTCGTTCGCGCGACAGCGTTGCCGCGGGCCGGCTCGGCCTCAAACGGTCCAGAAGGGCTTTCGCCTCGCCCCGAGCAGCGAACCTGCTCTGCTCCATATTATCGGCACGTGGCTGCATCCGTCCTGCCCAAGGGGCAGTCAACAGGGCAAAAACTGCGGCGATCTCGAGGCTGGATCACCGTAACATACTTACTAAACGAATGTTACGCAGACTTCGGGACCATGTGGTCTGCACCCAAAGATCACTTTTCGGTCGGCCGGGACAGGTGTGTGCGGGCCGGCGCTGCTGCTGCTACAATGCGGGAATGTAAGTGTCGTTAGTGCTGCTTAAGGTGAAATAATGGATCAGATGCCAACGGTTCGGCTGGGTTCGTACACGATTTCGCGACTCATTGTCGGAGGCAACCCCTTCAAGGGCTACTCGCATCTCAGCGAGCAACTCGATCAGCAGATGCGCGAGTACTACACGCAAGACCGCATGATCGAAGTGCTGCTGCGCTGCCAGGAGCATGGCCTGAACACCATGCAATCGCGCGGCGACCAGGAAATCATGGACATGGTACGCGAGTATCGCCGTCGGGGCGGCTCGATGCACTGGATTTGCCAAACGGCGAGCGAATGGGACGACGTTGACGAAAACATCCGCGCGATCGCCGAGTTGGAGCCGCTGGCGATCTACCATCACGGCACGAATACCGACCAGCACTTCAAGGCTGGGACGATGGACGTGGTGCTGCGGCGAATCGAGCTGATTCGCAGCCTGGGGCTGCTGGTGAGCGTCGCGTCGCACATTCCCGAATGTCTGGAGTGGATCGAACAGCAAGGCTGGCCCGTCGATTTCTACATGTGCTCGTTCTACAACCTGTCGCGCGAGCACCATGAGTCGAAGCTCGTGACGGGTAGCGGATTCGTGAACGAGGACCACCTGTTCGGCGAGAGCGACCCGGCCCGAATGTGCCAGTTCGTGCAGGCTACGGACAAGACGTGCCTCGTGTACAAGATACTCGGCGCCGGCCGCAGGTGCGCCGATCAGCAGATGGTCCGGGCGGCGTTCGCCTATACCCTGGAGAACATCAAACCGGGCGACCCGGTCATCGTGGGCATGTACCCGCGTGATGTCGACCAGGTAGCCCTCAACGCCTCGCACATGCGCGAGGTTTGCGGGCAGCTTCAGCGCTAGGGACGGGCCGTTGCGGTCGACCGTCCGATAACTACAATTGTGCCGCGGAAAGTCGGCGCCGCCCCGCTTGTCGGGACGGGCCAACATCGCGGCCCACGGGGTTTTGAAGGAGATGCGGAATGGCACAGCAGGCAGACGGCGAATATCCGACGATCATCGGGCCCGACGCCATCTTCAAAGGCGAGTTGTCTTTCGAGAAGGGCGTGCGGATTCTGGGCAAGTTTGAGGGCAAGATCGCCACAAAGGGGGAGCTGCACGTGGCTGAAGGCGCCCGCGTGAGTGCCGACATCGAAGCCGGGACCATCCAGGTCGACGGACACATCAAGGGGAACCTGACGGCTTCGGGGAAGGTGCAGCTCAAGAGTTCAGCCAAGCTGGAGGGCGACCTGCGGACGGCGAGGCTGGAGGTGGTGGACGGCGCGGTGTTCGTCGGCAACTGCGTGGTCGGTCAGCAGGCGGTGCCCAAAGAGCCCCAGTCGGCAGGGCCTCGCAGTCAACCGGTCCCGAGTAAGAAGGCGCCGGAACCGCAGCCGCAGCCGGCCACCAAGTAACCGACGCTCGAGACGGCCGCTATGCCGGGGACGCCGGGGGAGTCCAACCTGTAGCATGCCATGGGCAGAACGCGCGGCGAGAGTGCGATCAGAACGGTCCTGTGTCCGCACTGTGACGGCGCTATAGACGCCAGCACCAAGGCTATGTCCATGTTCTGCCCCAACTGCCGCAAGCGGGTGATCCTGGAGAATTTCAAGATCAACACGTATCACGCGGTGCGGCTGTTCGCCACGTGCGGTGATGTGACGGTTACCAAGAAGGGACACGTTTCGGCGCCGGTCAAAGTCGGCAGTATCACCATTAACGGGACGGTGCGCGGCAGCGTGCGGGCGCGAGACAAGATCGAAATCGGCAAGACGGGCAAACTGACGGGCGACATCATCGCCCGGCGCCTGGTGATCAAGGACGGCGGCACGCTGGTGGGGCGCTGCCACATTGAGCCGGACGGGAACGGCAAGCAGGCAAGCTAGGGTCTCTGCGAGGCCGCCAGCACGTCGACGCCAAGCCCTTGGGAACCAAGCCGGGCAGGTCAGCTTGAAGGAACCTATCTCTCGCAGAACTCCAACACTCGGTTGACGAGTTTGGAGACGCCGGCGAAGACCTCGGCCGGCCCGCCGGCAAGCATGTAAGCCGGTGTGCTGACCAGCTTGTTGGGTTCGTCGACGACGATGTCGTCGGCGGCGCACTGGCGGTGCTGGGCGCCGGCGGCTTCGATGGCGGCGGCGGTATCCTTGTCCCGCCCGATCGTCAACGTAGCCTTGACCCCGGCCTGGCCGAGGATGCAGGCGATCATGGCTGGGGCAATGCAGATGGCACCGATAGGCTTGCCGGCCTGGAGCATCTGCTGGACCAATCGGGTGACCTCGGGATTGACCTGACACTCCGCCCCGTCGGTGGCGAAAGTGCAAAGGTTCTTGGCTGCACCGAAGCCGCCGGGGAAGATGACGGCGTCGATCTCGTCGGCGCTCACCTCGGCGAGGTCACGGATCTGCCCGCGGGCGATCCTGGCCGACTCGACCAGCACGTTACGGCTCTCGCCGACCAGGAGCGCCTGGGCCATGTGGTTGATCACGTCGGCCTGGGGAATGTCGGGGGCGCAGCAGAGCACGTCGGCTCCGTACTGATCGAGCGCCAACAGCGTGCAGACAGCTTCGTGGATCTCAGCCCCATCGAGGAACCCACACCCGGATAGCACCACAGCGACTTTGGGCATATCTGCATCCTCCAGACGTGTTGACCAGATGAACCCACGCTCGTTCGGCCGAGCATTTTAGAACGGCCGGCACGCTGCGACAAGACTCGCGTCTAGCCGAGTTGGACGGCCCGGGCGCCCGAATAACCCGACCCCGTGCGATTGACGGCGGCGTGGCGTGCGTCCAATCTGCCCGATATGGGTGCGATCAACAGAGCCCGTGACACGCAGGTCGGCAGTGCGGCATGAAGCATGTGATTGTGTATGAGCAGGCTGGTCGGTTCGCCGGTTGGCCGGCAAACAACGGGCTGTGGTGCTGGGGCGGGCAGGAGATCCTGGTCGGGCTGACGGTGGGCGATTTCCAGGAGATGCGCGGGCACAACATCGCCGAGCCGTATCAATCGATCCTGGCCAGAAGCACAGACCAGGGCGAGACGTGGACGACGGTGCGGCCTGAGGTGTTCGTGGGATCGGGCGGCCAGGTTCGCAGGCTCACCGATCCGATTGATTTTGCCGGCGACGGCTTCGCCATGCGGGTGGTCGGGACGGGTTACCACGGCAGCGACAGGGCGGAGGGCGCGTTCTATGTGTCCGACGACCGCGGCGACACGTGGTGCGGGCCGTACTCGTTTGGCTCGCTTGGCGATCACCCGCAACTGCGCGGTCTGGAGATCACGTCTCGCACCGACTACGTGGTCGACGGTCGGCATGACTGCCTGCTGATGATGTCAGCACGGGACGCCAGCCGGTTGACCGACAGAGTGTTCTGCGCACGCACGACCGACGGCGGGCGCAGCTTCTCGTTCGTGTCGTGGGTCGTCGGGCCCGACGATCGGCATCGGGCCGTCATGCCCTCGACGGTGAGGTGCGGGTCGGGGCGGCTCGTGTCGGCGATCCGGCGCCGTCAGGTTGGTACAGAGCGCTGCTGGGTTGATGTCTATGGATCCAGCGACGACGGGGTCGACTGGCAACTGTTGGGCAAGGTCGCCGACACGGGCCCATGGAACGGGAACCCACCAGCCTTGGTCGGGCTGACGGATGGTCGGTTGTGTTGTGTCGTCGGAGACCGAAGGACCTGCCAGATCGTCGCCCGGTACAGCAACGACGAGGGCCGCACCTGGGACGGTGACGTGGTCCTACGAGCCGACTTCCACGCGGACCGCTACGGCGACCCCGACTTGGGATATCCTCGGGTGGCGCAGCGAAGCGACGGCAAGATGGTCGCCATCTACTACTGGGCGATCGAAGCGATTCCGCATCAGCACATTGCGGCGACCATTTGGCACCCGCACGAGAATGCGGCAGTAAGCAAGGCGGGCTGAGCACGGCGTAAGTTGCCGAGTCGGCAG
>Ga0272442_10012892_pt1 | contig 10046 bp, 12 predicted proteins | sample SSMForm2O_FD_200262 | JGI IMG/M metagenome (GOLD analysis project Ga0272442, IMG submission 200262) | Marine sediment archaeal communities from Little Sippewissett salt marsh, Falmouth, MA, United States - SSM-Form-2O | ecosystem: Environmental > Aquatic > Marine > Wetlands > Sediment ... | reverse complement strand
AGACAATCAATGGAGTTCTATCCTGCACAGCATGATCAGTCGAATCCGGGACCTGGGAATCCCGTTGCTCAAAGTGGAAAGATACCCGGCGCACCCGAAACCGGAAAGCACATAGGAGGACAAAATGTTGAGAAACAAGATCTACACTGCTGCTCGCCTTGCAGTGATCGCCGCACTTGTCACCGTGTTTGTAGCAGCTTGTACGACGTTTAAAGGAGAGATCCCCGTCGACCTGGATATTCCTGAGACGACCTATATCTCCCCGATGAATGCGGACGGTATTCAAGACAACCTGGTGATCCCCCTGGAGTTTCCTGAGCTGAGCAACCTGACGATCCAGGGTTACCGCTTCACCATCTTTGAGGCCGCGGGAACGGATGCGGAGACCGTAATCTACATGGTCGAAGCGGTTGCCGAAAAGCGAGCACAGAGGAAGGGGACTATGTCCCTGATGGCGAGTATCTGTATCATATCGAAGCATGGGATCGTTTCGACAATGCCGGAAGATCCCTCTTTCGGTACGTGGTGGTGGACAACACCCCCCCTTCGGTAGAAGTGTTTACCTCCTACCCTCTGTTCTCACCGAACGGGGATGGAGTAAACGACACGATCCGGATCAGCCAGAAAGACTCGAACGTGGAGAATTCCTGGATCGGCAAGATTCGCAGCCGCCAGGGAACGAGCCTCAGAGAGTTCGATTGGACCGGCATGGCAATGGATTTTAGTTGGGATGGCGAGGACGGCGGTGGGGTGCTCGCCCCCGACGGGATGTATACCTATTCGGTTCGAAGCACCGATCTGGCCGGCAACTCAGCTACCGTCACCCTGGAGGACATCGTCGTGGACACCGACGGGAATGTCGATTTCGACGGCACGAACGCCCGTGGCGCAGTATTGCCCGATGGTCAGTACCGGGGAGTGCTGACCGTGAGCTAAAAAACCGGCGAAAGACCCAGTGTGGCTTCACCCCCATTTCTTCTCGATAATGCCAAACCACTCGTTACCTTGAGTACGGAATACACCCTGTTTTCGCCGGATGGAGATGGGAACAAAGACGAACTGAGGATTTATCAAAGCTCGAGCGTGTAAGATTCATGGCAGGGATCGATTCTCAATGCTGTGGCACAGGCCGTTCTGTCAATCACCTGGAATGGGAGAGCTGTGCAATTCATCTGGGATGGAAAGGATGGGGCTGGACGGCAAGTGCCCGACGGCCTGTACAGTTACCGCATCACCTCAATCAACGCCGCGGAGAATCGCTCTGTTACCGAATTGAAAAGTATCCGCGTCGACACCCGTCCAACCTCCGTGACTATACGGATCGCTGAGCCCAACTTCTCACCCAGCGGAGACGGTTTTGCCGATTTTCTGACCTTTAACCTCACAGCATCGGTCCCCGATGGGTTGAGTGTTTGGACGCTGAGCATCGTTGGTTCCGATAAACTGATTCGAAAAACACTCTCCGGAGGCGCGTTGACGGGGCTCATGCCTGATTCTCTTACATGGGACGGCCGCACGGAGCAGGAAAAAATCGAAGAAGGAACGTACACCGCAATTTTTTTACTGCAGAATATCAGAAGGGAAACATGACCCGGGTCAGCTCGGCTCCATTCCTCATCGATGTATCCGGCCCTCAGGTGCGGTTCAGTATCGAGCCCAAACCCCTTTCCCCCGATGGGGACGGGGAAGACGACTCGCTGTCCGTCTCCATTGATTTCGAATATGCCAGCCCTATCGATGAGTGGCCGGCTCAAATTCTCGATCCTACGGGAAAACCATTCAAAGTATTTAGCGGCAAAGGCGCTCTAAAATCACCCATCATCTGGAACGGTCTATCCGACAAGGGTGAACTGGTACAGTCCGCGACTGACTACACTATAGCGCTATCGGTCCGGGACAGCCTGCGGAATCTGACGGCGGCCGGGGAAGTCGTTCCCGTGGATATCCTGGTTCTACGGGACGGTGATCGGTTGAAAATAATCATATCCAGCATCTACTTCAAACCCTTCACGGCGGATTATACCACTCTCGAGACCGAACAGGTGAAGCGCAATATAGCCACCCCCGATCGTCTGGCAGTGATTTTGAAGAAGTACAGCCGGTACAGGATTCGCATCGAAGGTTACGCGGTTCGCATCTATTGGTACGATGCAGCCAGGTTAAAGGAATAGGAGGAACAGGTACTGCTTCCCCTGTCCAAGGAACGCGCCGAGGCGATCCAACAGGCGCTCGTAATGCGTGGGATAGGGGAGAATAGAATTGCTACGGGAGGTTTAGGCGGCATGCGACCGGTCGTGCCTCACAGTGACCTTGGCAACCGATGGAAGAATAGACGGGTGGAATTCATCCTGATAAAGGAATGACCAAATCTTGGAAGGAGCACAGAATGAAGCAGAGTGTGAGAATCGGATTGACCGCAACGGTAGTGATTATTGGTATGACCTTGGCCGGATGCGCCAGCCTGCCGCTGTTCGGGTCCAAGGCACCGACCAAAGCGGTAGCCGTGCTGCGGCCCCTGCAGGGAAGCACAGTTCAGGGGACGGTCAGCTTTATTCAGGAGGGATCGAGCGTGCGGGCGATCGCTGTACTTTCGGGCCTCACTCCCGGCAAGCATGGCATTCACATCCATGAGTTCGGCGACTGCACCGCAGCCGACGGCTCGTCGTTGGGCGGACATTTCAATCCGGGCAACACGATGCATGCAGGACCGGAGGACAAAGAACGCCATGTCGGCGATTTGGGGAACATCGAGGCGGATAAATCGGGTAACGCGAAATACAATCGTCTCGACCCGCGGATCGCGTTAACCGGACGCACCTCCATCATCGGCAGGTCCGTCGTAATAAAAGAGAAAGCTGATGACTACAAGACCCAGCCGAGTGGTGCGGCCGGGATGCGTATCGCCTGCGGCGTTATTGGAATATCTTCGCTGGAATCGGACTGATTGTGATAGTATATTAAATTACAAGGAGGCAAGAATGGGATTCTGGGAACGATCAAAAGATTTGTTGGATCAAGGCATCATGTCTTCCAAGGACATCTTCGACAAGGCAAAAACCAAGACCAAAGAGCTTGGGGGAAAAGGAGTCGCCAGGTTCGAGATCGGCCAGCTGGAAAAACAGGTGGAGAAACGGTTTGCTCAAATTGGACGGCACGTATATGAGGTTCTCGTTAAAGAGGGCCAGCAAACCATTTCCAAAGGCACGGAGGAAATTAAAAAATTACTCGGTGAGGTCGAAGAGCTCGAGAAGACAATCGACACCAAGGAGAAAGAGCTGTAAGGCGGAAGATGCCCGTCTTCGCATAGGGGAACGCTATACCGCGACTGAAGTATCAGAATTTTCAAAGGGGCTGCGATCGAGCTCCGGAAAACCACAACTGTCTGATTTCATCGGTTACGATTACGCCGTTCGTGATTCCGACAACCCGCGCGCCGTAGTTGTCCGGTCTCAGATAGGACATAGAGATCAGGCTTGCGCCCAGGCCGATAAAAAAACCGCCGCACATTTGGTCGGCCAAATCATAGATCTGCGAGATGTTGAGATTGAGCCCGAGGCCTGCATGCAGACGGCGTTCCCGGACGAGCGGCAGGTATCGGATCTGAATCTCCCCGGGGTTCGCCGGATCTACCTCCTTTTTCCACGGCAGCACTCCGCAGCTGTCCACCGTTTCCACCAGGTCGAAGCTCTCATTGTACAAATAGGTACAGCTGATCCCGTATCCGAATATCTTTTCCAGATCCTCCTCGTTGTACACTTGTGCATCTGCAAATGTTTCCAGCTGTATCTGCCGGGACAGCAGGAACGCATAGCCGTAACCGTGGACGAGGTTGAAGCCGAAGTTGTTTCGCTTTTCATCGTATGTGTAGGCGTCGTTGCTGGAGTGCACGTATAGCACGGTGTCGATTATCCCTACCACCCCCAGGTTCGCTCGCTTCGGAACCAGCCCCCAAAGTGTTGCATTGAGCCCCACGGCTGTGCCCATTATTTCGTTTTGCCGATCGACCAGGGCGGTAGGACCGAGCAGAACGTGCAGATCGGAAAATGCGGATGCCGCTACTGCGAAGCACAAAATAGCCAACACCAAGCGCTTCACATTTCACCTCCCATGCGACAGTGCAGGAAAACCCTCTACTGCCGACGCACATACCATCGGGCAACTATACAGGGAACGTTCCGGTATTTCCAATAAAAAAGGGTCAAGCCAAGCGGCCGAAGCCCATGGGGCGTCTGTTCGCATCGCGGTCGCGGATAATCTCCACGGCCGCCTCCCGGCCTCTTGGCAGGGCGTGGGGCTTCGCGATGCGGACCTCCACCCGTTCGACCCCGAAGTGCGCCAGCGCCACCGCGGCGACCTCCTCGGCCAGACGCTCGAGCAACTGGAACGAGGAGCCCTCGGCCGTGGTAACGATCTCTGAGGCCAGCCGGCTGTAATCCACCGTATGCTCCAGCTTGTCGCTTCGCCCCGCCTGTTCCAGATCCACGTGCAGGCAGACATCGATAGCGATCTCCTGCTTGCGCGTGCGCTCCTCCGGACGAACCCCGATAATGCAGGCCACGCGCAGATCTTTCAGGTAGATCCTGTCCCGGAAATCAGCCATACAGATCCTCCTTGATGAACGCTCCCCCGTCCACATACAGCACCTGCCCGGTGAGGTAGTCGTTTCGCGCCAGGAACACCACCGCGTTGGCCACATCCTCCGGCTCGCCCCAGCGGCCCAGCGGTGCGCGCGCGGCCAGGCGCTCCAACTCCTCCGGGCTTCCGCTGTCAGGGGGCAGGATCATGCCCGGAGCCACGGCGTTCACCCGGATGCGCGGGGCCAGCTCCAGGGCGAGCATTCGGGTCAGGCTGAACAGGGCGCGTTTGCTCAATACGTAGGACACGTGCTTGCGCATATACCCGCCCATGCGGCTGTCCAGCAGGTTGACCACGCAGCCGGCGTGCTCCCGTTCCAGGTGGCGCTGTGCGGCGAACAGCCGGATCAGCCGAAGCGGAGCCACAGCGTTGACGCTCAAGGATTGCTCGAGATGTTCCGGAGTGAGCGTAGCCACCGTGTCGGAGGGAAAGATCGAGGCGTTGTTCACCAGCAGCGAGATCCGTCCCTCCGGGGCGAGCTCCAGGGACTGCCGCCACATCCGCTCGAGCTGGACCGGATCATCCAGGGCACCCTGTACGGAGGCGGCCTGCACGCCGCTGTTCTGCAGCCGGTCTACTGCGGCCGCGGCGGCAGCTTCCGAGCGGTTGTAGTGCACGATGATGTTCGAGCCCGCCTCGGCCAGGGCAGTGGCGATGCTCCGGCCCACCCGTCTGGAAGCCCCGGTGACCAGGGCTGTGTGTCCGCTCCAATCCACAAGGCCCATGCAGCCGTCAGACGTGGATGACCCAGCCCTCGGCCATGCGAGCTGTTTCCATCACGCCCTCCGAGAGGGTGGGATGGGCGTGGATCATCACCGCGATATCCTCCGGAAGCAGCTCCGCGGTCTTGGCCAGCAGGATCTCGTGGATCAGCTCGGTGGCCTCCGCGCCCACCAGATGGGCGCCCAGGATTTCCCGCGTCTCCTTGTCCACGAGCATCTTGAGAAGCCCCTCGCTCTTGCCGATGGCCACGGATTTTCCCGCGCCCCGGTAGGGGAACACCGCTTTTTCGAATTGCAGGCCCGCCTCTTTGGCCGCCTTCTCGGTGTAGCCGAAACTTGCCAGCTGCGGCTCGCAATACACCGCCCCCGGAATGGCGTTGGCGTCCAGTTGGACCGGAGGGGTGTGACCGGCCAAGTGCTCCACCGCGATCTCGCCCTCCTTCGAGGCGACATGCGCCAGCATCGGGGAGCTCAGCACATCGCCGATGGCGTACACGCCCGGTACCGAGCTCTGGTAGTACTCGCCCACCGGGATGAAGCCCTTCTCCAGCTTGATGCCCAGCTGCTCCAAGCCGATGCCGTCGGTGTTGGGCACCCTGCCCACCACCAGCAGGATCTGATCCACCTCCAGCTCCTGCTTGCCGTCTTTGCCTTCCAGGGCGACCTTCACGGCCTTGCCGCTCTTGGTGTACCCGGTGGCCTTGGTCGAAGTGTACATCCGGATGCCGCGTTTCTTGAAGGAGCGCACCAGCACACCTACCGCCTCCTCATCCTCAAGGGGCAGCAGGTGATCGAGCATCTCCACCAGGTGTACCTCCACGCCGAAGGCGTTCATGATGTGGGCGAACTCCACACCGATCGCACCTCCACCCAGCACGCACACCCGTTTGGGAAGCTTTTCGAGCATCAACGCCCCTGTGGAGGAGAGCACCGTCTTTTCGTCGAAATCGAACCCGGGTATCGAGCGGGGACGCGAACCGGTGGCAATCAGCAGATTCTTGCCGCTGATCACCCCGTGTCCCTCCACCTCGATCTCGTGGGCCGAGCGAACGGTCCCTTTGCCGGCGATCATATCGATCTTGTTCTTCTTCAACAAGAAACCAACGCCACGGGAAAGGGTATCGGCGGCCTTGCGCGAGAAGGCGAGGACCTTGCCGTAGTCCAGGCCGGAGCCGTCAACCTTTACGCCGATTGACTCCAACTCGGCGGCCGAGCGCATCAGCTCCGCCTGATGGATCAGGGCTTTGGAGGGGATGCAGCCGATGTTCAAACAGACCCCGCCGGGCTTGTCCTTTTCAATCACCGCGGCTTTCATTCCCAGCTGCGTGGCGCGAATGGCGGCCACATACCCGCCGGGACCTGCGCCCAGAACCAACAGATCATAATCGTAATTTGCCATGTTGCTCTCCTAACATTTTCCTCAGGATCGCCTCACGCACCGGCGGATGTCTAAGCACGCTGGGTACGGAATCGCGAAACCGTTGTTTGTATCCTACTATAATCGAACTCAGTACAGATGATCGACAGGGTATTCGATCATCGCTTTCAAATCGGATAGAAAAGCAGCCCCGACCGCGCCGTCGATGACGCGGTGATCGCAGGATAGGGTCAGAATAACCTGCGAGCGCACGCCGATCGAGCCGCTGTCCTCGACAACGGGAACCTTCTGAATCCGGCCCACCGCCAGGATAGCCGAGCCGGGCGGATTGATGATGGCGGTGAACTCGAGGATCCCCGAGGTTCCCAGGCTGCTGATGGTGAAGGTGGCGCCGTTGTACTCCTCGGGCGTCAGCCTGTTGCCGCGCGCCTTGTCGACCAGAAGCTTCAGCTCCCTGTCGATCTGCACGATGCCCTTGGTGCCGCAGTCCCGCACCACCGGCGTAATCAAACCGTCCTCCTGAGCCACGGCCAGGGCGATATCCATCTTGCCGAAGCGCAAAATCGTATCCCCCTGCCAGCTGGCGTTGACAGTGGGGTATCGTTTGAGCGTCTCGGCCGCGAATTTGATGAGGAAGGCGTTCGGTGACACCTTATCCTCTTTGGGCAGGCGGGCGTTGATGCGCTGCCGCGCGGCCATCATGGCCCCTGCGTCCACATCGATGCGCAGGTAATAGTGGGGTGCGCTGTACTTGGATTCGGACAGCCTCCGGGCAATGATCTTGCGCTTCGAGGAAACCGGAACCTGCTCGTCGCGGCCGCTTCCGGTGGGCGCGAATGCCGGAGCCACCGGACCCTGGACCCCGATTGCCGAGGCGGCGCCGAACGCGGCGCCCTGGCGCAGGGCTTTCTCGATATCCCGCTTGACAATGCGGCCTGCCGGTCCGCTTCCCCGCAGGGTGCGGATGTCGATTCCCTGCTCGCCGGCCATCTTTCGGGCCAGGGGGGAGGCCTTGATCGCGCCGGCGGGCGGAGCGGCTGCGGCCGGTTGAGAGGCGGGCGGCTGTCCGGCGGCGGACGCACGGGGGACCGCAGGAGCAGCCGGCTGTTCCCCGGCGGACGGAGCGGCCCCGGGCTTTTTGTCCTCGGCCGGCTGTCCGGCCTCCGGCGCGGCGGATGCCGCCTCGGCCTGCGCTTTCGCCGCCGGCGCTTTCGCCGCCGCATCGGCCTGCGCTTTTTGCCCGGCCGCCTTGACCAGATCGCCGATATCCTCACCGGCCTCGCCGACCACGGCGATCGGGTCCCCCACCTTGGCCTGGCCGCCCGCAGAAACCAGTATCTTGAGCAGGGTGCCCTCGTTGACGGATTCGTACTCCATGGTGGCCTTGTCCGTCTCCACCTCGCAAATGATATCGCTCTGGGCGATTGTATCGCCCTCTTTCTTGTGCCACGACACGATAGTGCCCTCCTCCATGGTCGGAGAAAGGGCCAGCATCAGTACCTGCTCAGCCATACACTTGCTCTCCTCTACACATACATTACGCGCTTGGCCGCGGCCACGATCTTCTCTACCGAAGGCTGAACGGCCAGCTCCAAGGTGTGATTGTAAGGCATGGGCACATCCTCCATGGTCACCAGTTCCACCGGAGCGTCCAGGCTGTCAAAGCAGTTTCTGGAAACCAGCCAGCCGAGGTAGGAGGCGAAGCCGGCCACGGGCCAGTCGTTGTCCACGATGACGCAGCGATTGGTCTTGTCGACCGATTCGTATACCGCCTGTTCATCCAGCGGACGCAGGGAGCGCAGGTCCAGCACCTCGGCGCTGTAGCCCTCCTTTTCCAACACCTCGGCCGCTTCCAGGAGCATCTGCACCGGCTTGGAGAAGCCGATCAGGCTCACCTCCTCCCCGCTGCGCTTAATGTCCGCCTGCCCCAGAGGAATCAGGTATTCCTCCTCCGGGACCTCGCCCTTCGAGCCGTACATCAGCTCCGCTTCGAGAAACACGACCGGGTTGTCGTCCCGAATGGCGGATTTCAGCATGCCCTTGGCGTCGTAGGGAGTGCTGGGCGCCACCACCTTGATCCCAGGGATATGGCTGTAGAAGGCCTGGAAGGATTGGGAGTGCTGGCTGGAGAGGTACTCCGCCGGCCCGTTGGGACCTCGGAAAACAATCGGCACCTTGAGCTGGCCTCCGGACATGTGCAGCATCTTGGCCGCGTTGTTCAACACCTGGTCGAAAGCCTGCGCCGAGAAGTTGAGGGTCATCCACTCGACGATCGGCCGCAAGCCCACCAGGGCGGCTCCAATCCCCACGCCGGTAAAACCCTCTTCGGTGATCGGCGTATCGATCACGCGCTCGGGCCCGTACTTGTCCAAAAGCCCCTGGCTGACCTTGTAGGCGCCGTTGTACTGCGCCACCTCCTCCCCCATGAGAATGATATTCCCGTCGCGGGCCATCTCCTCGTCCATGGCGTCTTTCAGGGCCTGGCGAAAGGCAATCACTGGCATCGCTGTTCCTCCCTTAAACCAGCACGTCTTCGTACAGGGTTTCCACCGCCGGCTGCGGGCTGTCTTCCGCGAATTGAGCGGCCTCTTTGCTGATGCGCTTGCAATCCGCATCGATCTTGTCGAACTCCTGGTTGGTAATCTGCTTGGCCTTTAGCATCCCGGCCTTGAGGATGAGAATCGGATCCTGGTTTTTGTACTCCTCCAATTCCTCTTTGGTCCTGTAGGTCGCCGGGTCGCTCATCGAATGCCCCTTGTAGCGATAGGTGACCGCCTCGATGAAACTGGGTTGATGCTCCTTGCGGGCTCGCCCCACAGCCTCCTTCACCACCGCGTGCACCTCGAGCACATCCATCCCGTCCATCTGATAACCCGGAATGTCGTACGACGCGCCCATCTTGGAGAAATCGGTTACCGAAGATACGCGCCGAAAATCGGTTCCCATCCCGTACTGATTGTTCTCGCAGATATACACCACCGGCAGGTCCCAGATCTTGGCCAGGTTGAGGCTCTCGTGAAAAGAACCCTGATGAATCGCTCCGTCGCCAAAGAAGCACAACACCACGCCTTTCTCCTTCTTGAAGCGGATCTTCAAGGCCACTCCGGCAGCCAGAGGGATGTGCGCTCCCACGATGCCGTTTCCTCCCAGCATGTGTCGTTCGGCATCGAACATGTGCATGGAGCCGCCCTTGCCGCGTGAGCAGCCGGTTTGCTTGCCGTACAGCTCCGCCATCACGGCCTTGGGATCCATGCCGCAGGCCAGGGCGTGCCCATGATCCCGGTACGCGGTCAGAACATAATCCTTTTTCA
>Ga0272442_10012891_pt1 | contig 10046 bp, 4 predicted proteins | sample SSMForm2O_FD_200262 | JGI IMG/M metagenome (GOLD analysis project Ga0272442, IMG submission 200262) | Marine sediment archaeal communities from Little Sippewissett salt marsh, Falmouth, MA, United States - SSM-Form-2O | ecosystem: Environmental > Aquatic > Marine > Wetlands > Sediment ... | reverse complement strand
CGCTTCGTCGACGTGAGAAACGGCGAGGCCCTCACCGCCGACGCGGGCACGATGACGCTCGAGCTGCGCGCCGGCGACGCGCGCGCCATCGCGGCGCTCCCTTACGATCCGCCGCGCTTCGCCGCCGAGGTGAAGCGCGACGCGCGGACGCTCTCCGTCTCGTGGCGGCTGAAGACGAACGTCCCCGCCCTGGCGCGGCACGTCGTCCGCGTCGACGTCATCGACGGCGCGACGCGCGAGCCCGACGACCTGCTCTGCCGCAACGTCCTCTGCAATGCGGACGGGACGGGACGCGCCGCGGTGCCCCTCGCCGAGGAAGACGCCGACCGGAAGCTCACCGTGCGGCTGCACGACGTCCTGGGCTGCGCGACGTGGATCGAGGGCGAGAAGGCGAACGCGCCCGACGCGCCCGCGGGTGTGACGTCGAGCGCGGCGGAGACGGCGGGCGACGCCTCCGCAGCAGCGGCGCCTATCACGCCGTCGGGCGAGGAGACACCCGCCGCCCCGCGCGAGGTGAGCGAAGACGAGGGCCCGGGTTCGCTCGCGGTCGTCGGCATCGGCGTGGGGGTGCTCGCGGTGGTGGCCGTGTTCCTCGCGATGCGTCGATCGAACCCCGCGCGCGCGCGCGGACGCACCAGGACACCGACGGGCACGAAGCGGAGGAAGCAGTGAACCGTTACCACACGTCTCTGTTGTTCGCTGCGGCCCTATTCGCAGGCGCGGTCGCCGCCGCAGGCGACGTCATCGACGCCATGGAGCGCGCGCCGCTCCCCACCGTCGGCGACGGCGGCCAGACGTCCGCCCTCGTCGACGGGTTCGAAGGCAAGGCCGTGCGCCTGTCGTTCCCCGACGGCGCCAAGAGCAAGTACTTCCGCACGCGCGTCCGCGGCGCCGCGTCGTGGGACGCGGCAGCGGGCTTCTCGTTCCGCGTCAAGGGAGACGGCTCAAAGGGCATGGGCTGCCTGCAGTTCATATGGAACGAGGACTACGCCGCGCGCTACGACGTGGCGTTCCCCCTCGCGTCGACCGAGTGGACGAAGGTCGTCGTCGCGTGGGACGACCTCGTCCCCGTCCTGCCCAAGCCGTCCTGCCGCTTCGTCGGCACGGGACCGGGGCGCAACGCCCCTTCGAAGATGAGCCAGATGTGGATCGGCAAGTGGTGGTACTGGCACGACGTGGAGGCGCACACGTTCGCCATCGACCACTTCGCGCTCGAGCGCACGATCGAGCGCGACGAGACCGAGTACCGCCCGCGCGGCGCGCCGCTGGCGCGCACGCTGCAGAAGCTCAAGGCGGGCAAGCCGGTCAGCGTGGCGACGATGGGCGACTCGCTCACCGATTTCCGGCACTGGGCCAACCGCGGCGTCAACTGGCCGACGCTCTTCAAGGAGTCACTCTCCACGACGTACCGGTCGAACGTCACACTCGTGAACCCCGCGATCGGCGGGACGCAGCTCAGGCAGAACCTGATACTCGTCACGACGTGGCTCGATTCCGCCGCGCCGCCCGACCTCATCACCATCTGCTTCGGCTACAACGACTGGGAGGCGGGCATGCGCGCGGACATGTTCCGCGAGACGTACGAATACGCCGTGAGGCGACTGCGGCGTCTCACGCGCGGCAGGAGCGATATCCTCGTCATCACCACCTGCCCGGCCGTCGCAAAGTGGGACACCATGGCCGAGCTCGCCGAGGCCTGCCGGGCCGTCGCGCGCTCCGAGAACGCGGGCCTCGCCGACACGTACGCGGCGTTTCATCGCGAGGGCGCCACGGACCGCGAGCACCTCTACTGCCGCGACAAGACCCACCTGGGTCCCGCGGGGCACCGCGTGTTCGCGCGGACGGTCGTCGACGCGCTCGAGCGCGGCGGGCGGTGATCCAACCCCCTTCGCTTGTGCATGCCCGCCTCACCATGCATAATGCTCCGTCACACGTCGCAGGCCGCATGCGTTGAGAATAGCAGACGAGACACACGACCGCGCACGAGCCGTGACGCGTCCGAGTCGCAGTTGTTATCTTTATGGTACGCCAGAACTTAGCCTGAGGGCCGTTTCTCAGGGCGCATGACACCACGAGTGGAACACAATGGCTGATGCACCCGCGCTCGATGCGGTCGTCCAGCAATTCATCAAGGAGCACGGCCACCAGTCCGCGCTCACGACGGCGACCGCCTGGCAGAAGCTGAAGTACCTCTTCTGGATCGTGCAGGGCTTCATCCTGCTGCAATACGACTGGAAGATCTTCTTCACGATCGTCACCGGCATCCTCGGCATCTTCTACCTCGCCACCATCGGCTACAAGCTCCTCACGGTGTTCCTCTCGGTGGTGTGGCCGGGCGAGATGCGCATCACCCGCAGGGAGATCGACGCCCTCGACGACGAGTCGCTGCCGATCTACACGATCCTGCTCCCGGTCTACAAGGAGGCGACGATCGTCGACAAGATCGTCTCGTCGATCCTTTCCCTGGACTACCCCAGGGACAAGCTGGACGTCCTGCTGCTGCTCGAGGAGGACGACGACGAGACGCGCGGCGCGCTCGAGGGCGTGACGCTGCCCGAGTGCGTCCGGCCGTTCATCGTCCCGCCGGGATACCCCAAGACGAAACCGCGCGCGTGCGAGCACGGCCTGGTGGCGGCCAGGGGCGAGTACCTCGTCATCTACGACGCCGAGGACCGGCCGGAGTACGACCAGCTCAAGAAGGCGGTCGTCGCGTTCCGCAAGCTGCCCGAGCGCGTGATGTGCCTGCAGGCGAAGCTCAACTACTACAACCCGCGGCAGAACTGGCTCACGAAGTGGTTCACGCTCGAGTACACGACGTGGTTCGACCTGTTCCTCCCGGGCCTGAACCGCCTGAAGGTGCCGATACCCCTCGGCGGAACGTCGAACCACTTCAAGACGAAGCCGCTGCGCGAGGTGGGAGGCTGGGACCCGTTCAACGTCGCCGAGGACTGCGACCTCGGCATGCGCCTGCACAGCGCGGGGTATCGCACGATGGTGCTCGATTCCACGACCTGGGAGGAAGCCAATTGCCAGGTCGGCAACTGGATCCGCCAGCGCTCGCGCTGGGTCAAGGGATACATCCAGACGCACCTCGTCCACACGCGCGAGCGCATGCGGGGACTGCGCATCCTGTTCGCGCTGGGCATCGGCGGGTGGGTCCTCTACCACCTCGTGAAGATGAGCGGCCACCTCATCGCGTACCTCAGCTCGCGCTCGGACGTCGAGGCCGCGCTCGCCGCGGACTACGCGGTGACGGAGCTGACGGGGGCCGCGATCATCGGGCTGACGCTCGCCGCGTGGGGCTACCTCAAGGGGGCCCGCAAGCTCGGGCCCGTCGGGTACGTGAGCTTCCAGCTCACCGTCGGCGGGCTCTCGTTGACGCTCCTGCTGAACCCGGTCTTCTGGGTCGTCGGCATCGCGTGGCTGTGGAAGCGCTGGCAGTTGTGGTACCCGACAAGCTACATCGACGACACGATGACGCGCGTCGACTACTGGTCGGTGGCGAGCCACTGGTTCTGGTGGATCGCGGTGCTGCTGCTGGCGGCGAACGGCGTGTTCATCGTCATCCACCTCCTGGCGTGCGCGCGCCGCAAGCTCAAGGACCTGACGTTCTACGCCTTCGCATCCCCGCTCTACTGGGGCCTGATCTCGATCGGGGCGTGGCGCGGCTTCCTGCAATTGATGACCCGGGCCCACTACTGGGACAAGACCGTGCACGGGCTCGACTCCGGCGGGGCCTCGCCCGCCTCGCGTCCCGGGGGCAAGCGGCCGCCGCCGAAGGGCATCGGCGTCGTGCCGGCCGGCGGCCACAAGGAGATCATCAACCCCAAGGACGTCACGTTGGTCGTCCCGCCGCCCTCCAGGCGCAAGAAGAAGTCCAGAAAGTCCAAGAAGGCCGACGACGGCACGAAAGACGATGAGTAGCGGCCCCGCCACCTCCAACGACACGGCGACGTCCACCCGGGTCGCGCGCCGCGCCTCCGGGCTGCTGCCGGTCCTCGCGATCGTGGTCGCGGCCGGGTACGTCCTCGTGGTGCGCGATGCGACGCCCGGCGGGCCACGAGGTGAAGCGCCATCCGCCGCGCCTCACTCGGCACCCGCGTCGGCACCCGCGTCGGCACCCGCACACGCACCCGCCCCCGAACGCGCCAGCGGGGAAGAGGCGCCCCCGGCGCCCGCGGTTCGCATCCCGGTCGTCACCACGGCCACGCTGCGCGATCGCCACACCACCCCGTGGCGCGCGGCCGAGTTCGACGTGCGACAGGTCGTGAAGATCGCGCTCGACCTCGCGCCGTCCGGCAGCGAGTCGCTGGTGCCCCTCGGCCACCCCCAGAAGCCGCTTACCGCGTCGTGCCGGCTCGTGGGGCGCCCGAGGGGCGACGTGCACGTGTTCCGCAACAACGGCGAGCGCGTGAAGTCGTGGCTCGAGCCGGTCGCGGGGTTGCCCGAGGCCGAGGTCGTCTTCGAACTCGCGGGTTCGCGCCGCGATCTCTACGAGGTCTACTACGACGCCGGGGGCGATGCCGCGCCGCGCGGGCGCGCCCCGGCGCAGCGCGGGGGCGTGGAACTCAGCGTCTACGCCATCACCCCCGAGCAGGCGAAGCAGGCGCGCCGACTCGACCAGCTGGTCGCGATCCTCAAGCAGGCCGAGCGCGTGGGGGGCCGCAAGCGGCGCGCACAGATCGACGACTGCGTCAACCCGTTCGGCCGGGCCGACAACTACATCGCCGTGTACCAGGGCTGGCTGGCCTGCCCCTCCACGGGACTGTACACGTTCGGCATCGACGGCGACGATCGCGCCGCGCTGGTGATCGACGGCAAGCGCGTGCTCGAGGGCGGCGCGCCCGGGCGGCTCCCGAGCACGCCCTTCCAGACGCGGATGCCGTGGCGCCTCGACGCGGGGCTGCACGCGACGACCTTCTACCACGTGCAGGGCTCCGGGGCGCTGCGCGCGCGGCTGGCGTGGAAGGTCCCCGGCATCGCGCCGCTGGACATCATTCCTCCGTCGGCCTTCGCCCGCCACATGCCGACGCGGGTCGTCTCGTACGAGTCGCGTGGGTCGGACGCGTGCGAGGCGTTCTTCGAGGCCGTGCCGGCGCGGCGGCTCGCGGTCAACCGCGTCGCCCCCGTCACCGAATGGAATCTGCACGCGACGGGGCCGAAGACGGGCCTGCCCCACGGCGCCACGGCGGGCTGGGTCTGGAGCGAGCGCGGCAGGCAGCTCGCCAGCGGCGACGCGTACCGGGCGTTCTCCACGGGCCCCGACGGGCGCACGATCACGCTGTCGCTCGAGGCGGACGGGAAGACGCTCCACACCTTCACGCGCAACGTCCCGAGCTACGACCGCGACCCGCTCGAGGACGACGACATTCGCTTTCGCCTCGAGTTCGTCTCGACGCCGAACTTCCTGTACCCGCACGAGCCGTTCGAGATCAACGTGGTGGTCGTCAACGAATCGGAAGAGAAGGTCGAGCTCGCGCTGGTCGAGCGCGTCTACGACCGCGGGGGCGCCCTCGCGCGCGAGGAGCGACCGGACGAGTTCGAGCTCCCGCCGTTCGCCGGGGGCGGCGACCTGATCGCGCGCCGCATGAACCGCATCACGCGGCGCTTCGGGCCCCGGGCCGTCGACGACATCTCCCGGCTCACGTTCGCCGTCGGGCCGCCCGGCGCGCCGACCGACGAGCTCGAGCTCGTCGTGCTGCGATCCCGCGACGAGGACCTGCCGCGGCTGCGCGCGCACCTCGGCGCGCTCGCCATCGTGTCCGATGACGAGACACGGTCGCCCTACGCCCCGCCGCCGCGGGCCATGGTCGTGATGCCGTACGACACCGAAGCCGACCTGCGTCGCTGGGCATTCGTCAAGGATCTGTCCGAGACGACCGCGCGCGGCAGCGAGGGCGCGCTCTTCTTCGGCGACCCGCTCGTCTCGCCCGGCGCCCGGGGCGGCGAGGGACTCGCCACGCGGTTACGCACCGCCCTCGAACAGGACGGCGTCTCGTTCGCGACCCACGAGGCGAAGGGCGACGACTACCCGGCGCTGAACGCCGCTGCGGCGATCGACGCCGAGCTGCGGAAGCGCTCCTGGGAGCGTGTGTGGATCTCGCTGGGCGGCGGCGACTCGCGGATGGGCACGCCGCTGGTGGACTACCGGCGCGCGCTGGATCTCGTGATCGACCGGACGCGCACGCTGGCGCCCGGCGCGCGTCTGGTCGTGATCGGGCCGCCGCCGGAACTCGGCCGCGAACGCACGTCGGAAGCCTACGCGCGGGCCGCCCGCGCCGTCTGCAAGCAGCACGGCGCGGCGCTCGTCGACCTGCACGCGTTCGTCCTGGATCGCGAGGACCCGTCGCTGATGTACCGCGAGCCCGGCGCCGACGACGGCGCGCGCTTCGCGTATCCGGTCGGCGCGGCAATGGACGAGGTGGCGGAGCTGGTCCTCGCGAAGTAGACGACCGGTGCCAGTCCATGTGGTCTTTCGTGATCGTTGGGCAACAGGCCTCCAACGTCAGCGTCAACGACCACGACGTTTACCACAGAGAGAAAGGAGAGAACGCCGGGAGGGAGCCTAGCGCGCGGCACTCGACCACGGGTGGTGGACATTGGCATTACCGACCGGCGCCAATGGGCGCCGGTCGCGAGCTTGCGCGATCACGATTCGCGGCGAATGGTCCGTGTCGGCAGCGGCAACGGGCGCCCATTGGCGCCCGTTGGTAGAGCGAGTGCCCTTCGAGGAGTCTCGACGTGTGTGCGCTTTGCTCCCTCCCGGTGTTCTCTTCGTGATCCGGCCGTCACCGGAGCGCCAAGCGGAGGTGACGTTTCGTTCACCGTCACAGCCGGCGATCTGATCGACCCAGAATGGACCAGTCTGTGAACGCGGAGGTCGCCGTTGACGTTCTCTCCTTTCTCTCTGTGGTAAACGCCGTTGGCCGCTCGCCGTTGCCGTCAACGTTGCAGGATCATGAAGGGTCATTCAGCGAGGCGCCTCAGCCCCAACGTGGAACTCGGGCCGACGCGACCCGAGAGCATACGCATACCCGACTCACCGCGTGACCTCGATGTCCGGCCGGAGGCGCCGCAACTCGTCGACGCCCGCCGCGGTGACGCGCGTCTCGTCGAGGCACACGCGTCCCAGGCGGCGCATGGCCGCCAGCGACGCCACGCACGCGTCGGTCACGCGCGTGCCGCCCAGGTCGAGCGCGCGCAGCGAGTCCACACAGGTGAGCCGCCGCACGCCGTCGTCGCCGATGCGCGTGCCCAGGAGCGTGAGCTCCTCCAGGCGCGGCAGCTCGGTGACGTGGGATATGGTAGCGTCCCTGACGTCGGTGTGCGCCAGCGACAGCAGGCGCGTGTCACGGAATTCGCTCACGACCTCGAGCTTCTCTGCCGTCACGTCCTCGCACTCGACGTACACGGCCGCGCGCCGGCGGTAGTATCGCGCCAGCCCCGGCCGGAACCACTTCGGGATCCATTCGGGCACTTCGCCGACGGGGGACGGCTCCCCGACCAGGATGCCGGGCGCGACCAGGCGCAGCGCGCGCTGTTCGCGGCGCCAGCCGATGTACGCGGACAGCACGGGACGCAGGGCGACCGCCGCGGCTATCGCGACCAGGACGCCGACGACCGTCACCGTCCAGACGAACCCCACGCGCTTCCCGCCGCCCGTCGCCACGGCCTCCTCCGTTCCGGTCACGTGGTCATATGACGCGGCCGGGCGGGGAACGTGACCACCTACGGGGCGTGACATATCCCGCCCGTGCGTGTTGTGATTTCAGAGCGCGCCTCTATCATCACCGCATCGCACGGGCACAACGGAGCACACCACTATGACAATACGCAGCGTCCTGCTCGGACTCCTCGGCGCGGCGTCGATCTGCGGCGTCACATTCCTCAACGACCGCGTGCTCAAGGGCACGTACCTCATCGGCAACAACATGCCCGTCGCGGTGTACGGGTCCCTGTTGCTGTTCATCCTCCTGATCAACCCGCTCTTGAAGAAGCTCGCGCTCACGGGCAAGGAGATCGCCGTCATCCTGACGCTCACGCTCGCGGCGTGCTGCCTGCCGACGTCGGGACTGCTGCGGACGTTCACCGACGTGCTCATCATGCCGGGGCACTTCGAGAAGACGCAGCCGGGGTGGGCCGGCAGCAGCGCATCGCTGAGCGACACGGACGTGCGCGACTGGGGCGCGTTCCTGGCGAAGCTCGAGGACGGCGCGCGCGGCGAGGGCGCGGCGAAGTCCCTGTGGCTCGGCCTGAGCGACGAGGTGCGCGCGAAGGTGACCGCGGCGGACGGCGCACCCGACGTGGCGCTGCGCGAGGAAGTGCGCAGCGCGGTGAACGCGCTGGTGATCGGACGGGCGTGGCCGGCGCCGGGCGACCTGGACGGCGTCGAGCTCCCGGAGCACGTCGAGCACCTCGCCGACACCGACGTCGCGAAGCTCACCGACGGCCAGGTCGAGATCCTTAGCCGGTCGACGCTCGAGGCGGTCTTCGGCGACATCGTCGAGCCGCGCCGCAAGAGCGTGCTCGAGGACGTGCCGCCCGGCCTGCTCGTCTCGGGCGGCGCGGACGAGGAGCGGGTCGTGGGCGGCTTCGTGCAGGGACTCGGCGTCGGCACCGAGCACATCTCGACCGACCAGGTCCCGTGGAGCGCCTGGGCCGGCCCGCTCGCGTTCTGGCTGCCGTTCATCGTGGTGCTGCTCGCGGCGATCGTGTGCCTGTCGCTGGTCGTGCACCGCCAGTGGTCGAAGCACGAGCTGCTGCCGTACCCGATCGCGCTGTTCACGGACACGCTCATGCCCGCCGCCGACGCGCCCCCGCACACGCGCGCGTCGGTCATGAAACAGAACGTCTTCTGGATCGGCGCCGGCATCGTCCTGGCCATCCATCTCACGAACTACGCCTTCCAGTGGGCGCCGAAGCACCTCTTCTCCATTCCGACGTCGTTCGACTTCTGGTCGCTCTCCGAGCTGTTCCCCACGATCAGGGCGGGCGGCGGGTGGTTCCTGTTCCGACCCAAGCTCTACTTCATCGTGATCGGCCTGGCGTACTTCGTCGCGAACGACGTGTCGTTGTCGTTCGCCGTCGGACCGGTGCTGTGGACGGTCATCGTCGGCCTGTTCGCCGGCTACGGGCTCTCGATGACCGCGCCGGTCGAGGGCACGGGCTACTGGATGGGCGTCACGCCGCGCGTCTTCATGGTGTTCGGGGCGTGCCTGGGCGTGTTCCTCGTGCTGGCCTACACGGGACGTCGCTTCTACAAATCCGTCGCGCTCAAGGCGTTCGGCCGCGGCACCGGCGACGAAGTCGGCGAGGTGGAGATGTGGGCCTTCAGGGCGTTCGTCGCGCTGATCGTCGTCTTCGTCGCCATGCTCGCGTGGGGCGCGGACGTGGGGCTGTTCTACGCGCTGCTGTACACGATGATGGCCGTCATAGGATTCGTCGTGACGGCGCGCGTGATCGCCGAGACCGGCCTGTTCCACATCCAGATCATGGTCTTCCCCTGTATCATCCTGTGGGGATTGTTCGGCGCGCGCCTGATCGGCGTGAAGACGCTCCTGGTGATGCAGATCGTGTCGGTCGTTCTCTTCATCGACCCGCGCGAGAGCCTCATGCCGTACATGGCCAATTCGCTCAAGTTGCTCGAGCGCAGGGGCTCGTCGCTCGGGAAGCCCGGCATCTTCGCCGTGGTCGCGATCGTCGTCGGCCTGGCCGTGGGCCTTCCCGTGACGCTCTACATACAGTACGACCAGGGCCTCACCGGCGACTACTGGGCCGAGCAGATGGTCCCCAAGATGCCGTTCCAGAACGCGGCCTCGCTGCGCAGCAAGCTCGAGGCGCAGGGGCTGGCGGAGACCCCTGCTCCCGGCGAAGAGCCCGCGCAGAGGTCGAGCTTCCGACCGAGCGGCATCTGCGTGTGGTCACTGATCGCGGGCCTGGTGCTCGTGCTGTTGTTCACCGTGGCGCGCCTGAGGCTGACGTGGTGGCCGCTCCACCCGCTGATGTTCGCCCTGTGGGCGACCAACCACGTCAAACACTTCGCGGTC
>Ga0272442_10012890_pt1 | contig 10046 bp, 5 predicted proteins | sample SSMForm2O_FD_200262 | JGI IMG/M metagenome (GOLD analysis project Ga0272442, IMG submission 200262) | Marine sediment archaeal communities from Little Sippewissett salt marsh, Falmouth, MA, United States - SSM-Form-2O | ecosystem: Environmental > Aquatic > Marine > Wetlands > Sediment ... | reverse complement strand
GCGTGGCATCTCGAGTCGATCCCGAAGCTCCTCGGCTCGGTGTACACCCGCGCGCGCTTCGACAATCCGACCGGCGCGGTGATGCTCGACGGGCGCGCCGACTGCTACCTGGACGGCGCGTACATCGGGCGGATGGACGTGCCCCTGACCGCGCCGGGCGCGAAGGTCGACATGTCGTTCGGCGCCGCGCGCGGCTTGTGGGTCGGCCGCACCGCCGAGCCGCTGTCGAACGACCTCGCGCGGACGAAGGGCAAGCGCCGCGCGTACCGCTACGCCTTCACGATCGAGCTCGGCAACGACACGCGCGAGGCCGCGGAGGTGAGCGTGCTCGAGAACGTCCCGGTCAGCGCGGTCGACGCGGTGACGATCGCGCTCGACCCCGCGACCACGCCGCACGACTCGCTCGACGGCGGCCGGCTCCGCTGGGAGGTGGCCCTCGCCCCCGGCGAGCGCAAGAAGCTGACGCTCGCGTACACGGTGGAGATCGGCAAGGGATACATGTACTGACGCGAACGCGAAGCGCCCGTTCGACGTTCTCGAAGGCAACAGCCGCGTACGTTCACATGTAGGTCATGTAGGACGCCTGCCTCGCAAGCTTGTCGCTGGTCTCGGTCATGTGGGCGTGTCCGTCCCCGTGGCGGCGCGGAACATCGTGGCAGCGCGGCACGCGCGACGTAACCGCGTGACGCGCGTGCCATTTCGCTGAACGCCAACGGCTGACGGCAAGAGAACCTACCCGTTGATGCGAACCCGCCTTTGATGTACGGTACGTCCGCGTAGCGGGTCCGCGTCACGTTCGCCCGTCGCATCCAAGGAACGGACATAACATGCGTTTCGTCAAAGGCGATCTCCTCAAGCTCGCGCACCAGGGCGAGTTCGACGTGATTGCACACGGCTGCAATTGCATGTGTGCCATGGGGGCCGGCATCGCAAAGGGCATCAAGGCGCGGTTCCCGGCAGCGTTCGAAGCCGACAGATCCACGACGAGGGGAGACCGGTCCAAGCTCGGCACGTGCACCGCCGCAGAGTGTCCGACAACGTCCGGCGGCGCCGTCACGGTGGTCAATGCCTACACGCAGTACGACTACAAGGGCAGAGGCGTCAAGGTGGACTACGATGCGGTGCGCACCTGCATGCAATGGATCGCAAGCCAGTACCCCAACGCCAGGATCGGCCTGCCCAAGATCGGCGCCGGGCTGGCGGGCGGTGACTGGAAGACCATTCTCGGGATCATAGAGGACGAGATGCGCGATGTGGACGTTACCGTTGTCGAGTTCTCGCCCGGTTAGGTCAGCTTCGTACGTTGGACGTCAAGGCTGTCGACGGTGACCCCACCCGGGACTCGTCATCCGCTACACGGCCCTCACCAGCGGACGGCGAGTAGCCGCGGCGTTCTCCGTGGTTACACACCGTTCGACATTCTAAGAACCCGAAACGGGCAGCGGCTGGTGGTCCCCGCTGCCCGTCTCGCGCGAATGATCCCGTGTGGGCTACGCCGCCTTGTTCCGTTTGGCGAACGGGCCCTCCTTCTTGAACGTGTCCTCGAGCGCCTCCGGCTTGATGTTCATGTCGTCGTCGATCTGGTCGAGCCTGATGCTCACCTTGCGCGACACGCCCGGCTCTTGCATCGTGACGCCGTAGAGCGCGCTGGCGTAGCCCATCGTCGCCTTGTTGTGCGTGATGACGATGAACTGCGTCGTGTCGGTGTACTCGCGCAGGATCATGTTGAAGCGGTCGACGTTGGCGTCGTCCAGCGGCGCGTCGACCTCGTCCAGGACGCAGAAGGGGCTCGGCTTCGCGCCGAAGATCGCGAACAACAGCGCGATCGTCGTCATCGCCTTCTGGCCGCCGGACAACAGCGACAGCTTCAGCGCCTCGCGCCCCGGCGGCTGCGCGATCACCTCGATGCCCGCCTCGAGGATGTCCTCGCCTTCCTCGAGGAAGACGTCGGCCTTGCCGCCGCCGAACAGCTTCCGGAACAGGTCCCGGAACCGCTCGCGCACCGCGTCGAACGTCTCGCGGAACAGCTCGCGCGACTTGCGGTTGATCTTGTAGATCACGTCCTTCAGAGAGTCCCGCGCCTTGGTCAGGTCCCTGTGCTGGCCGTTGAGGAACTTCGACCGCTCCTCGAGCTCGTTCATCTCCTCGAGCGCGAACATGTTGACGGTGCCCATGTTGTTCAGCTTGCGGCGCAGTTCGTCGATCTGCTCGCGCAGGACCTCGATCGGGATCTCGTTCGGGTCCCGGGGATCGCCCGCGGGGGCGTCTTCGTCGTCGTCGTCCCCGGTCGACTCGCCTTCGTTCGCGCCACCGCCGGCGGGCTGCGCCTCCGCCGCGGGGGCCGCTTCGGCCTCTTCCGCGTCCTGCGCGGGGGCGTTCTCGGCCTCGGCCGCCTCGCCTTCCGGCGGCGTCGCGTCGCCGCCGCCCTCCGCCTGCACCTCCTCGACCGTCGCGACGGCGATCGCCTTCTTGCGCTCTTCTTCCTCGATGCGCTCCTGCAGCGACACGCCGTACTCGCTGAGCGCGCGCTGCTCCAGCGCGTCGATCTGGACGATGAGCTTGTTCTCCTTGACGCGGAACTCGTTCAGCGCGGACTGCGCGTCGAGCAGCTCGGCCCGGGAAACCTTGTTCGCCTGGCGCAGCGACTCGAGCTTCCCGCGCAGCTCGTCGCGCTCGGTCCGCGCCTCGAGCGACTCGGCCGCCAGCTTCTCGAGGGCCTCGGCGCGCTCGGAGATGCCGCGGCGCTTCTCCTCCGCCGCCGCGCGGGCCTCCGCCGCCCGGGCGCTCATCGTCTCGGTCTCTTCGAGCCGCGCGTCGACCGTCGCCGTGCGCTCCTCGACCTCGCGGATCGCCGCCTCCAGTGCCGCGTCGGTCGCGCCCTGCTTTTCCTCCAAGCCCTTCATCGAAACGCGCAGCTCGGTCAGCTCCCTCTCGCACTTTTCGCGGTTCGCGCGCGAGCTCGCCGCCTCGTCGGTCAGCTTCCCCGCCTCTTCGCGCGCCGCGCCCTCTTCGTCCTCGAGCGCCTTCACCTTGCCGGCGAGCTCGCCCAGCTTCGACGCGGCCACGTCGCGGTCGCGCCGCGCCTCGTCGTACTCCGCGGCCATGGTGAAGTGACGGGCCTGCAGGCCCTGCTCTTCCTTGCGCAACGACTGCAGCGTCGCCTTCGTCTCGGAGACGTTCGTGTCGCACGCGCGCTCGATCGCTGCGAGGTCGCCGGCGATGTCCAGCAGCCGCTGCCGCATGCGCTCGACCTGGCTCTGGTTGCGCGTCAGCCCGCGCATCGTGCGCTCGGCCTCGGTGATGATGCTCTCGAGCTTCGCGATCTCCGTGCGGCGCGAGAGCAGTCCCGGGTCCCCGCTCTGGCTCTTGCCGCCCATGATCGGGCCGTTGCCGTCGACGATCTCGCCGTCGAGCGTGACCATCCGCGTGCCGGGGCCCGCGGCCGTCGCCATACGCAGCGCCGTCTCGCGGTCGCGCACGACCAGCACGCGCCCGAGCAGGTACTCGACGGCCGGCTTGAGCTTCTCGCCGAATTCCAGCAGGTCGCACGCGCGACCGATGACGCCCTTCTCCTTCGCGAGCTCGGGCGGCAACAGCAGCGTGCGGCGCATGCGGTCAAGCGGGAGGAAGTTCGCGCGGCCCAGCCGCCCGACGCGCAGGAAGTCGATCGCGACCGACGCCGTGCGCGACGAGTCGACGACGAGGTCGGAGGCCCGGCCGCCCAGCGCCGTTTCGATCGCGACCTCGACCTCGGGCTTCCGCGCCTTCACGAGCTCCGCGACCAGCCCCAGCACCTCGCCGAAGTTCACGTTGTCGTCGCGCGACGCCTTCATCACCTCGCGCGAGCCGGACGACACGCCCTGCCGCTTGTCCTCGAGCTCCTTGAGGTACGCCAGGCGCGCGCGGCGCGACTCGATCTCGGCGCGCTTCGTCGACAGCATCTCGTCGATGCCGGTCGCCTGCTTCTGCAGCGCGCTGATCTTCTTCTGGCACGCGTTGGAGACTTTCTGCGCGGCCTCGAGGTGGTCCGACGCTTCCGTGCAGCGGCCAGCGGCCTCGTCGGCCTTCTCGCGCGCGCGGGCGTGCTCGGCCTCGATCGCCCCGAGGTCGCCCTCGAGTTTCTTGATGCGCCCCTCGAGGTTGCGCACGTCCGACTCGATCGCCGACAGTTCGTTCTGCGCCCCGGCGCGCGCCTGCACCGCCTCGAGCGCCTTCGCCTGGCACTCCTGCACCCGCTTGGCCAGCTCGCGCTCGTGCTGCACCGACTCGTCGGATGCGCGCTTCACGCTCTCAAACGACGCGCGCCCGCGCTCGATCTCGCCGTCGATCGACGCCTTCTCGTCGGCGAGCCGCTCGCGCTGCGCGTCGCGCGCGCGGAGCTGGATCAGGTGCGTCTCGATCTCTTCGTTGGTGGCCGCGATGCGGGTCTCGAGGTCGGCCGCCCGCTCTTCGGCGTGCTTGATCTCGGCCTCGAGCTTCTCCACCTCGGCCTGCGCGCGCATGCGCCGCTGGTCGGCCGCCGTGGAGCGCCGCTCGAGGTCCACGTCCGCGAGCTCAGCCCGCGAAACGCTCGCCTCTTCGGAGTCCGACCGCGTCTGCGCGGCGATCTCCTTCTCGCGCAGCGCGTTGAGCTCCTCGTCGAGCTCGGCGCGTTGCCGCAGCAGCTCCTTGTAGTCGGCCAGCTCGACGATGATCTGCTTTTCCTTGAGCTCGTCCTGGTAGCGGCGGTAGCGACGGGCCTTCTGCGCCTGCCGCGCGACGGAGCGCAGGCGCCTGTCGACCTCGTCCTTGACCGACGTGAGGACCTCGAGGTTCTGGCCGACGCGGTCCAGTCGCCGCAGCGCGGCCGCCTTGCGCTGGCGGTACTTCGAGATGCCGGCGGCCTCCTCGAAGACCATCCGCCGTTCCTTCGGATCGGAGGTCAGCAGGCGATCGATCTGGCCCTGCGCGATGAAACAGTACGAGGCGGTGCCGGCGCCCGTGTCCATGATCATCTCTTTGATGTCGCGCAGCCGGCACAGCTCCTTATTGATGAAGTACTCGCCCTCGCCGGTCCGGTAGAGCCGCCGGCCGATGGCGACGTCGTCGTGGTCGACGGGCAGCGTGCGCTCCCTGTTGTCGAACGTGACGACGACCTCACAGTAGCCCATCGGCTTGCGCCGCTGCGTGCCGCCGAAGATCACGTCGTTCATCTCGCCGCCGCGCAGGGACTTCGCGCTCTGCTCGCCCATCACCCAGCGCAAGGCGTCCACGACGTTGCTCTTGCCGCACCCGTTGGGGCCGACGACGCCGGTGATGCCGTGCTCGAAGTCGAGTCGCGTGCGATCGGCGAAAGACTTGAAGCCAAACACCTCGAGGCTCTTGAGGCGCATTGTGCTCCCTCCACGGCGCAGTGCTGCCACGACAAACGTAGGTGTTCTCCTTATCGGGTCCGGCGAGCCGACACTTGAGCGAAATCCGCGGAGGAAATCGACCTAATACGATACTGAGGCAGGAGTTGTGACTCCGGCCCGTGTGCGCGCGTCGCGCGCGCGGTGGTTGCCGCCGTTGTGGTCGTTGCCGTGGACGTCGACACCGAACGGCATGTAACCACGGAGTTCACGGAGGACACGGAGAGCGTCACGAACCGGAACCAACAGTAGTGTCGTGCTCCGTGACCTCCGTGAACTCCGTGGTTACCGCCGCTGTTGTCGTTGGCCTGGACGTCAACGCCGAACAGCCGGCAACCGCTCTTTGCACGAAAACGCCGTTTCTGCTATAATGCTGCGCTCCACGTCATCCGGGGGGCGCATGAAACCGAATTACCGCGCGCGGTGCGCGCGCACGAACAAGTTGCTGGCGGAGGCCTACGGCCTGCCGAAGTGGCCGGGGCCCCAGGACCCTCTCGAGGTGCTCCTGCGCACGGTCATAACCGGGCTGTCTTCGGCGGCGGGCGCCGAGAAGGCGCTCAAGGCGCTGCTGGCGCACTACAAGACCGCGGAGAAGGCCGGCGACTCGTCGGCCGACTCCATCGCCAAGACGCTCAAGAAGGGCGGCCTCGCCATCCAGAAGTCGAAGCAGGTGGCGGCGCTGATCAAGGCGCTCAAGAAGGAGCACGGCTCGGCGAGCCTCGATTTCATCAAGACGATGAGCGTGCGCGAGGCCATGCGCGCGCTCGAGAGCATCGACGGCGTGGGGCCGAAGGTCGGCGCGAGCGTGATCCTCTACTCGCTCGGCCGCGAGATCTGCCCCGTGGACTCTCACATCCTCCGCATCCTGCAGCGCATGGGCATCGTGCCGAACAACACCGCGCCGGAGGCGGCGTTCGAACTCCTGCAGCCGCTGGTGCCGAACGGAATGAGCTACCCGTTCCACGTCAACCTGATCCGCCTCGGTAAAGAGACGTGCAAGGCAGGCAAGCCGCGCTGCACGAGCTGCCCGGTGGAGAAGGAGTGCCGTTTCCCGTCGAAGAACATCCCGCGGAACCGCTGAGGCGGCCCTCCGGAGACGGGCCACGGCGCCGGGGACGGTACTCGAGGTGCGACCGACGTGAACACGCTGCGTTCACACACCGTGCTGTCCCGCGCGCGCCGCGCCGCCGCGCGCGCCTGCCTCTTCGTGGTGATCGTCGCGTCCCTGCCCGGCTGCGGGGGCCCCCGCGGCGACGACGCGGGGAGCGACGCCCCCCGCCGGCTGGTGATCCCGCCCATCGTCTTCTGGTCGCGCGACCGGGACCTGCAACGCGAGTCGCGCAGCCTCCTCGGGCCGGTGTACCGCCACGCGTTCGACAACAAGGCCGAGAAACGCAAGCGGTCGGTGGACGTGCTCTGGCCGCTCTACTCGCAACGCGTGGCGACCGAGAGCTCCGGCGCGGGCGGCGAGAAGTACGACCGCCGCACGTACCTCCTCCTCGGCTGGCTCTACTCGGCCCGCTCGGACAACTACGGCAAGGGCTATCGCAACATCCAGTTCCTCTGGCCGCTCGGGCAGTACTTCCGGGGCGAAGAGACGTCGACCGGTGAGGTCAGGAGCGTGCGCAGCTTCCGCTTCCTGCCGTTCGTCCAGCACAAGCGGTCGTGGCGACCGGTCGACCCCGCACGCGGCGCGAGGCTCTCGATGCTCGGCCTCGACGCCAAGCCCGAGGTGACCGAGGAGCTCCGTTTCGACGAGACCATGTACTTCCGTCTCCTGCACGTGCTGTTCGGCGTCGAGCGCGACCCGACGCACAGCAGGGAGTTTCTCGTCGGCGGCGTCCCCAAGAACGACGACGGCACCAAGACGACCTTCGGCCTCTGGGCGCACGAGCGCGGCCCGTCGGCCGACTACGAGCACCAGCTGCTGTGGCGCGCGATACTCTTCAAGCGCTCCCGGTCGCGCGACGTCACCGACGAGACGCGCACCATGGACAAGCCGTCCGACTTCTGGCGATCGTTCCAGTGGATGTGGCACGGCCCGCCGCGCACGTTCGTGCGGCTCGGCCCCGTTTTGCGCTACGAATCGGACTGGCTCGAGGACACCAAGCGGTTCTCGGTGTTGTTCGGGTTCTTCGCCATCGAACGCCGCGGCAGGGAGCGGCGCGCCCAGATCTTCTGGTTCATCCCCTTGCGGTGGACCAGCCGGGCCCGGTAGCCCCCGCGGGCGCCCGCCGTCGTGCCGCGAAGAGTCCCGCGTGCGGGAGAACACATGCGCCACGTGACGACGAGAACGCGCCTGGCGCTCCTGCTCGCCGCCGCGGGCCTGCCCGCGGCCGCGTCGGCGCAATCCCCGCAGACGCCGAGCTCCTCGGGCCAGCTGATGCTCCGCGACGCCGGCAAGGCGTACGCCGAGGGCGATCTCTCGTCGGCGAGCGGCCACGTCGCCGACGTACTCCGTCGCGCGGGGAAGACCGTGTGGGAGCGGGAGGCCCTCTACCTGCGCGCCCTGTTCCGCGAGAAGGAGAACGGCGACCTCCAGGGGGCGCTGCACGACCTGCGCCTGCTGACCACGCGCCACCCGGGCACGGCGGCCGCCGTCTACGGCCAGTTCAACATCGCCCGCGTCTACGAGAAGATGGGGATGACCGCCGAGGCCTACCGCGAGTACGTCCTCTGCTCGCGCCTCCGCGGACTGCGCACGGCAACCTCGGCCGCGCGACGCGAGGACATCGGCTTCCCGGCGTTGCGCCTCACGACCGCGGGCGCGCGCGGCCTGATCGACCTCGCGTCCGTGCGCGCCGTGCGCCTCCTGCCGGAGGCCGAGCGCAAGCTCGACGTGGCGCGCCTGCTCCCGACGCACACCTATCTCCTCGCCGAACCGCCCGAGCCCCTCGAGCTCCCCGACGACGCGCGCCGGCGGCGCGCGCCGTCCGACGAGGAGACCGTGTGGTACCTCGCCGCGCCCGCGGGCGCCGCGATCGGGAGGATCTCGGTGGCCTTCTCCGCCTACGTCGACGCGCACGCGGGGGGGCCGCCCCGGGAGAAGCGGTTCAGCCTGAAGCTCGAGCCGTGCTCGGTGGCGCACGTCGCCGCGCGGCCGCCGGCGCTCGTGCTCACCGGCGTCTGGCTCAAGCCGCGCAAGATGATCCGCCAGATCGCGTTCGATCCCCCGCTCCTCGCCGCGAAGGTCTCGCTCTACCGCAACGGCGCGCGCGTCACCGAGTGCACGCTCCGTCCGACGTTCGTCGACCGCGCGCTGGCGCCCCCGCCGCGCCTGGCGCTGCCGGGTATCAAGACGATCGTGCCGCCGGAGCGCGGCGGTGCGGGCGGACTGTCGGTCGCGTCGTTCCGCCCGTTCAGCGTGCTCGCGTACCATGCCCCCGCGCTCGCCGAACAGGCGGGCCTCCTCCACGACCGCGACATGTTCCTGACCCACACGTCCGACGGGCGCGCGTGGGCCGCGCCGAGCCGCATCCGCGTCAGCTCCGCGTGCGACGACGCGTATCCCTCGATAGCGGCGCTCGGCGACGGCCGCCTGCTCCTCGCCTGGACGAGCAACAGGCGCGGAGAGGGATCGAGCGACCTCTACGTCTCGGTGACGCGCGACCTCGCCGCCTGGAGCGCGCCCGTGCGCCTGGCGTTCGAGTCCCAGGATCTCGAGTCGTTCGGGCCCCGGGCGTTCGTCACGTACCACTGCCCCGTGGTCCACGTCGACGCGCGGCGGCGTGTCCGCGTCTTCTTCGTCGCGAAGGGATTCAAGACGCGCGCCGGCGACAGGAAGCCGCTGGACACGGTGGAGTTCGCGGGGCTCTTCGGCGTGATCTCGGCCGACGCCAAGAAGTGGTCGAAGCCCGCGTGCATCATCTCGTCGCCCCACACGCCGCTGGACCGCTTCGGCTCCCCGCCGAAGGAGTCGGTGGGCAAGGAGCTCGTCTCCTGGGACGTGCGGCCGTCGGTCCTCGAGCTCGGGCCCGGCCAGCTGCTCGTCGCGTGGGCCACCACGTACGGCCGCCTGTTCTTCTCGCGGCGCAACGAACGCGGGAGGTGGACGAGCGAGGACACGCGCGTCGCCGGGTCGGACCTGTCGACCGCGGCGACCGGCGTGGCGCTGCTCGAGGCGCAGGGCGCCCGTTCGTTCAAGATGCTGATCACCCGGCGCGACCTCGGCGCGCAGTACGTGTGGAACGCCGACGGCCTCGTGAAGGCGCGCAAGGTCATACGCGGCCTCGACGCCCTGCCGTTCGAGCTCGGTGGCCCCGTGGCGGTGCGCAACCTGCACACCGACGGCTGGCTCACCGTCTGGCGCGCCACGCGCGCGTCGTGTCACACGGGGGCGTACGTGGTGGATGTGGCGTTGGATGAGGAGTGAGGCGAGAGGCGGGACGCAGGATGGTTGATGTCGTGCGCCAGGCGCCTGCTCTCACTACAGGGCCCGCCGTCGCCAGTCGGGAGACCGGCGACGGCGGGTGATTGCGGCGGGAGGCCACCGCCGCGCGACTCGCAGGTTGTCCGTTACTTCGCCATCGCGATGCCGGTCCCGTACACCTCCGGGTAGCGGTACCACACCTCGAGACACAGCGCGCCGAGCGCCGTGGTGAACACCCGGCCGCCGCGGTCCGTCCACTTGCCCACGGGGTCCCACGAGCCGTCGAC
>Ga0272442_10012889_pt1 | contig 10048 bp, 5 predicted proteins | sample SSMForm2O_FD_200262 | JGI IMG/M metagenome (GOLD analysis project Ga0272442, IMG submission 200262) | Marine sediment archaeal communities from Little Sippewissett salt marsh, Falmouth, MA, United States - SSM-Form-2O | ecosystem: Environmental > Aquatic > Marine > Wetlands > Sediment ... | reverse complement strand
AAAATCCAACAATTCATCAATAATCCGCCTCTTTGCAGCGTAAAGTGACTGGGGATCCTTGCTGCAGTCACTCATCGTCTTGACAACCCGTGAAGCTATTTCCACTCCTCTGCGAGAGGGATCGATTATCGACAGACGCTCACCAAGTTTCGCCTTGAGCTTCCTTATCTTATCTTCAAGCATCCAGAAGTACTCGTAATCTTGAATTCCATTGCGCATCTGCTCCCAGCGCAGAGAACACAGTAGCCCATCCTTCTTGGGATACACATGCCAACCGTCTCCGCGATGCTTCCCGGACGCTGCAAACGGATCATCCGTCCAATGATTGAATCCCCAATGCAAGTAACCCTTGAGCCCAAAGCGATAATTCAACCAATGAAGTATCCGGGATTCAATAAGAGCAACGTCCACTGTCTTGTTCGGATAAGAACCTTTCTGAAATATCCCAACGGTGTAGAACCACAGTTCATGGCCCTGGTTTTGGGCCTTTTCGTAAGCATCATACCACGTTGCGAGATGATCTAATTTCGGAATCCAGATCTCCAACCTGTCAAGGCAGTGCGTCGTCTCGATGGCGTCTATTCTTCTCAGGGCCGGGGCGTAACGATGGACATAATTCGACGCTTCCCTCCAGCTCATTGCGTTATGGTTCGACGGCTCATCCGCAATATGGAATACGGTTTTCTCGAGCCAGCCTTTTTCTCTGAGGTGATTCTCGAATGCGGGCAGGAATTGAGGTAGAAATTCCCGGCCGGGAATCGTTACGCGGCGGCTGGTTGATCGTTCCTGGACGCGAAAATCTCGCAGCACGATTTCTTGACTCGACCAGCCACCGTCTCCGAATCTGGCCACAAATCCCGTCTCTAGCAAATCCATCCGGCCTGTCTTCCAAAAAATATCAGCCCACTTGTCGAACTTGGTAAAATTGAATCGCAGTTTGCCTTGGTCGTCACGCTCGCAGACAATCAAATCAAGGCTCACCCTAAAAACGTTCTGCCGATGTTCGGCCATGTTCTCCGCGTATAGGCGGAGCATCTCATAAAATCTCTCGGAATCTGATGGATCAATATCGTGAAATCTCTTGAATTGGCTTGTGGTGTACCATTCGGTGACCATCAGATGCCGTGCGTCAGGTAACGCCAGGGGATAAACGGTAAGATGAATAGGTATAGATGCGTCTCCGCGTTCGGTTTTTATGGTAACAGTTCCTTGATAGTCACCTTCCTCGACGTCACGTGGAATATAGACTGTCAAAAAAATTCCTCGATACATGCCTTTCTTAAGGGAAATCTCCCTGTCATCGGCCAGATAATCAGGAAACCAGGCAGGCGCCCGTCGAATCAGGTCGGTTGGCCTGTATTTTGGTGTGTTCTCCCGGATCAAAATGGACCCTGCAAAATTCCATCTCACGGCATTGCGGGGCAATGAAACAGCATGCTTAGCATTCACGAGAGGACTCACTGAGATCGTAACGTGCTCCAAATCTTGATTGGCTTTGACGGCACACTGGGCGGAAACATATTCGTTCCTGATGCCAAAAACTTCTATAATGCTGCCGGGATCGGCGGGAAAGTTATAACCATCCTCAAAGATTCTTACCAAATCGCTCACGGCAAAACATTCAAACGGTGCCGCTTGCATCGTGATACATAATGAGCACAGCAGAATAATAGCCAAAGGAACGATCGAGTACGGTCTCAACGTTGATCTTCTATTGAACATCGTTTTTCCTTCTGGTTGGAATATTCAAATTCTTTAAGAAATTACGTTTGTTCTTGACTTCTCAGCTTACAATCAGCCCACATCTTTTGAAGCCATGATATTGTAGCCCCTGATGCAATTCAATCATATCCTTCAGTCCTCATTTTTCGGCCAAGCCCACCCATGAAGAGCTCAAAGCCAAATACTAAATTAGCCTGCGCGACGAAGATATCCGACCGACCGTCTTCGTTGAAGTCGGGGGTGATCGCACCGAGACCCGCCAGATCGAGCGGACGGTCGCAAAAATTACCCACGTACAGATCTGGATCGCCATTGGCGTCGATATCTCCACATGTCGCCGCATGAGCCATGATGCCTTTGGGCGGCTCGGCCTATCCTCAGGCATGACCGGATTCGACAAATGATCTACTCGCCGTACTTAGCGGATGATGGAACAAAACGGTAAGAATGGCAACGAGAGAAATCGTTACTTTCTGCATGGGATTTCTCAGAAGTTTCAGGGTAAGCGTTCCGATGGAGGAATATGGACAACGGTAAGCGCACAGGCATCCCAGGTAAGACGCCCGCGCCGAATTCCGCCAAGATTGCCGTTCCAGGTTATGTAAAGCTTCTCGCCCGACGGGCTGACCGCGGTGCTGAAAGTCCCAAGTGGCGTGTAGCCCAACTGCTGCTTGAGAAAGGGGTGGAGAAAGGTAACCACTTTCTTGCGCTTCGTCGTGACATCGAACTGTACGATGGCAGAACCGTCCTTTTCGCTTCCGCCATGTGCTCCCGGAACGTAATACAGATACCGGCCCGTGGGGTCCGCATCTATCGTCGTGATGTATGTTTGTATCCCGATTGAGGCCGAGCCGATGCGATCAACCTTTTCCGTTTTCGTATCAAAACGGTATATCATTGCATCGTCTTTTGAGATGGTGTAGATATATCCCTGAGGTGTCTCTTGTGTGGCGGCCCTTACACCAATCTCCACGTCGAGTTCGATGGGGCGGGCATCCTGATCGGGATTGTATCGGAACACCGGCCCGGCCAGACCCGGTGTGAAATACACCCGATGCGTGGACCGGGAGAAGAGCATATACCTGCCGGGGCCGCCCTCTCCGCTGTAAAGGAGCTTGCGGTTGGCGATATCGTATGCGAAAAAGAGGATGCGCTTGTCGGCACGTTCACCCGCGGTCGTTCCCCCGTAGAATATCAGCCGGTCCGGATCGAGCACACTGCAGGGGATGCAATGTTTGCCAACCGGGCCATGCGCGACGACCTCGGTCGTTGAAGTCTCTGGATTGTGTCGGACAATCCAATCGCCCTTATAACCATATTCGTCGGTGGTGACTCTTGTCGAGCCACGATGGGTCGAAAAGTACAACCAGCCATCCCTGCCCATGTCGATCCTGCCGTGAATTTTACCCGGCGAGTATTGTCCTTCAGGGACATGAAGCAGTTCTTGCAAATCGACTACCTTCTTCAATGTCTTTGTCGTGGTGTCGTACTCATATACAAACGCGTTTCCATCAGGAGCCTTATGATCGCCTATGGCAGAGTAGTATTTACCCGATGTGGCTACTCCATCGCCCCAGTTGGACCACGGTTTACCCTCATAGTCCTGGCCCGGGTAATAAAGGAAATCGATGACGGGCGGTGTTTTGGCGACCATAACATTTCGCAACGAAGGTGGAGGCTCTAGAAGCTCGGTGGAACTGAATGTGGCAACCATTTTTCCATCCGGCAGGGTCGGAGGCAGAGTAGGCGGCCCGCCATCTGCCCTCTCTGCTCCGGATCGGTTTGCGATTCCCTTCTGTCCGGGAAAAAACAAGACCAACACCACCGCGACGAGGCATACGGTGTAGCATGAGATCCCGAGAGCTTTAGTCTGTTTCCTGTACCTTTTGCTTATCCGAAATTCTGCAATTATTTTCAAAAATAGTACTCCTATACAGTATAGTCTTTATGATACCTACATATACCCTTCGATTTCAATGATTGTGTTATCAAATCCTACTGCCCAAGAGGTCGTTAAGGTCGTCTCTGAAAAGCTCAAAGTCAAAGATTAAAATTCCTGTTAACAGAAGGAATTGGGTGGGAATAATATTTATACTGCAGGGGGATAAATTCATTCGCCGAGCAGCCACTCGACGGCTTGCTTTGCTGCATCCCGAGATGCCCCTGAAAAGGTCGTCAGGTTCTCGGGCTTGCCGGAAGCCGAGAAAGCCGCTTTGGCGATTGGCGGAGCCTTTTCACCTTCGCCTGCGAGCCAGATCCGCATAGGTGCCGTAAGTGCCAGGAGCCCGGGCAGATCGTCATACTTGGCGGCACCGGGCATGAAGTCTATATCGTAAACATCCTTCAAATGGGCAAAGCGAAATCCCTCTGTATTGACCGCCGCCCGGGTAACGGTCCCTTTCGCCTGCGCGACTGCAGCAATCACCAGATGTCCGGCGCCGCTCAAACCCACCACATCGATCTCTTTCGATGCCGAACCGTCACGCCTGGACCATGCGACCACGGCCAGAATGTCATGCACCCGGCGAGCAAATACGGGCAGATTGTAGCAGTACGTCCACCCGGCAAATCCTTCTTCATTGGGCAGCCAGCGCTGTCGTTCCGGCGGCTCTTCACCCGCTAAGAATTCACCCTGATACAACAAGTCAATACCGATCACAGAAACACCCGCGTCGAGCAGACTCCGGACAGGTGATGATACAGAACCCTCCTTTGTATAGAGTCCGGCCTTTCCCTCCCGATCAATCCATACCACAGTTCGCTCACAGGACTGTTTCGGCGTGAGTGCAACCAGCGGCAGCTTCGCCTGGTGATCTTCGATCGTTCGATACGTTAAAATTCCGAGCATTTCTCGATACTTGTTCCGGTCGGCGGACTTCGTTACTTTAAAGCCAAGTTCCGGATTGTTCGGCAGATTTCGTAGTAGAATGTCCCATGCCCCACCAACAATCTGACGGTAACGCCGGAGAGACTCGGCATTTATAGGAGCCATGCCGGTGATTTGCTTCTTAGCGTCGTCGGTTAACCATTCGAGAAGTTTGACTTCGAAGTTGGCACCACCCTCAGGCCGCGGATGTTGATCGTCCCAAACCGACAGTTCCGCGCGCGTCAAGCGGTTGTACAAACGCTCGACGATCGGTTCTGCAAGTCCGATGTCGAGATGCCGATTGAGCCAGTGATACATCGCCGTCCGGCTGACGTAGTTGTAATTATGCGGATACTGTAAGAGGGCGACATGTGAAACGTTTTGTGTGGCTCCCAACATGCCGTAAAGTTGCTTCAGCTCGGGAAAGCCTCGTTCGGGCATGGTGCGCGTGGCGTCATCAGCCGAGATCAGGAGTAAAGGCTTCGGTGCGTGTAGCGCCGTGATTTCGAGATTATACGTGCCAATGCGAAATCCGCTTATGTTCTCACAGGTGCAGCCGCCCTGTCGCGTCGTAGAAACAATCACTACGGGCACAGAGACAAGGGGCCTTTCATCCACGGCGCACAACATGAACGTCTGGGTTCCCCCTCCACTGCCCCCTGTCACGGCAATCCGCTCAGGATCAACATCCGATAGACTGTTTAGAAAATCCAAGGCGCGCATGGAATTGTACGTATGAAGCCCCATCGGATTGTGAAGGTGTAGCTCGGCAGAGGCGCTGTAAAAACCCCGGGTGGGAGGTTCCTTGAACTTCATGCGCAACGATGAAAACCGATGGGCCACATCGAGAGGTATCTGGACGCTATCGCCGTAGCCGATCATATCGTAATGAAATACCACACAACCCATGCGCGCCAGTTGTACGCAGCGGGATTGCATGAAGCTGCGTCCGCCGTCCTCGAATCGCTCGGCCCCTGTGGCGATCTTTTGACGAACCGTCTCGTGTCCCTCGTCTAGGAATCTTCCGCCTGGAAAATGCCCGTGTGGGCTCAGCACCGCCGGTCGTCCTTCCTTTCTTCCTTTCGGACGATAGAGATTGCCGGTCACGTAGAAGCCCGGGATGGACTCGAAGTAAACCTTTTCGATGGAATAATCGCCCTGATCGATAAGCCCGTGAATAACGGGATTCATAGGTGTTCTGGTCGGCATGGGCCACAGTCCCAGGGTCACGCGCATGACCTTTCGGACGTACTCGGCTCGTTGTTTCCATTGCTCACGTGACTTAGCTGGAACGAATGAAAAGTCGCCCTGCTCTCCTTTTAACGGATCAAGCCGAGTGTCGGCCGGGAGTTCACCGGGTGGCAAAACACGTGGCGGCCCCGCTCCCTGGCATATTTCGACAAATCCCGGATGTAATCCAATGACAATCAGGACGAGCAACCAGAAACGAATGGGATTTCTCTGTGCCTTCGAATCAGTACCCCAATGACATTTTTTACGGGAAGCCATCATGAACAAATATATTGAATTCGTCTTAAGATAGCAAGAAAACAGTAGCGTGTGTTGTTCAAAACGGCAAGTTGTCAGTCACCTGGATTTCTTGAAAGAATGTCTGAGCATTGAGAATCTTGCATCCGGTGCCTACGGGATCATGACGACCGATTCCATCTGGCAAATCCGAACACATTATGTTATTGTTTACGACAATCTTTAAGCGCGTTGATTTTATGCGATTGTTTCGAGAGCAAATAGGAATCGATGACCTGTCAGAGACCGAAAACGAACGGTGTCTAATGTTGTCAATGACGAGAATCAACCGAGGTGAAGCCCACTACCGAAGGGTAACATTCCTATTGGTTATCCTGCTTTTCACGATTTCGCTGCGCGGGCAAGCTCTGGAGGGTTTGTCTGAGGCCCCGGATTGGCTGCAGACCGCACGCGTCTTTCTTGTCGACGCGTACTATCCGCCCATGGCGCCCGAGATGGAGTTCGACGCTGAGGCTTTGGCTGAGACGATGGAGGTAATGAATGTCAATACGGTCCGTATGGCCACTATGGGCAAATACGCCACGATCCAAGATATTCGGTTTACCCGGCATCCGGATCAGGGCGACAGGGATCTGCTGGCCGAGATGATCGCTGCATGTAAGCCTCGTGGCATAAGGGTAGTGCCCTATATCTCGACCGGCCACAAACTCGCCTGGTCCATGGTCACAGAGGATTATCCCGAATACGCCCAACGAACTCGACCCGACGGCGGGCCTCAGCGCAGCCATATGTTCGTCGGCGAAGACCACGGGACCATTTGCTGGAACACGCCATACCGGCAGGCGTTTATGGATCTGGTGGAGCACGTCGTTCGGGACTACGATGTCGCCGGGGTGTATTTCGACACCTGGAGGCCGCACTATTTCTGGCCGGGGATGAAAGTCTGTTACTGTGACGGCTGCCGGAAAGGTTTCCAGGAAGCTACGGGCCAGACCCTACCGTGGCGCGAAAATCCGAAGGACTACACACAAAAAGAGATAGCGCTGATCGATAAGTATCATCAATGGTATGCTGATATACTTGTCGATATCCTGCACGAGGTGCGCCGCTTAGTCAAATCTTACAAAAACATACCGTTGATCTACAATATCAACAATCCAGAGAAGATTACCACTGAGGATCCACGGATCATCGAGGCGATGGACGCTTTCCTGTACGAGCGAGGCCGGACGATGCTCGAACGAGTCGAGGGCATCAGTCTGGCCCGGTCCATGGGAATACATATCTGGCCTTATGTAGGTACGTATGGCAACTGGCCGCGTGCGATTTATGACGGATACAATTATCAACAGCAGATTTTCACATCGACCATGTTCACCGGCGCTTCGATTATTGCTCAACCGCACGCATATGTGAGTCATCTGGAATATCGTCGCTATGTGACGCGTCCTTTCGGCGTGCTGGCGGCAAATGAACAACACTTAGCCGGATTTGAGAACTACCCCTACGTGGCAGTCGTTTACGGATATCAGGATCCGCCGGGCTTCAGTCGGAAAGCCAACTGGGATCGGAAGGTCGATGTCCGAAGTGCGACCCTGGGGGCCTTCGCCGCTTGTCTGTACGGGCACGTCCAAGTCAGTTCCGTCCACGAGACGATCCTCGATCACCCCAAACGACTGGCACGTTATAAAGTGCTGTATCTGGCCGGTGCGCCCCGGCTATCGAAGTCACGCATCGAAAACATATTGCGTTTCGTCCACACCGGAGGGGGGCTGGTAACAAGCTACGCCGCGTCTTTATACGATGCCCAAGGCAAGCGACAGGAACGGTTTGCTTTGGAGAAACTCATCCGTGTCGCCCCCCTAAAACCACAAGGTGAGATAGCACGGATTATGCGCAACTACATCGTCATGGTCGGGGGTCCAAATGATCTGTATATGCTGGCCCGGGCAGGCGCAGAAGGCTTTGACGATTACTGGTTGAACAGATTGGTTCCTTTGTGGTTTTACGAGCCCGTCAGGGTGCTTGAAGGCGGCTCGGTGGTAATGGACATTGTCACCGGTGACGGGCGACGAGCCTTCCTGCCCGGCGTAGTACTCTCGCGTTACGGAAAGGGACGCGTCGCCTATCTGGCGTCCTGTCTGGAGAGTCTTTTCCAAACAGACAATATGGACGTCCTTGGTCAACTCATTCGCACGCTGATCAAGACGGTCGCACCCGAACCGGCGCCGTACGAGATACAAGCTCCGGCCGGGCTGATCTGCAACATGACGACCAAGGGTAACCGGCAAGTTGTACACCTGACAAACTGGACCGGGAACAAGTTCGAACGTATGCTGACCAAGGAGTACTACTTAGCCCCTGTAGAAGATGTCGTACTTCGCGTCCGGCTGCCAGATCAAAAGCATATACAAAGCATCGACAAGTTCGTGGCCGGTCCATCAAAACGCCGGGACCTGGACGGAGCCGTCGAGATCAGCTTTCCAAGGATAGAAGCCTATCAGGCCGTATATCTTGAAATGGAATAAAGCACATTAATACAAACGATATAGCAGGTGGCAGATCATGTGTGACCGGAGTGGGTTGTCGAGCCGTAGAGGATTCCTCAAGCGCGCGGTAGCGGGTGTAATGGGCCTGCATGGAATACCCAACCTTGTCGCAAGCTCGCTTCTTTCGCACCAGGAAGGACAAACGCGGCGAAAACCAAATATCTTGTTGGCTATATCAGATGACCAGTCGTGGCCTCACGCAAGCGCGTATGGCTTCGACCAAATTCGTACACTTGCTTTCGACCGTATCGCCAACAACGGTGTCCTGTTTAAAAACGCATTCTGTAATGCCTCACAATGCAGCCCATCGAGAGCAACGCTGTTAACCGGGCGATATCCCTGGCAATTGAAGGAAGCAGGCACCCAGGCAAGCCTCTTTCCGGCGGAATTCCCCGTCTACACCGAGCTTCTTGAGGCCGAGGGATATCATGTCGGCTACACGGGCAAACCCTGGGGCCCGGGTAATTGGCGAGCCTCAGGACGTAAGAACAATCCGGCCGGCAAGCCATACAATACTCGACGACTGAAGCCCCCTGCGCCTGCGATCAGTTCGAACGATTACGCGGCCAACTTTAAAGACTTTCTTAAAGACTGTCCGAAGGGAGCGCCATTTTGCTTTTGGTTCGGGTGCCACGAGCCGCATCGTAATTATGAGTCCGGCTCAGGTCTTCGCAGCGGAAAGAAGCTACGAGATGCGAGCGTACCTCCATTCTATCCTGACAATGAGACGATCCGCAGCGATTTGCTGGATTACTACTTCGAGATTGAATGGTTCGATGGGCAACTCGGAAAGATGATCGATCTGATCGAACGCGCGGGCGAACTGGAAAACACATTCATCCTTGTCACGAGTGATAACGGCATGCCTTTCCCACGAACCAAAGCCACACTCTACGAAGATGGGATCCGGATGCCCTTTGCTGTTCAGTGGCCGGCACGTATCCCCGGATCGAGGACGATCGACGATCTGATCAGTTTTGTCGATGTGGCGCCGACGTTTTTGGAGGCGGCCGGACTTAAACCTTTACCGGAGATGACCGGCAGGAGCTTGTTGCCAATGCTGATCTCGAATCAATCGGGAACCCTCGATTTGGAACGCAATTATATCCTGATGGGCAAAGAACGACATAACCATGCGAGGGCAGAAAACGTCGGCTACCCGATCCGAGCGATTCGAACAAAACAGTACTTGTACCTTAGGAACCTCAAACCCCAGCGCTGGCCAATGGGGGAACCGCCGGGGTATTACTGTCACACAAAAATGATCAATCCGACCAAGGCATATATTCTCGAACATAAAGAAGATTCAGCTCGCCACCACTACCAGATTACGTTTGCCAAACGATCGATGGAGGAATTGTACGATATTCAAAAGGATCCGCATTGCCTGAACAATCTCGCAGCTCATCCCGAGCTCGCTGAG
>Ga0272442_10012887_pt1 | contig 10049 bp, 8 predicted proteins | sample SSMForm2O_FD_200262 | JGI IMG/M metagenome (GOLD analysis project Ga0272442, IMG submission 200262) | Marine sediment archaeal communities from Little Sippewissett salt marsh, Falmouth, MA, United States - SSM-Form-2O | ecosystem: Environmental > Aquatic > Marine > Wetlands > Sediment ... | reverse complement strand
AGTTTCTAAAGTCCGAATTGATAATGCACCTGGAACATTACATCCAAGCCCAAGAAACATAGGAATTATTCCATGGCCATGCATTCCAAGTCGATGGAAAATATTATCAACTAACGTTGCAAGTCTAGGTAGATAACCAGTATCTTCAAGAATTGATAATATAAGGTAAAAAGCAAAAATATAAGGTAGAACCATTCCAATTGGGACATAAATACCTGTTGTTAGAATTCCTAAAGATTGAACAAATTCGATTTCTCCATCAATTAATCTTCCTATTAAAAAGTCATGTAGAAGTCCTGGACCAATTAAATTACTTAGATTCATAATAATTGGTTTGTAAATATTTTCAAAAATTAATTCAAAAATATAAACTAGATTTTCACCGATAAAACGTACAATCCAAAAAGCTAAAAATAAAATTCCAAAAGCAATTGGTAATCCTGTTAGAGGTTTAATAGATAAATCAGAAAATCTGTCTTTTATTGTGTGATGTCTATGTTCGATTTTTTCTACTTTTTTGATAATTGAACCAATTTCAATCCATCTTCCTTCTTCACTTGTTGGTTTTATTTTTTCATTTGTTTTTGCTTCATTTATTCTTGAAACAAGCTCTTTTATTCCCTCTCCAGTGAGGGCAACAGTAGGAACAACTGGGATTCCTAAAATTTTTTCAAGTTTTTTTCCGTCAATTGTAATACCTAAATGATGAGCTTCATCCCATAAATTTAGAGATATTATTACTGGAATATTTTTTTCTAATAATTCTAATGTTAAGTATAGATTTCGTTCAAGATTAGTGGAATCAACTACATTAATAACAATATCTGCATCTTTTAACATTTTAGATGCAACTTCTTCAGCTTTGTTTGAAGATTCTAAAGAATAAGTACCAGGTGCATCAATAATTTCTACTGTCTTTCCCTCAAGTCTCATTTTACCTTTTGAAAAATCAACTGTTGTTCCAGGATAATTTGATGATATTACTTTTGCACCTGTAAGTCGAGAAAATACAACACTTTTCCCAACATTTGGATTTCCCATTAAAACGATTTTTTTAATCATAATTCTTCAACAAAAATATGATGAGCCATACCTCTCCCCATTGTCATTTTACAATTTCCAACTTTAATTGTTAATGGTCCTCTAAAAGGTTGTCTTGATACAACTTCTACAATTTGACCGATTCTTAAATTCATTACACACATTTTTTGATTAAAATATCTCCCTCCATGTATTTCAATAATTTTAGCTTTCTTTTTTAAAGGAAAATGTGCTAAAGTTGCTGTGTGTGTATGCATAATATCACTTTTAGGAATGCCTAAATATATCTATATCACTAATCACTATATATAAATTTCGGTATACCTAAAAATATAAAAAATTATTTATGCAATCCTTACATCTTTACATAAATAAACATCTTGTATTGCATTTAGAAGTTTTATTCCTTCTTCCATTGGCCTTTGGAATGCTTTTCGACCTGAAATCAGCCCAGTTCCACCTGCTCTTTTGTTAACAACTGCAGTCATTACTGCTTGGGCAAAATCATTTTCACCAGATGGGCCACCCGAATTAATTAATCCAGCTCTTCCCATGTAACAATTTGCTATTTGATAACGAGTCATGTCTATTGGATGATCTGAGCAAATATCATTGTATGCATTTTTATCCATCTTTCCATAAGATGTACCATCTTTATTTAATGCAATATATCCACCATTAATAGTTGGAAGTTTTTGTTTAATTATATCTGCTTCAATTGTTACACCAAGATGATTTGCCTGACCCGTCAAATCAGCTGATGCATGATAGTCATTACCATCAATTTTAAACGAAGGATTTCTTAGATAGCACCAAAGAACTGTTCCAAGTCCAAGTTCATGAGCCCATTTAAAGGCTTGACTAACTTCTTGAATCTGACGAGAAGATTCTTGAGAACCAAAATAAATTGTACAACCAACTGCTGCTGCACCCAATTCCCATGCTTGTTCAACATCTGAAAACATTATTTGATCAAATGTATTTGGATAGGTTAATAATTCATTATGATTAATTTTTACAATAAAAGGTATTTTATGGGCATATTTTCTGGAAACTGCTCCAAGAACACCAAGAGTTGAGGCAACTGCATTACATCCACCTTTTATTGCAAGTTTTATTATATTTTCAGGATCAAAATAAAGAGGATTTGGTGTAAAAGATGCCGCTGCAGAATGTTCAATACCTTGATCAACAGGGAGAACTGATACATATCCAGTTCCACTAAGTCTACCATGATTATAAATTGATTTCAAATTCCTAAGAACATTTGTTGATCTATCAGAGTCAACAAGGACTCTTTCAATAAAATCAGGTCCAGGCAGATGTAAATTTTCTTTACCAATCTTTGGACTATTAAAATCTAAATAATAACCAGCTTCTTCGCCTAAATAACCTTGTATTGCTTCTAAAATATTACCACCCGCATTTTCTTTAATATGTTCAATTTCTTGCATTAATCTCAACTCTCCAACAAAACTTTAGAACAAATAGAAGCAGAAAAACTTATTGGTAAAAATTATAATTTTCCATCACGGTGTTTTTTACCAAGTTTTTTAAGCATATCTTTTGTCATAGAAGCAAGATTATAGCTGGGTTTCCAACCCCATTCTTTTTTTGCAGAACTATCATCAATTGATTGAGGCCAAGTATCTGCAATTTTTTGTCTAAAATCTGGTTTATAGTTACAATTAAACTCTGGAATGTGTTTTTTAATTTCAGCAGCAAGTTCTCCTGCTGAAAAACTCATAGATGCTATATTAAAATCACAATGATGAACAAGTTTTGAAATATCTGCTTCCATCAGATCAATTGTTCCTTTAATACAGTCAGGCATATACATCATTGGAAGAATTGTATCTTCTTTAACAAAACAAGTATATTTTTTATTTTTAATTGCTTCATAAAAAATTTCAACTGCATAATCTGTGGTTCCTCCACCAGGTAGAGTTTCGCTACTAATGATTCCGGGATATCTTACACCACGAACATCAATTCCAAATCTTTTAAAATAATAATCTCCAAGAAGTTCTCCTGCAACTTTTGTTACTCCATACATGGTCTTAGGTTTTAGAACTGTTTCTTGAGGTGTATTTATTCTTGGAGTTTCAGGACCAAAAGCAGCAATTGAACTAGGAACAAAAACACGAGTCATATCATATTTAAGGGCTAGTTCAAGAATATTATACATACCATTAATGTTTACATTCCAACAGACAACTGGTTTTTCTTCTCCAACAGCTGAAAGAATTGCAGCCATATTATAAATTGTATCTATATCATATTCTTTTATTACTTTTTCAACTGTTTCATTTTTTGTTATATCAATAAATTCAAAAGGACCTGATTCTAAAAGAGTTTTACTTGGTTTAGTTTTTCGTCCTGTTGCTAAAACATTATCATTTCCATATTTTTTCCGTAGTTCTAAGGCAAGTTCAGAACCTATTTGTCCAACTGAACCAGTGACAAGTATCTTTTTCATATCCTTTTTTGACATAAACTTTAGCCTCCCATATTGGCTTAAATTATTTATCCGCTATAGAAAAAGGATATACATACTTTACTGTTTAAAATAGGAGGAGGGAGGAGGGGATGTGATGTTTTAGGAATAATTCAATCTTAAGAAGCACCTACTTCAGACTCTAGATGTATCCATATCGTTCCTTCACGACCACCTGTAGATTCAATTGATTCTGGAATGCTAACAGTTATCTGAACCCATACAAAATCCGAAAGGTTACTAGTTGCGGCTGAATCATTTGTTGAATATCTAACATGAGCGGTTTCATCCCAAGGCGTAGGAATGGAACAATTTGCCCTATCTGAAGTATTATAACACATATCTGTGGATGATGCATTACCTGGTGCAAGAATCCAAGCAGTTGTATTACTTGCATTAACTGCTGTGTCATTATCCCACATAAGAACACTACTATTATCTGAGTCAGTACTATTTGCATTAGCTGATCTATTTCCATGTAAATAGATTTTCATATATGTGTAATTATCAGATGAAACATTTATATGAGTAATATTAAGGGAATATGTTTCTTCATTAATTATTCCAAACGCTGCAGTAAATGTTTTTTCCATATTTGCAGAATATACATCTCCTAAACGGAGAGTTAATTGAATATTTGAAGTATTACTACCAGAAACTCTTAAAACTCTGATACCATCAGAAGAGTTATCTGATCCAATAAATCTAATAGAAGCATCACAAGGATGCACAAGAGTAAAAGAATAACCTATTTTTGTAACCGCATACTGTGTAGCTACAATCATGTTTAAAAGGAGGAATGCTACTGCAAGTGTCATTAACTTCTTGTTGACCTTCATTTCCTTTCACCTTCACTATTTCATTTCATTCCCAAGAACCACATATCGTGATAATACTTGGCATGTAAACTGTTCTCAAATGACACTATATAAAGCTTACTTGTCAAAATGTCAAAATGTAAATTTTTCAAAAATTAATTAAAAATAATAAATAGAAAAATTAAATAATTATTTTCTAGGAAACAAATTAGATTCCTTTACAAGAGAAGGAATTATATCTTCCCAAAATAAAGCAGTTATGTGAATTCCATGAACGCCTTTGATATTTTTTAAAGAATTTATTAATTCTAGGGCAATTTTATATCCTTCTTCTTTTTGATCTTTTGCATTTTTTACTCGTTTATGAATTTCATCGGGAACATCAACACCAGGAACAAAAAATTTCATTCTTTCAGTCATTCTTAATGATTTAAGAGGAGTGATACCTGCAAGAATATGTATTTTTTTATCAAGTCCTCTTGATCTAACTTCATCCATCCATACATTGAATTTTTCAACATTAAAAACACTTTGAGTTTGAATAAACTGAGCTCCTGCATTAAATTTTTTTTCAAGACGATCAACACGAATTTCAAAAGGATCTGCAAATGGATTTGCAGCAGCACCAATAAAAACATCAGGATTACCAGATAGAACTTTATCACCACTGGCAAAAACACCATCATCTCGCATATTTTTAATTATATTCAATAATTGAATAGAGTCAATATCAAAAACACCTTTGGCACCAGGATGATTACCAAATGATTGATGGTCACCTGTTAATATAAGCATGTTTCTAATTCCTACTGAGGCTGCACCAAGAACATCACTTTGAAGAGCAATTCTATTTCTATCTCTACATGTAATTTGCATAATAGGTTCTAAATTTTTTTGCAGAAGAAGAAGACAACCACCCATACTTGAGAGTCTAACAACAGCTGTTTGATTATCTGTAACATTATATGCATCAGCATATCCCTTAACAATTTCTGCTTTAGAAGTAATTTTTTTCGGGTCAGCTCCTTTAGGAGGTCCAACCTCTGCTGTAATTGCAAATTTTCCTTCTGATAAAACTCTTTCAAGATTAGTCCTATATTTCATATTAAATAATTCTCCTCATCTCTGTAGATTTTGACCAATCTTTTGGTTTATTAATTATTTTTAATCGATCTAATTGACCTTTTTCTTTTAATTTTTTATAGATTAAATCCCAAACACAATCATTTTCTGAATTAACTTCACATTTTCCATCAACAGAACCGCCACAAGGTCCATTTAATAAACTTTTTGCACAACGAGATATTGGGCAAATCCCCTCAAATAAATCTTGAATGCAATCTCCACACATTATGCATCTTTTTTCAAATTCTTTTGCTCTTTTTATTTCTCCTAAAAATAATGTATCTGTTCCAGGTATTATTTCTTTGTCTGTAATGATTTCAGATACAGTTTGGCTACCATTTCCACAAGCTAGAACAATTATTTTTTTTGCTTTCTGAATGTCTTCTTTATGAGGTTTTAATAGTCTTTTATCATTATTTAGATGACATGCAGGATCTAAAACTACCCATCCGGTAACTTTTATTTTGTTTTGTTCAAAATTATCTTTCATTGCTAATACTTCTTCTTCTCCACCTGTATGGCAGAGTGTTGCGCATTCACTACAGCCAATGATAAAAACAGGATCTTTGTCGACAGATTTGAGTAAATCTTTAAATTCCTTCTGTTTTGTAATAATCATGCGGGAGAAAATAGGGATGTTAAATTTAAGTATTTGCATTAAAATGAAAATCTCTATATAGTAATCATCTTTTACAGAATATTTGAAGGGAAAATAACTTGGTTGGATGAGAATGCTTGATGATTTAAAGTTAATGTCAGAAATAGACAAAGAAAATATGCTAGATGATTTAGCTAAATTTCATACTCAAATTAAGGAAGCCGAAGAAATTGTTAATTCTTCAAATCTAAGTAGTATCTTTAAAGTAGATAATATTGTAATTAGCGGAATGGGTGCATCTGCAATATCAGGTGATATTGTTCAAACTTTATTTAGAGATCGTCTTGATATTCCTATACATGTAACTCGCCAATATGATCTTCCTAAATGGGTACATAAAGATACTCTTTTGATTTCACAAAGCTACTCAGGTAACACTGAAGAAACTCTTCATACCTTTAAACATGGTTATCAAAAAAGATGTAAAATTATTGGAATTTCTTCAGGGGGAAAACTAGAAGAATATTGTGAAAAAAGACAAATCCCTTATATTAAAATTCCGTCAGGAATTCAACCCCGAGCTGCTACTGCTTATATCTTATTTGCTTCATTATTTGCTTTGAAAAAGGTAGGTGTTATAAAAGAAGATTATAACACTGAAATTAATGAAGTAATCTCAATTACAGAAGAACTAGGTAAAAATATAAATAAACACTCTCTTGAAAAAGATAATTTAGCCAAGCAACTTGCAAAAAAGCTTCATAATACAATTCCTCAAGTTTATGGTTGGGGACTATACTATCCAATTGCAAGAAGATGGTGTACTCAGTTTAATGAAAATAGTAAAATTATTTGTAGATTTGATGAAGTTTCAGAGTGTAATCATAATGATATAGTTGGATGGTCGATGAATCCCGAAGTTTCAAAAAAGTTCACATGTATCTTATTTAGAGACGAAGAACTTGAAACTGTTTATATGAAAAAACGTTTAGAGTTTATGAAAAAATTATACAATGATGTAGCAAACAGTGTAATTGAAATACATATGAAAGGAAAGAAAAAATTGGCAAAAATGATGTATGCGATGTATCTTGGAGATTTTATTAGTTGTTATATTGCAATGCTTAGAAAAATTGATCCTTCTCCCGTTGTTGCTATTGCTGAATTAAAAAACGAACTAGCAACAATCTAAAAATAAAATGTAAAGTAAGTTTAAATATTGACAATACATTCAATTAAGGTCAATAGTAAATTAAGAGCAATTAGGGATGCTATATGTTAGAGGTGCCTGAGAATCAAACATTAGAAAATAGAAAAAAAGTAAAAGATTCTCAAACTCCAGATAGCAGATATAAAACACTTTTTGAACAAGTTAACGCAGCAGCCTTTCTAACAAAACTTGACGGTTCAATTCTTGATGCAAATCATAAATCTTATGAGCTATATGGATATCCATGGGGTGAATTTACCAAAACTACAATTGATAAAATTTTTACTTCATCAAACGACTGGGAACAACTAATAGAGGAAATTTCTTCAAAAGGCGGTTTAAACTTTGAATCAGTAAATGTAAAAAAAGATGGAACTCAATTCCCTGTAGATATCAGCACATCTCTTTTTACAATGGAAGGTAAACCAGTAATGCTTGCAATAATCTGGGATATCACTGAAAGAAAAAAAGCAGAAGAAGAATTAAAAGCCTCTCAGGAAAAATATTCAGGTTTGTTTGAAAGCACAACAGATGGAATGCTTGTTTTAGATGCACGAGGAGAAATTCTTGATGTAAACAATAGAGCTTTAAATTTTTTTAATTTAAACGAAGAAGAAATGATTGGTAAAAATTTTTTAGCTATGGATTTACTCACTCCTAAAGCTTTATCAATTGTTGTTTCACAATTTCAAGAACTACTTTCAAGTAAAAAAGCAACAACTCATGAAACAGATATGCGTGATAAAGAAGGAAATCTTATTAATATTGAACTAAGTGCATTTTTCTTAATTAAAAAAACTAATGAAATTGAAAATTTTGTGTTGGTTATTCGAGATATTAGTGATCGAAAACAAACAGAAATTAAACTTGCAAAAGAACATGAATTCCTTCAATCGCTTATGAATGGAATACCTGATTCAATTTATTTCAAAGATATAGAAAATCGTTTTATAATGGTAAATAAGGCAAAGGCTGCAAATTCAAAAGTAAAACCTGAAGATATGGTTGGAAAAACAGATTTTGATTTCTTATCCCCTGAACAAGCTAGAAAAGCTTTTGAAGATGATGAAGAAATACTAAAAACAGGGAAATTTATTTTAAACAAAATTGAAAAAATCACTCATGTTGATGGATCAGAAAGATGGGTTTCTGTTTCAAAAATACCTCGTTTTGATGCAGAAGGTAATATTATTGGAACAATTGGAATATCCCGTGATATTACTAAATGGAAAAAAATTGAAGAAGAGTTTGAAAATCTTCAAAAATAATTTTTTTTCACGCGAGGAGGGAGATATCAACTCGTATTTACTAGTAAAAAATAAAAAAAGAGAAAGGGTTTTTTAGTCAATGTAATTTATTTTACCTGCGTCTATTGTGAATTGTTTTTGTGTTCCATCATCGTATTTGAATTTATATGTATCTGGCAATAATTCCATGTCTTGTTTGAATGTTTTCCATCCACTTGCATAGTATTGTGTTACAGTGTTGGTGTTTGAGTGTACTTTTCCTGTTTGATAAGTAATAATTGGTGTGGTGGTTATTTCAATATTGTTTATCTGTTGTGTTTCTCCAGCATAGGTCATTCTGAAATGATAACTTCCTGGTAGTAGTTCCATTGTTACTTTTCCATAACCGTTGTCACCGGTTGTTCCTGTTCCAAATGTTTTCCAACCACTTGCATAGTATTGTACTGTTCCACCGTTTAATGGGTTAACTGTTGATATGCCATTATTGTATAAATCTTCAACTTCAGAAGCAGAAAGTGCTTTATCAAAGATTGCAACATCATCGATTATTCCATCAAAAGCATTAACAGCTGAATAATAACGGCCAATAGTACCTTCTCCCGTGTCACTTGTTGATGTTGATCGAGTAAATGTTGTGCTATCATGGAAAACACCGTTTACATATATTTTCATATCTCTGTTATGATTTACACCAACAACATGGTACCATACATTATCACTAATTGCATATCCAGGTGTTTTTTCCCAGGTTACCATTTCTTCTGCACAGCAGAAAAACAATTGATCATACTTAACATTGATTCCTGCCATAAAATCACCAGTATCTCCCTTATCTCCAATTCGGATAACCCAATGATCATTTGAACCCTCTTCAATATATATCCAAGCAGAGATAGTAAAATCTATATCATAATTAATTGGCATAACTGGTGGGATGCTGACATAGTCATCCATGCCGTCAAAACTTAATGCATTGCCATATTTTCCTGTGGTCCAGGTGGCACCATTTATTGTACCATCGTTATTATGTTCTGTTTCGTCATAGATTGTATTACCAGTTCCTTCATCCATATGCCAGAGGGCTACTAGATCTGAAGGTATATTTGTACCGCTGTCTTGTAGTTTAACTGTTACTATTTGTGTTTGGAATGTTATGGTGGGTGTGACTTCTATATCTATATTATTCTGCTGTTCTGTTTTTCCTGCATAGGTCATTTTAAAATGATAGCTACCTGGTAATAGTTCTCTAGTTGCTTCTCCGTTAAGGTCTGTGGTACCAAAGTCTTTCCAACCACTCGCATAATATTTTGCTTCTGCTCCTGGTATTGGGTCATCGTTGCTTTTTAGTAGTTGTACTGTGACTGGTATGGTTTGGAATGTTATGGTGGGTGTGGTTTCTATATCGATATTATTCTGTTGTTGTGTTTTTCCTGCGTATGTTACTTTGAAGTGGTATGTTCCTGGCATCATTTCCATTGTTGTTTGTCCGTTGGTGTCTGTGGTTCCCATGTCT
>Ga0272442_10012886_pt1 | contig 10049 bp, 7 predicted proteins | sample SSMForm2O_FD_200262 | JGI IMG/M metagenome (GOLD analysis project Ga0272442, IMG submission 200262) | Marine sediment archaeal communities from Little Sippewissett salt marsh, Falmouth, MA, United States - SSM-Form-2O | ecosystem: Environmental > Aquatic > Marine > Wetlands > Sediment ... | reverse complement strand
CCCGAGGCGATTCGTGACGTGTCACCGGCACTCAAACGGAGACAGACCGAGGAACTCTTCATCCGGATCTTCCGCGACCGTGCACCGACCATCCGCTTCGGCAGCCGTCGTGACAGTCTCATCGAGGCCGCCTTCGCTGCGATGATCAAGGCACGCACGCTTCCGTCCTACGCGTTCTACGATTTCGGAGACGTCGCGAACGTCGGGATCGTGTTCGAGCGTGTGACCGAACGTCACACGGTGTCCCCGAACCGGTGGTTCGCCGAGCTTCCCTTCATCAACCTCGGTGTGCACGGCATCTCGCTCGAGCACGAGCAGCGACGCGGGGTGCTGCCTGCCGGCGAGGCGCTGCTGGACGAATACACCACCCGCGACGAATTCATCAGTCGTCTCTGCAAGACGCTCAGTCTCTACCCCAAGTGGCCCAAGGTCCGCACCGCCGACACCATCCGGTGGGACCGGAAGAAGACGAAGATCGAGATTCTCAGTTTCGAGACGTTCCTGTCGCGAGGCGGCAGCTACCCCGTCGTCGGGCTCTACCGGATGAACGATCTGAACGTCGGCCCGTGGAAGGACCGACTCGCCACCGCGCGGCGCATGGGAGACACGCTGCTCAGTCAGCAGAGAGACGACGGACGCTACGACGCACGCGACGGACTCTACCACTACGAGGACGACAGCATCATCGATCATGCCTATGCGATCATCACGCTGTGTGATCTGTACGCGGCGACACGCCAAAAACGCTACCTCGACGGCGCCGGTAAGGCGGTGCTCCATCTCAAGAGACAGCTCCGCATGGAAGACCGGGCGGGAGAACCCTACGCCTACGTCGTCTACAACCGCAAGGCCAAGCTGGGGGCGACAGCCCTGGCCGTCGTCGCACTCGACCGATACGCCGGACTCACCGGTGCCCTCTTCCACGACCACGACATGCAGCTGCTCGGACGGTTCCTGGTCAGACAGCAGTACGACGACGGGTCGTTCCGACACTACTATCGCTATGACGCGAAGCTCCCGTATCAGTACAAGGTGTCACCGAGCTTTTCCGGTCAGGCGGCGTGGGCGCTGGCGGTGCTCAAACGTCGCACAAGGTCGAAAACGGCGCGTGCCCTGTGGAAGAAGACGTCACGTCTTGCCGTGCACTATCTCATCACCCGTCGTGAGAAAGACATGAAGTGGACCGAGCCCCCGGCCGACGTGTGGCTCACCGCGGCGCTCCACGAGATGAGCGCACTGTTCCCGCAGAAGCCCTGGCTCGACTACGCCAGACGCATGAGTGACCACGCCGTCAAGCAGCAGAACGTCACCAAGGTCGCACCCGACATGGTCGGCTCGTTCCGGGGTGAGCGTGAGGGGTCGGTGCGCGGCGCGGCGGTGCGGGTGAGACTGCTCGGTGAGGTGTCGAGCTTCACCGTCATCCCCGAGAAGGACCGTCGCGCGATGCTCGAAACATCCCGGCGGGCGATGCACTTCATCCGGCTCAATCAGCTCAGACCCAATAACGCATTCTACCTCCCCGAGCCGCAGCGGGTTTACGGCCTGGTGCGCACAAGCTCCTTCAGGAACGACGTGCGACTGGACGCGACCTGTCACGTCATCCAGGCGATCCTGTGGCTTGAGCGGATGGAAAAAGCGAGGTAAGTGAGTGAGAGGGTACGCGGTTGTATCAGTCCTGGCTGTGTGGCTGGCGGTGCCTCCCGCGGCGTGCCGGGCGGAGGAGCCCGACGTGGACGACCTCCGCCGACGGACACTTGCCGCCGAGGACCGGCGGTTCAGACGAACCGTCGAACTGGCACGCGTGTACGCGTCATCCGGCCGGCTCGAGGAGGCACGCGGACTCTACGAAGAGGCACACCGGCTCCGTGACGACGATGCCGACGTCACCGAGGCGCTCCTGGACGTGCTTCGAAAGCTCGGCGACCACCACGCACAGCTGCCGATCTACCGCAGGATGCTTTCGGTGCGCGGAAGCGTGTTCACCGTGCGCTTCCGGATGGGTGAGTGTCTCTGGCGTCTGGGCCGAACCGGTGAAGCACGACGCGTCATGAACGACGTGCTGAAACGGTTTCCGTCGGAGCGCGGGGCCTACCTGTTGCTCATCGACTTCTATCTTGCCGAAAAGCAGTCGGCCGACGCGCACGGGGTGGTCGAACACTATCGAAACCGTTTCGGCGATGACATCCCGGTGCTGCTGCGCCGGGCCCGATTGCTCAGTGCCGACGGGAAACCCGGCAAGGCGATCGACGTGCTCCACCGCTGTCTCCGGCTCGACCCGTCCGAGGACGAACAGCACCGGACCGAGCAGCGACTCTTCGAGCTGGCACATCGAACCGGCCGAACCGACACACTGACGAATACCTTCTCGGCCGAGGTCGCCGACCTCGATGCCCGACTCGCCGGACGGCTCACCGACCTCGCAGAAGGTGCCGCGCGAAACGGGAAATTTGCCGATGCCGTCGCCCTCGTCGAAGAGGCCCTCCCCCTGCTCGCGGATCCGGCCAAACGTGCACAGCTCACCGCACGTCTCGCCGCCTGGCGCGTGCGCGTGCCGAAAAAACCGCGATGATCTTACCTGGAAGAAAAAACCGCTGCGACCGTGACGGCCGCCACGCAGGCCGTCTCCACCCGGAGGACCGAACGCGTAAGCGCCGCGGGTTGGACGCCGTGGGTTGAGGCCAGCGCCCGCTCCTCCGCCGTGAACCCCCCTTCGGGACCGACAAGGAGAAGACATGACGTCGCGTCCGGTGTTGACCGGAGGACGTCGACGAGTCCCGGTGCATCGACGTCGGGAGAAAGGATCACGGCGAGGTCGAAGTCGTCCGCGCGGCCGATGAGCTCGGGGAACGTCGTCGGCGGTGCGACGGCGGTGACGACGTTCCGTCCGGACTGCTCGGCGGCGGCGGTGCAGATCTTCCGCCAGCGGGTGAGCTTGTTTCCCGCGTCCGGCTTCACGACGGAGCGTCGGGTGACGAGCGGCACGATCTCGCGGACGCCCAGCTCGGCACACATTCGCACGAGGACGGCCATCCGGCGTCCCTTCGGGACGGCGGCGGCCAGCGTCACCGCAAGCGACGTCTCGCGGCTCAGGTCGGCTCGTTTGAGGACGCGCGCTTCGGCGGCTTGTCCCGAGACCCGCTCGATCCGCGCGACCGCCTCGATTCCCGTTCCGTCGAAAAGCACCACCTCGCTCCCCCGACCCAGACCGAGAACGTGGAGGTGTTTCACCGTCTCGGCCGACAGCCTGACGTGCTCCGAAGTCCCGATTTCGTCGACGTGGAAGCGGTGTGTCATGTCCGAGAGAATAGGCTCCCCAACAGACGGCGTCAAGTCGGCTTTTGCCTTGACCGCCGTCGAGGTCGTCCTATAATCGAACGTGTGAAACGGGTGACCTCCGTGCGTTCGACCCCTACAGGAAGCTTGCTGACGGGGACGAAAACGATGCCTCGAAAGATGCGCCAGACGAGGAGACGGCATCGATGAGTGAGGACGATCGACCGGAGATTCCGGAAGAGCCGGAACCCCCCGAGACGCACGAAGCCACGGGCGCTCCCGCTCCGGAAGTCGCCGACCCTGACGAGGGACTGACCGCCGAGGAGCGTGCCATGCTCGAGTCACTCTCGACCGGCACGGGATCGGCAGACGAGATCACCGATCGGCCGGGTGCGCCTGAGCAGGCAGCGCCGACGGAATCCGCAGCCGAAGAAACACCCGTCGAGCCGGAAGAGAAGATCGAGGAGGCCGAAGGCGACGAGCTGACGCCCGAGGAAAAAACGCTGCTGGCCCGGCTTTCCGCGGAGGCCGTCGGTGAAGCGTCGGCCGCGGCGGAGACGCCGCAGGCCGAAGTTGAGCCCGAAGCCCCGAGCGAACCCGCCGAACCGGCGGCGGCCGAGACGGAGCTCACCGCCGAGGAAGAGAAGGTTCGCGAGCAGGCACGCTCCGAATCGGAACGCGTCTCGCGTGAAGAGCTTCCGGCGATGTTCGAGCAGCCCGGGGAGGCTGCGACTGAGGTGGAGGCGTCCACCGGGGCGGAACGCGACGAGCCCGTGATCGCCGAGGTGCTCGATGAGCCCGAGGTTGAGGCCGAAGCGTCTCCGGAAGAAGCTCCCGTGGGGGAAGCCGCGGCGCCGGCGAAGCCCCCGGGAAAGCTCTCACGCATCCTCGCGATGCCCTTCGACCTCATCAACCGGCCGTTTCGGTGGATACCGCCGGTCTGGCGGATGGGACTGGGACTCTGCGGCGTGCTGCTCCTGATTACGCTTCTCCTGGTGGTGCTGGTTCGGATGGTTTTCGAGAGCTGAGAGGTGACGTCAATGACAAAATTCGGCAAGCGCCCATTGGACCCCTTCGCTGCGGCGGTGACGGCCTTCCTGGTGCCGGGCGCCGGACACATGCTCCTCGGACGGAAACAGAAAGCGCTGCTTTTTTTCTGCCTGATTGTGGCCACGTTCCTGGCCGGGTGGTTCATCTCGGGGTGTGAGAACGTCTATTTCGCCCGGGGTCGGTGGCACACCCTGGTGCAGATGGGCGCCGGGGTCATCACGTTTATCATCGGCTTGCCGGGAACCGCCCCCGAGCCGGGACGCACCGTCATGCACACGTTCGAAATCGGAACCCTCTACACGATGGTCGCCGGACTCCTCAACGTGCTCGTCGTGATGGACGCGGTCGTCACCAGCATCCGTCTGAGGAGGACCACCGCATGATCGACCTCGTCTTCCTGATTCCCCTGTGCGTGGTGGTGAGCTTCGTCTACGAGGCGACACACACCGAAGACATGTCGCTGATCCTCCGCAAAGGGTTGCGACTCTCGATCACGCTGACCGGCGGCATCATCCTCTTCGCGGCGGCGCTTTATCTCCTGGACCGGTTTGTCCTGTAGGTCGGCCTCGTCTCGTCCTCGCGACGTGAAATCTCCCCCCTTTTGGCGGGTGACGGGTGTTTTTCGTTGACCTTCAGGGTCCAAATGCATATAATAACTGGATTAAAGGTAACCCTTTGCCATTTCATGAGTTGGGTCAAGCGTGCGGCGAGCGATGGGACGAGTCGGGGTGCTTTCGAGCGTGACGCTGGCGGCGGCGTGCATGACGCTGGTCGTGACAGGGAGCTTCGCACAGACGCCGCCGCCGAAGACCGCCGAGGAACTCCTCGCCCAGCGCACGCCGCATTCCGACGCACTTATCCGGCAGACGCTGCGCAAGCCGGGCTATCCCCGACTGCGCCTCCGGCTCATCGAGCAGATCGAGCAGCGAAAGCTCGTCACCTTCCTCCCGGACCTCGTAAGCATTCTCGCCGACGAGAACCGCGACGTGCGTGAGGCATCGGCACGGGCTGTCGCGTCGTTCGGCTGGCAGAAGATGTCGTCGCCGATGCTCATGCTGCTCAAGCGGAAGACGCTGCCGGTCTACGTGCGCGAGCTGGCGCTGCGGACGCTTGTGAAGTCCGGTCGACGTGAGGTCGTCCAGCCGCTCATCGACGTGCTCGACGAGCCCAAGCTGCAAGGCCCCGCGATCAAGGGACTCCAGACCCTCACCGCACAGGACATCGCCAAGCCCGAGGACTGGCGGACGTGGTGGACGGCGAACCGTGAGAAGAGTCAGCTCGAGTGGATCAGCGCACGGACCGACAAGCTTCAGAAACGGATTCGCGAACTCGAAGCGGAAGTCAAGAAGAGCCGGAAGCGCACGGCCGAGCTGGAAAAACGCTGTGCCGAACTCGAAGGGATTGCCGCCGACGCGATCATCCGGTCGCTCGAAAAGCGTGCCGACAAAAAGAATGCGAAGCCGCTCATCGCGGCTCTTGACGATCCGTTCGCGAAGGTCCAGAAGTACGCGGCCGCCGAACTCGGAAAGCTCAAGTCGGCCGACGCCGTGCCGAAATTGTCGGAACTGGCCTCCGGCAAGGCCTCGACGGACGTGCGCGCCGCCTGTGCCGAGGCGCTTGGACAAATCGGCTCGGAGAAGTCCGTTCCCGTGCTCTCGGCGCTCCTGGCCGACGCCGACGAGGACGTGACGTCCGCCGCCGTGCGTGCACTCGGGAGAATGAAAGAGAAATCGGCCCTCACGCGACTGCTGGCGGCGCTCCTGAGTCCATCGGCGAAGGTGCGCGAGGCGTCGGCCGAGGCGCTCGGTCAGATTGGTGATCCGCTCGCGGTGACGCCGCTGATCCAGAAGCTGGCCGGCGACACCGAGGCGCGCGTGCGCGAGCGGGCGGCCCGTGCACTCGGTGAAATCGGCGACAAGAAGGCACGCGAAGCACTCGAAAAAGCGCTCGAAGACAAGAGCCCCGGCGTGCGGATCTACGCCATCGAGGCGCTCGGGGCGCTCAAGGACGAGACGATCGCTCCGCGACTCGCCACCGTGCTGGAGAAGGACGACAATCCCCTGGTGCGTGAAGCCGCGGCACTCACACTCGGAAACGTGGGAACCGACGATTCACTCGCCGTGCTTATCCGCACGCTCAAGAGCGACCGTGAGAAGCTCGCACAGCTCGCTTCGTCGAGCATCCTTTCGATCTGTCGACGTGACGAGACGCTTTTCGAGCCGACGGCTGAGAAGCTTGTCAAGGCGGGTGAAGCGGCCCGGGCGGCGGCACTGTATGAGCTGCTCGCGACGAAGCTCGCCGAGAAGAAGGAGGACAAGAAGCTGATCGCCGTGCGCGTGAAGCTGGCCGACGTCTACATCGCACTCAAGCAGTGGCTGAAGGCCGGGACGCTCCTGGAGGAGCTGACCAAGACGATGCCCGATGACGTCGAACTGGCCGGAAAACGCGCCCGCGTGCTCACCGAGCTCAAGAAGCACTCCGAAGCCTTCCGCATCTACCAGAAACTGGCCGAAGCGGAGCAGGACGGAAGCTACTGGCCCGAGCGGCTGGCGCTTCTCGACGCGATGCTCGCTGACAAGAAAGCCGCCGAGGTCTCGACGCTCCTCGAACTGGTCCTCAAGGACAAGGAGAAGCTTCCGGAGGACGTCCGGACGCGTCTGGAAGGTTTCAAGCAGCGCTGCGACGCCATCATCGCCGAGCAGAGAGCCGCACGTGCGAAGGAAATCCGTGGTCTCATTACCGAGGCTGCGAAGCAGGAAGGCGAACCCGCCGGCGCCGCGCGCAAGAAACTCACCGCCGCGGGTGAAGAGGCCACCCCACACCTTATCAGGGCCCTCGACGACGCCGATGAGAAGGTCCGCCGAACCGCAATCGGACTCTTGCGTGAAACGACCAGGCAGAACTTCGGCTATCGACCGGAGGCGGAACTCAAGGACAACGCCGAGGCGATCAGGAAGTGGCAGGCGTGGCAGAAAGGCAGGGCGAAGACTGAAGGTTGAAGACCGAAGGTGCGGCGGATTCAACACGCTGTATCCCGTCGTCTCCGGAACAGGAGAAGATCATGTCGGACTATGTTGTCGGGATTGACCTCGGTGGGACGAACGTCAACGTCGGCGTGGTCGACGCCGAGGGCAAGGTCGTCACGAAGCACGCTCTTGCGCTCAACAGCCCGAAGACACAGCAGGACGTGCTCGACGGCATATACCGTGCGACCGAAGAGACGCTGGCACGTGCGGGGATGAAAGCGGACGAGATGCAAGCCGTCGGCATCGCCACCCCGGGCACGCTCGACATCGCAAACGGCATCGTGGTACAAGCGAACAACATTCCCGAGTGGGAGAACGTGGCGCTTCGCGATCTTCTGAGCAAGCGGTTCGGTGTGCCGGCGGTCCTCGAAAACGACGCCAACGCGGCCGCCTGGGGGGAATACTGGGTCGGTGCCGGTAAAGACGTCTCCTCGATGGTGATGCTGACGCTGGGCACGGGCATCGGGGGCGGCGTGATCATCGAGGGGGAACTGCTGCACGGGTTCAAGGACGCGGCCGCCGAGATCGGACACATGACCATCGACTACCGGGGCCGGCAGTGCGTATGCGGGAACGTCGGGTGCCTCGAGGCCTATGCATCGGCCGACAGCACCGTGCGGCGGTTCATCGAAGCGGTGAAGTCCGGAAAACCGTCGAACCTCGAGCGCACGGTGAACGAGCACCCCGCGGAGATCACCGCAAAGCTCATCCACGAGGAGGCGCTCAGGGGCGACGTGCTCAGCCGGAAGATCATGGAGGAGAGCGGGTTCTACCTCGGGGTGGGGATCGTGTCGATCCTGCACGTGATCAACCCGGAGATGGTGGTGCTGACCGGCGGGATGATCGGCGCCGGTGACATGCTGATGGAGCCTCTGCGGAAGACGGTCGCCGAACGTGCGGTGCCGCGGACGCGTGAGGACGTGAAGATCGAATTCGCCATGCTCGGCGGTGACGCCGGGCTCATTGGAGCCGCCGGATGCGCATTGACCGGATCAGGAACTTCAGCATCATAGCACACATCGACCACGGGAAATCCACCCTGGCCGACCGGCTGCTGCTCCTGACCGGAGCCATTACGCAGCGGGAGTTCCGCGACCAGATCCTGGACGACATGGACCTCGAGCGCGAGCGCGGCATCACCATCAAGTCGTCCGCGGTGCGCATCGGTGCCACGGTCGACGGCGTCGACTACGCGCTCAACCTCATCGATACCCCGGGCCACGTGGACTTCAGCTACGAGGTGTCACGGAGTCTAGCGGCGTGCGAGGGGGCGCTGTTGCTGGTGGACGCGTCGCAGGGGGTCGAGGCGCAGACGATGGCCAATGCGTACCAGGCGCTCGGTCACGACCTCGAGATCATCCCGGTCATCAGCAAGATCGACCTTCCGAGCGCACACCCCGACGAGGTGGCCGAGGAGATGGAGCACCTGATCGGCGTCTCGGCGGCCGAGGTGCTGCGGGTAAGCGCGAAGACGGGCGAAGGCGTCGCGGAGGTGCTTCGGACGATCGTCGAACGCGTGCCCGTCCCGACGGGCCGACCCGACCGACCCGCACGGGCGCTCATCTTCGATTCGGTGTTCGACGAATACCGGGGCGTCATCACCTACGTGCGGATGGTCGACGGAGCGATCCGTCGGGGCGACCGCATCCGGATGCTCCAGACACGCACTGATTACGAGGTGACCGAACTCGGGTGCTGGCGTCCGCAGATGACGTCGGTCGACGAACTCGCCGCCGGTGAGGTCGGCTACATTATCGCCAACATCAAGACGCTCTCCGACGTTCGCATCGGCGACACCGTGACCCTGGCGTCGACCGCCGACGTCGAGGCGCTCCCGGGATACAAGGAGCCGCAGCCGATGGTTTTCTGCGGGTTCTTCCCGGCCGACCGCTACGACGTGAACGACCTGAGACGTGCACTCGAAAAACTGGCACTCAACGACTGCTCGTTCACCTTCGAGCCCGAGACCTCGGATGCACTCGGTTTCGGTTTCCGCTGCGGGTTCCTGGGACTCCTGCACATGGAGATCATCCAGGAGCGTCTGGAGCGGGAGGGTGCGGTGGAGGTGATCCAGACGGCGCCGAGCGTGACGTATGAGATCCGCACGAACTCGGGCGACGTCTTTCAGCTCAGAAACCCGTCACGGATTCCCGAGGCGGGCCGGATCGAGGAGTTCCGTGAGCCGATCGTCCGCGTGAGCTTCGTCCTCCCGGCCGAGTCGATCGGCGCCTTGATGAAGCTGTGCCAGAACGCACGCGGGAACTACATCCGTACCGAATACCTGAGCACCTCACGCGTGGTGCTCGTCTACGACCTGCCGTTCGCGGAGATCGTGTTCGATTTCTACGACCGGCTCAAGTCGATCACCCGCGGCTACGGGACGATGGACTACGAGTTCGTCGCGTTCGAGCCGGCGGACCTGGTGAAGCTGAACATTCTCGTGGCGGGTCAGCCGGTGGACGCTCTCTCGAGCATCAGTCACCGTGGGAAGGCCTACCACAAGGGACGCACGCTGGTGAAGAAACTCCGCAAGGAGATCGACCGGCATCTCTTCGAGGTGCCCATCCAGGCGGCCATCGGCTCGCAGGTGATCGCACGCGAGACGATTGCCCCGCTGCGCAAGAACGTCACCGCCAAGTGCTACGGCGGCGACGTCACGCGCAAGCGAAAGCTTCTCGAAAAACAGAAGGAAGGCAAGAA
>Ga0272442_10012885_pt1 | contig 10049 bp, 8 predicted proteins | sample SSMForm2O_FD_200262 | JGI IMG/M metagenome (GOLD analysis project Ga0272442, IMG submission 200262) | Marine sediment archaeal communities from Little Sippewissett salt marsh, Falmouth, MA, United States - SSM-Form-2O | ecosystem: Environmental > Aquatic > Marine > Wetlands > Sediment ... | reverse complement strand
ATCAAAACCAAAGGTGTAATCAGTAGCTGATAGATCATTGTCTATTGTTTTTGGCACACCAACAACAGGTATTCCACGTTTGTGAAGCTTTAAAGCTACACTAAGAGTGTCATCTCCACCTATTGCCACAATTGCATCTATGCCAAATTTCTTAATGTTATCCATTACTTTTTGCACATCTTCTTCATTATTAAACGGGTTTGTTCGAGAAGTACCAATGATGGTTCCTCCTTTTGGCAATATACCTGATACTGAATAACTTGTAAGAAGTTCCATTTCTCCAACTATTAGGCCTTTCCAGCCATTTTTAATGCCAATTATATCCCAGTTATATTGAATTGATTTTCTAACAACTGCTCTAATAACAGCATTAAGACCAGGACAATCACCACCACCTGTTAACAATCCTATTTTTTTCATATCACTCTCTTCAATTTATAAATAATGAATTTCTCCTCTAAATATTTTATCAATATTTCTTTTTTAATACTTTATATATTCTTTACGTCAAATCTGTAATAATCCTCCAATAGCTGTTTTTACTAGTATAGCTGTTATTGCAACAACCCAGACAAACGGTACAAAATAAAAAAAGGTAATATAAATGTGGCTACCTCGAATTGTTTTAATTGTTAAAGCTAATAAAAAACAATGTATTAGTAAAACAAGGAAAATAATTAAAAAAGCATTTTCATAAAGCTCAGGTGACACATAGCTCAGAATTGTACCTATTCCTAAATTACTAACTCCTTCTACTCCTTCAGTTGGATCACCTGTATTTAACAAAACATCATTCATATGTTGACCTATAACAAGTGAAACATATATTGAAAAAGAAATGCCAAATGTAATTCCTCCAAATAGTGCAATAGATGTATTTGCAATTGTCAGCTTTTTTACTCGTAAATTTTTGATTTTTCTAATATTTTCAGATATCATTTTTGAAACAACACGTGGATTAGCTGCTGCAAAAGTTGCTTCTCTAAACATTTCCCCTGATCTTTGAACATAATTACTTCCCGTATCAACTCCAAACCATTCCCATGCATCATCATCATTTATTCTTGTTCTAAGTCTCCTATATAGGTTTTTTATATGTCTTGTGAGAATGCCATAATCTTTTTGACTAAGAAAATAAACAGACTCATTGATTTTTCCGCCTTTCATAGAAGAAATTGAGCCTAAAGACGGTAAAAAACCAAGAAAACTAGTTTCTTTTCTAGATATTTTTTGCTCCTCAAGAAATGTTTTAATGCCAATAATAATCAACGGAGTTAATGAAATTGTTATTATAATTTCGATTGGTATCAAAGCCATGATGGGTATTCCTAAGTAATATTTCATTAAAAAAAAGCCAGCAGCAATTCCAACACATACAACTAATGATATTTTTAATTGCCTGTCTAGGCTGAGTTCAAGCTCTCCTTTTTCACCTGTTTTATGCCATATATCATCAGTTGGAATCATTGCTCTCAATAGGTATAATAACAATCCTTCTGCAATTATAAGCATGAATGAAGACATGTAAATGTATAAACTCATGTTTTCAGGACCCAAAAGCATTGGAAGAACAATTCCAAGGGCCATTACAAAAATTATTGCAATCAACATGCTTACATACACTTCATTTAGAATGACAATGTTTTCATTACTTGCTTCGTACATGGTTTTATATTCTTCAAGCACAGCGTCTTGTTCGATTTCAATAAACTCCCTATGTTCAACACCGCTATCAAGGCTTTGGGAGAATCGATCTAAAAAATCTTTTAAAAGCTTACTAGGAGTTCTTGCAGATACAAATCTAAAAGTTTTTGATAGAGGCATATGCCATTGTGTTGATAAAATACTAATTTTTTTTATTTCCTCGCCGAGATGGCCATATGCTTGCTTACCACCTATCACATCTACTATTTCTCTTAAAGATAGATCTGATATTGCTAACACACGTAAATGAGTAATTAAAAAATGCATTTTTCCATTTATATCTCCTTCACGGTTTTTCCATGTAACATATGGATAAAAAACACCTAACAGTATTGGTACAATTCCACCAATAAAAATAGTTATTGGATCAATATTAAGGGGAAATCCAACAATAATTTCCAGGATTGTTGGTAACATAAAAATTAAAATACTCAGAAAAATACATGGTAAAAATATTGATGTATAAAACTTTCTTTTATCCTCAAGTGCTGCATAAGCAATTCTTAATTGTTTTACAAAATCATCCTTTTTTATTTTATCTTTTTTCTTTTGATTCTTTTTTTTCTTTTTTTCTTTTTCTGCCATATATTTTCCACTATAAGTCTATAGGTATTCCCTTATCTCCATCTGTATAATATCCCCAAATGAATTGAACAGTCTCATAATAATCAAATACTTCTTCTTCGACCATTCTTTCAAGAATATGTTTTCTTTTCTCATATTCATAATATATCTCTGTAGGATCTGAATATCCTGCATTTTTCGCAATTTTTTCTTCAAGAATAAAACTATTACGATTTGCACTAAAATGATGTACATCATTTACTGGATCCCACTTAAACGCCTTACGTGCCATAATGCCGTCAACAGCGCGGTTATATCCCTCGATTTCATCAAGAGAAATTGTTCTGCGCATAAATTTTCCACCTTGCATTAAGGCTAGTTGAATCATAACAAAATCAAGATTGTCCATAAACGTCTTAGGAACATTTATAGGCTCACTAGTAAACCTCTGAATAACATTTGTCACACTACCTGCGTGAAAAGTAGTTATTACAGGATGACCCGTCTGCATTGCGCCAAAAACAATGTTTCCCTCTGCACCACGAACCTCACCGGGGACAATATAATCAGGACGACTTCTAAGGGCAGCTTTTAATAAAGCAAACATATCAACCCGTCCTTCTTCAGGTCCTGCATCTTTAGTAAGTAGTCTTTGCCAAACTTTATGTGGAACCTGCATTTCTGGTGTACTCTCAGTTGTATATATCTTTTTATCAGGAGGAATAAATGGAATAATTGCATTCATCGTGGTAGTTTTTCCGCTAGCAGTACCTCCACAGATAAAAAAACTACGCCCATATTGTAAACATAACCATAGATATGCAGCAATTCCTGAGCTAAGTGTACCCCATTTAATAAGTTGAGTTACACTAATAGGTGTTTCAGTAAAACGTCTAATAGTCATACTAGGGCCGCGAATACTAATATCTTCACTATAGATTATATTTCCACGACTACCATCAGGTAAAACTCCATCAACAATTGGTTGCCCCTCGCTAACAGGTGCACCCATCTTTTCAGACATTTTACGAATAAAATGTTCTGCTTCCTCTTTATCAATATCAATATTGGTTTTAATCATTCCAAAAATCTTATGTACAAGATGAATTTTTTCTCCTGATATCACATGTATATCTTCAATATACGGGTCTCTCATAAAACACTCTACATCCGAGCATCCAATTATATTTTTCAAAATAAAATATTCAATTGATTTTTTTTGATAAGATGTAGCTCTGATTTTTTCTAAGCCTTTTTTCTTAGGTTCAATTACCCCTTCAGCTTTTTCATCAACAATAATATTTTCATCAATAAGCTCTTTTAGAACATATTTCAGATCCTCATCTTCAACAACACTTTCTTTCATAGGAGCTTTTTTAACTATTAATCTTAAAAGCTGATCATGCTTAATTTTTTCGTTTTCACCAAGTTTTGGTTCAATTACAAAATATTCCATTTCATCCATATCTTTTGTTTTAAAAACATGAACAAATATTGATCCTTTTGTTAGATATATTAAATTTGGATGCTCTTCATCCTTTAAATCAAAAGATAAGTTAGTAAAAAAAACAGGTTCATCCATTCTATTTTTAATACTTTCCACATATTCTTTTAAATGTGGATTTAAGTTTAGCATTTCTTTAAGTTTATCACCTTCAATTATTGCCATTTTTCCCCTTCATCTTGTTAATACAATAATATGTATTTATCAAATAGTGATTGGAAGTCCTTTTTCTCCTTCTCTATAATAAGTCCAAATAAATTGCACAACTTCATAATAATCAAATATTTCCTCTTCAACCATTCTTTCAAGAATTAATTTTCTACGGTCATATTCATCATATATCTGCATTGGATCATTATATCCAGCCAATTCTGCAATTCTCTGCTCAAGAATAAAACTATTACGATTTGCTTTGAAAATATGTGTGTCGTCTACAGAATCCCATTCAAATGCCTTACGAGACATTATTCCATCTACTTCTTTATCATATCTTTCAATTTCATCCACTGATAAAACACGACGAACAACTTTGCCTTTTCGTTCTATAGCCGATTGGATAACAACAAGATCAAGATTATCCATAAACGTCTTAGGGACACTTATAGGATGACCTGTAAACCTCTGAATAACTTTTGTTACACTTCCTGCGTGAAAAGTTGTAACAATTGGGTGACCTGTCTGCATTGCCTGAAATACGACACGGCCTTCAACACCTCTGGTCTCTCCAGGAATTATATAATCAGGGCGACTTCGAAGTGCAGCAATTAATAAATCACCTTCATCAACTCGTCCTTCAGCAGGTCCAGTAGATCTGGTAATCAGTTGTTGCCAGACATTATGAGGAATCTTAACTTCAGGGGTATTTTCAACAGAATAAATTTTCTTATCAGGTGGAATAAAAACAAACATAGCATTTGCAGTTGTTGTTTTCCCGGCAGCTGTTTCACCACATACAAATATACTACGGCCAAACTGTAAACATAACCATAGATATGCAGCAATACCAGAATTTAAAGTACCCCAATTAATTAGTTGAATTATACTAATTGGTGTTTCACTAAACTTACGAACAGTCATTGTAGGTCCCAGGATACTTACATCTGAACTATGAATTATATTAACACGACTTCCGTCTGGTAATGTTCCATCAGCAATAGGTTGACCATCGCTAACGGGACTACCAATTTTTTCTGAAAACTCTTGAGAAAAAGTATCGGCCCATTTTTTATCAATATAAATATTGGTTTTTATCATATTGAATATCTTATGGATAAGATAGACATTTTGACCAGTAATAATATGAATATCTTCAATGTATGGGTCTCTCATAAAAGGCTCAAGAGGCCCACCACCTACAACATCTTTGATTATATCGTATAAAATATTCATTTTTTCAACAGAACTAACTCTTATTCTACTGCTCCACTTTTTTGGAATTTTCCCATCAGATTTTTCATCAATAATAGTGAATTTATCAATTGATGATTTTATTGCGGATCTAAGGTCATCCTGAGTTTTAATAAAACCTCCTTTGTAAAAATGTGCTCTTTCATACATTATTTCCTTAATTTTCTCACTTTTTTTGAATTGGACATTATTAAGTTCAGGGGTTATTGCATGATATTCTATTGAATCCATATCTTTAGACCTATAAATATGAATAAAAACTATTCCTTTTGTTGTGTATATAATATTTGGATATGCTTGATTTTTTAAATCTTGTGGAACCTTGTTATAAAATGCAGGTCTTCCCATTTTCTTTGTAATTTTATCAACATATGTTTTAAGATGAGGATTTTTACGTATAAGTTTTTCTGCATCATCTTTTTCAAGTTCCATCATTTTTTCAATTTTTCCTCCTTAGAATGCAACTTCACTTGTTTCAATAGCAATACCAGTTCTTGGTTTTACAGAAATTGCAGTAACAGTTTCAAATCTATGACGTGCACCGTTGAATTTTTCAATATATACATTATGAACAAGACCAATTCCTGGCATTTTTTCACGAGCAACTCTAAAATGAATATCACAACTCATCTTCAAAGCATTATGAATTTGAGGATTCCATTCTTTTGGATTACCTGTAATAAATAATATTTTTCCAGAGCCGGTCAATCTGTTGAAGAAATTTGTAAGATCAACTAAATTTTTAGTACTTAAACTTACTTTTAATAGGGTAGAAAGAGAATCAATAAATATAACTTCAGGATCAAAAAGTTTTTTGCAAGTTATTAATCCATCAAGAAAAGTTTCTTTAGGTTTAGTTTCTGCAAGCATTACTTCGGTTGAAATAAAAAATAATTTACCGTTCATTACATATTTTCTAATATTATAGCCTACTGATGCGGTTTGTCTAAGAAAACTTTTAATTGTATATTGAGTGGAAACATAAGAACAATTTGAGCCATTTTTTAATAGACTGATGCAAAATCTTTGGCATAGAATACTTTTTCCAGCTCCTTCTTCTCCTTCTAAAAAAATAAGAGTTCCAACTGGAATTTCTCTACCAAATCTTGTTGCAAGGCCGTCTTTTTCACCCTTTCTTTCAAATATTATTGATTTGGTAGCTACCATATTTTATTTCTCACCCAATTTTTTTATATTGTAAACATAAACTCTTCATCTATTGCTTGAGGGCCAACTAATCTTAAAGTATGATCGCCTGCAGATATTACACTTGTAACTACATACATTGTAGTAACTTCATCAGTTCCTGTAGTAGTATCTGAGAAATTAAAATTAGATGTAACTACAAGCTCTCCATCTATAAATATTGTAAAAGTAGTATTTGTCGTGGCTAGTTTTTTTCCTCCTATATTTTTTAAATAAAACAAGTAATTAGAGCCTTCTGTAGGTATATTTTTCGGATCATTGATAATTTTAAATTCATAGTCTAACTGATCTTCAACTCTGTTGCCTCTTTCTTCTAAACTGCTGCTAACATCATTTATTACAACTACAAATACTCCAGATACAGCACTGGCAATAATTATTGATGCTATGAAGAATACTACTTGGGTTGCTGTTAAACTAAATCCCATTTTATATCACACACTTTTATGTTGTTATAAATCCTTTATAGTCAGATATTCCATTATCTGTTACAACTTTTAGTCTATGGCTAGCTGCTCCACCTGCTAAATTTGTCACATTAAACCATATTTGCCCCTCTGGATATAGATACGTTTTTTCACTTGTAAATGAGTGAGATGTTCCGTTTACTAAAACATTGAAATAATTTGTTTTAAGAGTTATACTACCAGTATTTTTTACAGTGAAATTTAAGTCAAAATTTGCTCCGTTAGCAGTTGTTGTAACAGAAGTAATATTAATATCAGTTTGAAGTTGATCAATTGATCTATCTCTCATCTCATCATAGGCATCATACACATTAGTTAAGGTTGGAATAGTTGCACCTATCATCATTTCTATAGCTATTAGTATAGAAACACCAATAATTGCAGTTGCAGCTACTAATGAGAATCCCATCTGTGCATCGCCTCCTGATTAAAGAGTATACTATAGTTCCCCTCAAACTAGTTTTAACAATAGTTATAACTAAAAACAAGTATAAATATTTTATTTAAAATGGTAATTATTTAACTTTTTCACAATTCTTTCTAATTCACCATCAATTCTATCAATAAAATGCTTATCAAATTCTTTACCCTTCAATTTTTCGATAAAAATTAATGATTGGATATGGTCTTTTGATGGCAAATGAGATGCATCAGTTTTATTATAATTTACCTTTTTATCTTCTGTAATGCCTTGAGAATAATCAATTAAACTAATTTTTGCATCCTCAGAAATCCATCCTATATCAACATAATAATTAAGGATATCTGAAAGATTATCATGACCACATTTATCAATTAGGTGTTGAAGCCATTTCATTAAAACAATGATGCTTTCCGGGTCATTTGGAACTTCTTTTAATGGATCAATATCCCAATCAGCAGATGCTCCTGGTATTTTGATATTATCTGATGGATAAGCAGGTTTTCCACTCTCGATATTTGCAACACGTTCCTCTAGACCTTCTATTAGGTCAGTAAGTTTTTTCATATCTGTATCAGATTTTTTCCAATCAATAGGTTCTGACCTATTATCTTGTTCTGCTTTTGCATAGTCATCTAATACTTTTCTAATTTTATTAACTAAAGTATATAGCTGTTTTTTGTTAATTTCAACATTATTTTCAATAATTTTTTTACTTAATTTATCAGCGAGCCTTCCAGGAATAATTTTTTTAGTAACTAAAGAATAAAGTTCTTCTTTTAAATTAAAATTCTCTTTATCCTCTTCTCCATTATATTCCTTCATACTTCCCAGTTCCTATTCCTAATTTGCATTCTAACCTTTTAAACTTTCTATAAATTCATCAATTATCATATCTACTTTTCCCTTAGGATGCTCAATATTAAAGGCTTTATCCAGAATCATATCAAAATCATAATCAGTTAGATTAGTAAAAATTGTATCATTTATGATTGGGTGAAGTTCAATATCTTCATAAGATACAGTTTCTACATCTTTTCCATCTGAAAGTGTTTTTTCTAAATCCTCAAATGATCCTTCACCTAATAATTCATCAATTTCACTAGTTTCTTTGTCTATGTCATAGTCATCAGGATACTTTTTAATTTTTGCACCTGATTTTTCAGCAAATGATTCAAGATCACCAGTTCTTTCTTTTAAAATATCTATTTCTCTTGTAAAATTTTCTAAAGCATCAAGTCTTTTTTTGGTAACCTTTGAAAGACCAACAAAAGGATTCATCTGCTCAGAGACAATCTCATATAAACTAACTAGATCATCAAGGTCTTTTGTTATACTCTCAATCTTTTGGTTTACACCAGTAATTTGCTCTTGATTTTTCTTTATTTGAAAATCAAAATCTTTTATACTTTGAAGTATAACTCTTTTATGTTCTAAGGCTTGTCTTGAAGATGGATTTTCCTCTATATCAATATCTTCTTCAGTGAGAGGTTCTTTCTTTTCTTCTTTATTGTCAACTTTTATGATTTTTTGTAAAGACTCTATATCTTTTTTATTTTGGTCCTTATCTTTAGAAGGTTTTTCCTTTATTTCTTCTTCAACTTCAGGCTCATCAGACATAACTTCTTCAGAAACAGAGCTTTCATCATCAGTATCCTCTACTGACGCATCCTCGTTTTTTCCCATCCTTAACTTTATTGCTACCCCTCCTATATATGATATATAGGTTAAGACTAATTCAAATAACACTATAGTATTATTTATACTTTTATTTTGAAAGAGTACTTTTTTCCAATAAAGAGAATGAAATTTATATTATTTATATTCTTGGGAACGCCTTTTAAGCGTTTTTTTAGAACAATTAAGTAAAACAAAAAGTTTTAAAGCAGTTAAATTATAGAGAAATCTGATAATATCAGTGTTTTTTTGCCAAGTGAAACAATGGCTAAATCCACAAAGATAAAAAAACAGGGAGATAGAGACATCTCGTCTATTCATAGAAATAATCTAGTGTTAAGTATAGATAAAAATGAAAATATTATTAAATTTAACAATGAATGTGAAGCTGTATTTGGCTATACAAAAGAAGATGTTATAAGTAAAAAATTTTTAGATTTTTTAGTTCCTGAAAGATATATTACTCAATGGAAACTTATTATAAACTATTTAAGAAAAGAAAAATCTATAGAGGATTTTAAACTCCCAATTTTAACTCATAATGGTTATGAAATTATGATTGTGTGGAGTAGTTTTCCAATTAAAATAGTTGATAATGAAGTTGGCGATATTAGTTTTGTAGGTACATTGATAAACTTTTGGAATGATTCTGAGATGCCTCCAATTAAATCTTTAGAAGTAACAACTAATGAAAATATTGATTCGGAAAAAAATGAAGAGGATAATGATACAATTTCAAAATTGCTTAAAGCTAACGATTTACTTGAAAAAAGAAATGAGAAACTCGAAAATGATATAAAAGCTCTAAAAACTCGTCTCAATAAAAAACATGATAATATTGATTATCCTGGTAAATTAGTTTATTCTTTAGCAGATGTAGTTGGTGGTAAGAAGAGACGACAAGAATTTGAAAGAATGATGGATGAGCTTGATGATCGAGAAAAAAAATTGGAAAAACTTGGATCAAAAATTCTTAAAGACAAGAAAAAAGCTAATGACATAATAAAAGATTATATCAAATGGAGACAGAAACTTGAACTGTTAGAATCTGAAATCTACAAGAGAAACATTGATTTAGAAGATCGTGCAAGATTACTTG
>Ga0272442_10012881_pt1 | contig 10052 bp, 4 predicted proteins | sample SSMForm2O_FD_200262 | JGI IMG/M metagenome (GOLD analysis project Ga0272442, IMG submission 200262) | Marine sediment archaeal communities from Little Sippewissett salt marsh, Falmouth, MA, United States - SSM-Form-2O | ecosystem: Environmental > Aquatic > Marine > Wetlands > Sediment ... | reverse complement strand
TGCCTGATTAATTCGGTTTCCACTAATACCGGTTATCGGCTCTTAAACAAAGCTTCTTTAGCTACAATCCGCTCCTGCAATCTTCATCGAGCGGAAATATCAACCCTATGGGGCGGGCGGGCACTTTTAATTCCGACAGAAAACGTTATAACCAAAACTATGTTATATATCTATCCACAAAAATAGAGACGTTGAGATTGTTGAAAAAGCCTCTTAAATCTGGTATACATATTATCAGTTTCAACAGCCTCAACCTCCCTCGTTTTTCTATATCTTCGAACTTACAAAGTAAAAGCATCCTGCTGATTTTGAGAAGGAACCAGGAGGTGTTTTCAGATAAATTCTTCATAAAAAAGTAAGATTATTATTGCATTCTATGGGCGTGTTTGTATAATATTAAACAAAATAGAATATAGAATACAGTAGTCAGAAGACAGAATTAAATGGGGGGGCAGGAAAAGCATATCAAAATGCAAAAATCAAAAAGCAAAACCACAGATTACAGATTAAAAAATCGCTTTTTTTCATCCGTAACACAAAGTTCAATATTTTAACTTTGATATGTCATTTTGATATCTAACTTTTGATATTTGATATTTCTATGTTTAGCGGGGGAAAAGCACATCAATTACAAAAACATAAGCAAAAGTAAAAAATCACACCTATTGGAGGATAACGTCATGTCAAATACAGCTCAAATAGAAGCCAACCGTCAAAATGCGCAGAAATCAACCGGGCCGAAAAGTGCCGAGGGAAAGGCAATTTCAGCGAAAAATGCAGTAAAACACGGCGTTTTCGCCGTCGAAACGCTCATAAAGGGCGAAAATCGGGAGGATTTCGAGCTTTTCCGGCAAAAATTATTAGAAGAATTTTCTCCCGAAGGGGCGGTGGAAACAATGTTAGCCGAGCGGATTGTCAGTCTCGGATGGCGGCTAAAACGCATCGTACGCATCCAGGACCAGGTCTTCGACGTTATGATCGAAAAAGATGAGCCGAGTCCTTTTCAGAAGCACCTAAGAGCCGGCCTTCCGAGAATAATGCAGGATGACCCGCGGGGGGGCGGGCAGGAGCTGGTTTTGGGCAGGACGGCTATCAGCGATATGTCGAATTCGCGAGTGCTGGAGAGGCTGCTTATGTACGAAAGGCGGATCGAGAGCAGCATGAAAAAGACGATGGACGAGCTTCATAAACGCAAGCTGATACGGCAGTTAGAGCAGGCGAATAAGGAAATCGAGGCGGAGGAATTTGAAACAATCGAACCATTTCTGAATGTGAACAAGCAACAAGGGCACAATTTTGAAAAACCTCATAACAGCATGGGCAGGAAACCTGCCCATCCTACAGAAGAAAAAAATGCAAAACGAAGCCAATCTGAACGGCATAATTCAGAAGTCAGAATACAGAAGTCAGAAGATAAATTGAAAATTGAGACAATCACTTAGTCGTCTTCCTCGCTGTCGGTTGCGATGTACTCTTTCTGACCTTCGCTGATGTATGCGGGCTCGGGGGGAGTATCATCTTCGGCCATATCGGCATAACCGGCTTCGGCATCGGCCTCCATTTGGGAGCGGACGTTTTCGTACTCGTCAAGCGTCATCATGACCTCCCGCGCCTGGGAGCCTTTATATTCGCCGAGAATGCCGGCACCGGCCATCATCTCGATTATGCGAGAGGCCCGGGCGTAACCGATATTGAGTTTCCGCTGGAGCAGCGATACACTGCCCCGCTGGGTATCGAGGACAATCCGGACGGCGTCGTCGAAAAGCTCGTCCCTGGCCATCTCGGATGGGTCGAACTTCTTGATCTGGGTCAGCTCGGGATGGAACTGCGGCTCGGCGATGTCCTTGAGGTGCTTGACGATGCTCTTTATCTCGGTTTCATCGACGAAAGTGCCCTGTGCCCGGACCAGGTCGCTTGTGCCGGGTTTGAGGAAGAGCATGTCACCTTCGCCGAGCAGTGTTTCGGCGCCGTTCTGGTCGAGGATGATCCGGCTGTCCATACGAGCCGCGACGCGGAAGCCGATCCTGCACGGCATGTTGGATTTGATAAGGCCGGTGACTACGGTTGCCTGCGGCCGTTGTGTAGCGAGGATGATATGGATCCCGATGGCCCGGCTCTTTTGCGCCAGCCGAACTATGTAGGCCTCGATCTCCTTGGCGGCGGTCATCATCAAATCGGCAAGCTCGTCGAGGACTATTACGATGTAAGGCAGCTGCATGGGAATTTTCGTTTCTTCCTCCGGGCTGCTCGGATTGAAACGCTTGAGGATTTCCTCGGCGCCGAGGTTATTATAATCGGCGATGTTCTTGACCTTCGCTTCGGCGAGCAGGGCGTACCGTTCGTCCATCTTTACGGTGGCCCATTCGAGTATCTTTACCGCCATCTGAGTTTCGGTCACTATGGGGCACATCAGATGGGGAATCGTATTGAACGCCGTCATCTCGACCATCTTGGGATCGATAAGAATCATCTTGACCTCGTCGGGCCGTTTGGTCAGCAGTATGCCGGTGATAATACTGTTAATGCAGACGCTCTTGCCCGAACCGGTGGTACCGGCGATCAGCAGGTGCGGCATTTTCGCCAGGTCCGAAACGAGAGCTTCGCCGGCGGAATCCTTGCCGAGGAACAGCGGTATCTGCATCCGCTGCGGCTTGCTGCCGGACATATCCATCATACTTCGGATGCGGACCTTCTCCTTCTCGCTGTTTGGGACCTCGATACCGATGGTATGTTTACCGGGTAGGGGGGCGACGACACGTACGGCACCGACACCGAGCGCGCGGGCCATATCGTTCGCAAGTGCGGAAATCTGGCTGACTTTCACACCCGCGGCGAGCTCCAGCTCGAACATCGTCACGACCGGCCCGGTATCGGCGGCGACGACTCGTGCGTTGACGTTGAATTCCGAGAGCAGCTTCTCCAAAGCCGAAGCCTTGGCCTTGACGACTTTCTCCTGCTCGGTGGCATAACCGTACTCCGGCTGTGCGAGCAACTCCAGCGGCGGCAGGGTGTAGTCCTCGTAGGACGGCTGAACAAAGGCACGGCTGGCGGGTTTGGCGCCGGGACTTTTCGACTTTTTGCCGTTCGAACGTTTGATCTGAATATTGTCCGGCCGTTTAAGAAGGAGATTTTCGATGTGTTTGTCATCAGGTACTTCAGGCTTCTCTTTTCTTGCGGAGGCCATTGTCAGCGGTTTTTGCTTGATGCTTAGTTTTCGCCAGATTTCACTGATGACCTGCGAATGCTGTTTTGCCGCCGACCATGCCGGGACCATCGCATCCGAGAAACGTCCGACGCCGAAACCCAGAAAACGCAGAAACGCCGTGACGATGCCGTCGGCTAATAAAATGGAACCGACAATCCAGATTGCCGTTACCAATATGAAAGTGCCGAGCGATGCGAAGTGCTCTCGCAGTATCTGGGCGGCGCCGATGCCGAGCATTCCTCCCGAACCGGCCGGGAAATTGAATACTCGATGCGGCCACAGGCAGTAGAAGCTCGTTGAAGCGGCGGCGGTCACAAGGGCCAGGCCGACCAGGCGCAATAAAGGCTGGCTGATTGGGCGTTTAGTAAGGTTCATCACCGAAAAGCAGGTAACGGTCGCCAGGATTATAAAAATGCCCGGCCCGATGTAATAGAGGATATAGTAGGCGCAAAATGCCCCTATTGGGCCGCATAAATTGGAAGTAGGATTGTTATGAGGATAAGCGAATTTGCTCGGCCAGTCGTTAATATTGAAACTCAGGCAACTAAAGAAAAGAAACAAGCAGAGCCCTATCCAGAGGCAGGTCATTGCCGACCGGGCCACCGAGCTTGTTCGTTCGCTGTTGGATGTTTTCTTATACGATTTCTTCTTCTTCAAATCTCCGACTCCTTCCCAAGTCCTATAATAATTATGTATCAAGGGCGATATACGCCTTGTCCGGCACGGGACTTAACTTATATCGGCAGCTTTCGGGCCTTTTCTACACAATTACAAGCCTTAAAAATAATCCATAATTACCGGCTCATATGGCTTTGTATGAGGATGAAGAAAATAAAGATAAAAAAAATATTATTTTTCTCTTGATATATATGTTACAGATGTAACAATTGTAATTGTTACAGATGTAATATTAAGGAGATTGAAATGAAAAAGATACCAAAAATTTCGGAGGCAGAATGGCAGGCCATGAAAGTGCTCTGGAAAAAATCGCCGCTTACAGCTAATGATATTGTTGAGACTTTGTCCAAAGAAAGTCCATGGAAGCGTGAAACAATTCGCACATTAATAAATCGCCTCGTACGGAAAAAGGCCCTCGATTTCAAGAAACAGGGCAGGCAATATCTTTATTACCCCCTTGTTGATGAGTCGGATTGTGTCATGGAGGAGACCAGATCATTTCTGGACAGGGTTCATGGCGGCTCTATTGAGCCAATGCTCGCAGCTTTCGTCGAAAATGAAAATATTTCCCCAGAAGAGATTGCCAGACTCAAGCAAGTTCTTGACGGTCGAGAAAAGCGGAACGAAAAAGGAAAATAACAGTTTGAATAATGAAAGGGCTCATAATGGAAGCCTTAGATATTAACTTGTCACCTTTCTTTGAGTGGTTATTGAGAACTACAATACAAGGAAGTATTCTCATCTGTTTGATATTAATGGTAAAGGTAGTACTGAGACAAAAGCTGCCTGTTAGCTGGCACTATTATCTGTGGCTGCTTTTATTAGTACGTTTGGCATTGCCCTGGTCGCCCCAGAGCAGAATCAGCATATTTAATCTGATGCCGCAGTCCGCTTCACTTCAAAAGATAGAAGCTGTTGAGACAATTGACCAAAGCAGCGAGGGCATTGTTCAATCGGATGGGGGCATCTCTGAGAACAGACAATCTGAGCCTGCTTCGGTGCAAACAGACAGTGTCGGAGCTGTTGGATCGGAGTCGGTTTCCGAAACAGTGACTTCCACGACAGACAACCTGCCTCCTGTTGTAATCCAGCCGATTCGATCACAAACTTCTAGTTTGTCGGATATACTGCCTTTGATATGGTTGGCGGGTGCATTAGCCCTGGCCGGTTATATATTTTTACGAAATATCATCCTCTGGAGGGCAGTTAAGAGCGAGCGGCAAGTCACCGACCAGCAGATTCTGGAGCTTCTGGAGGATTGCAAAATGCAGATGCGAATCCAGACCGTTATAGGTGTCGTTGTAACCGACAAAGTAAAAAGTCCGGCCTTATTTGGTTTTGTTCGGCCAAGAGTGTTATTACCCCATGGGCTTTTGGAAGAGCTTGACCTTGATGGACTGCAATATGTATTTCTTCATGAGCTTGCACATCTGAGGCGACGAGATATTTATCTTGGTTGGGTAGTATCATTATTACAGGTCCTGCACTGGTTCAATCCGCTGATTTGGTTTGCGTTCCGTCGAATGCGTACCGACCAGGAATTAGCCTGCGATGCTCTGGCTCTTTCGACGATGAGCAGCGAAGAACCTGAGCAATACGGCAGAACTCTTATCAACCTTTTTGAGAGATTTTCCCAGGTCAATTATGTCCCCTCGATAGCGGGCATTTTGGAAGATAAATCTCAACTCGAAAGGAGAATTAAAATGATTACAAAATATAACAAAAGTTCATATCGTTGGTCACCTTTAGCTGCCATCTTGATTATCATCCTGGCCTGTGTGTCTCTGCCCGACGCGGAGCGCACGAAAGCTTTTGGAAGATCCGACCCAAAATCTTCTCCGCCTATAGTGCTTCGGCGGGTCTGGACAGGTCCTGACGTGGATTGTTATGGAGCACCTTCACCTGACGGCCGGTATCTCTCCTTTGTGGACTGGGAGACAAGTGACGTCAACCATAATGACCTCGCCATCTATGAAATCGCCACCGGTAAAAAACGCCGTCTTACGGATAATACTTCCTGGTATGAATCCGACGAATATCAATTTGCTCTATCTTCGATATGGTCACCTGACGGTAAGCAGATTGCTTATCAATGGTGGTCAAACGTCATTGAATTGTGCGTTATCGGGATAGACGGCTCAAAACCTCGAGTTCTCTATGGTTCTGAGGAAAAGGAATGGGTACGACCCTACGATTGGTCCCCTGATGGCAGGCAAATTCTGGCATGTGTGGCTGGAAAAGATGGAAAGAACAGGATTGTTTTGGTTTCCGTTACGGACGGTTCTGTTCGTGTTCTCAAAACCCTGGACAAATACTATGGCCTCAGGAACTCCAGTTGGTACACACCGAAGAATATGAGCTTCTCACCGGATGGGCGCCACATTGTCTATGACTTTCCGCAAAAAGAAGACTCACATGACATCTCACTGATGTCGACTGATGGAAGTCGTGAAATCCCTCTGGTTGAACACCCTGCCAGTGACTATGTGCTCGGATGGACGCCGGATGGAAAGAATGTCATTTTTGCCAGCGACCGAACCGGAACTGCGCGTGTATGGCTCGTTGCAGTCGCTGATGGAAAACCTCGGGGAGTTCCCGAACTGGTTAAGGCGGATATTGGGAGATTTATCCCGATGGGACTAACCGAGGATGGTTCTCTCTACTATAGCCACAGTCCCAGTCCAAATAAGAATGATGTATATATCACAAAAGTTGACCCGGAAACAGGTAAAATCGTAGTTCCCCCCCACGAGGCTATAAAGGGTTACGTAGAATCCAACACAACACCGGATTACTCGCCTGATGGCAAATATCTCGCATACATTTCTCGACGGCCACCGCCGATGAAAATGCTTGGTGCAACCACACCTCTTGGCAATGTTCTCTGTATTCGTTCTTTGGAAACCGGTGAGGAACGCGAATTCAAGCCGGAAATAAACAATTTCGGTTTCCCACAATGGTCTCCTGATAGCCACTCGGTTATGGTGGTAAATCTTGAAGACGATAACAAGAACATGGGGCTTTATCGGATCGATGCTCAAACAGGCAAAGTTAAACTTTTGGTAATGAGTGAGAACAATAAGATCCATGGGCATTTGTGGTGCGCTGACGGAAAATCTATCTTCTTAGTGCGCAGCGTGAGCACAGGTGATCGGGATGAGCATTTCTGTCAAATCGTGGTTCGGGATATCGAAAGCGGTGTGGAAAATGAACTGTATCGTGACAGCCGGTCAGATATATTCAGTATATCCCTCTCACCGGATGGCAAATGGCTGGCTTTCCTTGATAAGGCCAAGAACAGGACCCTGAGAATCATGCCGGCTGCCGGAGGTGAACCTCGTGAAATTCACATCTTTGATAAGGAGGACAACAGATATACTCCACATACCTGGACTGCGGATGGAAAATACATCCTCATGCCTAAGTTTCGCCCACCAGAAGCTGACGGAAAATGGGATTTGTGGCGAATCCCCGTAGATGACGGAGAACCTCAGAACTTCGGATTTGAAATGGCGTCCATCTTGCAGCTGAGTGCTCATCCGGATGGCCAACATATTGCCTTCTGCACCACCACTTTCAGGCCTGCAGAGGTCTGGGTGATGGAGAATTTTCTGCCGGAAACTCCGGTCGCAAAATCTGTAGGCGGCATGACGCTTCACAAGATTATGGACAAAAGCGAATCGGATCAGCCTCCCAGAGTTTCACCGGATGGTAAGTATTTCTGCGAGGTTAGGTGGAAGGGTAAGGCAAGTGCACTTAGTGTTCGCGAGCTTGAGACTGGACAAGAGAAAATCCTGGTTTCCTCGGACGATAACTGCGTCATCGGCTGGAAGCTCGTAATATCACCAGACAGCAAGCTGATTGCCTACAATTGGATCGATAATGAAAGAAATACTTCTGAATTGCGAGTAGGTGGCCTGAATGATTCCGAATATCGCGTGCTCTGCTCAGGTAAATACCCTATAGTCCTGGAAGACTGGTCTGATGACGGCGCCCATATTTTGGGATCGCGCAAGTTGAAAGATAAAGATGGGCATGAGCAATCCACGGAGATCGTAAGGATTTCTGTTGAGGACGGTTCCGTTGAGGCCATAACAACCATACCTAAGGAGCGAAGCATTGTAGGATATGGAGAAATGGTCAACCTATCACCCGATGGACAATATATTGCCTATCACGCTCGTGAGCGAGAAGCTGGTGTAGCTAAGTACAATATCTTTATATTTGATATTGATAAAAAACACGAGACAATTCTTGAACATGCGGGCAACAATAAGCTTGTTGGCTGGACTCCGGACGGAAAAGGCCTTTTGTTTTCAGGTGCTGATGTCGGTACGTTGGGATTGTGGCTTCAGCGGGTCAACGGTGGGCAACCCGAGGGAAATCCTCAACTCATTAGATCTGACATAGGTAGGTTCTTCCCGATTGGTCTAACGCACGATGGGGCCTGCTATTACATAAGCAGTTTCCGTATAGATAGTCTATCAACTGCAAGCTTGGACCTGCGTACAGGAGAAGTCCTGTCTTCACCCAAGCTAGTCTGTCAAGACACCGACAGCTACTACGGGTGTACTGCCTGGTCGCCTGACGGCAAGTACCTGACCTACTGCCGGAGGGGTAGCGGTCTTTCGTCAAGCATCCACATTCGTTCGCTTATTGGAGGAGTGGAGAAGGTTATCGACACTGATTTGCCGTGGACCCGCTGGATTACATGGACTCCCTCTGGGCAATCTCTTATAGCCTCATGGCTGTCCCCGGGTGATGGTGGTTCGACCGCAACAGACTTCATATGGAGTGTTCATAAGATAGACATCGAGACAGGCAACAGGAATATTCTCTTCAAAAGTGACGTCGGTCGCCCTATACGGACTCAAATCTCACCCGATGAAAAATCTTTGTTTTACAATGCAGGAACCTCACTGCTGGTCAGAGACCTGAGTACGGGCGAAGAACGCAAGATATTTGAATTAGGCGAGTCTGGCTGGCTATTCTGGTGGGACTTATCTCCTGATGGAAGGAGTGTGGCTGTTGGTGCTCCAGGCTCTGGTTCAGGACCTACTCATCTAAAAGTAATTTCTCTGGAAGGTAAGACTCTCAACGAGTTACTTGCCCCAAACTGGGGTAAGATACGTGATGTCCTATGGGCACCTGACGGTAAAAGCATACTTTTCACTTCGCAAGGATCGCTCTGGCAAATTTCCGTCGAAGGTGGAGAGCCTCGCAAGCTTCTGGCCTCAGCAGGGATTGGTGATAGCTCGCGTCCAACCATAAGCTTGCATCCGGACGGCCGACGTATCGCCCTTATAACGAACAAATACTCAGAAGAACTGTGGGTGATGGAAAACTTTCTGCCGGAAGACGCAGAGAATAAGAGATAAGGTTCGGGATAATTTTTATAATATAATAATGATATTGAACCTCGGAGGAAATATTGCTGATTTTGTCAATTAAGTAGATTTGTATTGACAATTTTCGGAAATTGGGTATTTTACTCACTTTTAAACATAGCTACTTAACCAGCTCGTGATGTTTATTAATCCCTATTGAGAGATTTTTATGTATTCGGATTATATTCGTAATGTGGCGATAATCGCCCATGTTGACCACGGCAAGACGACACTGGTCGATCAGCTTTTGTACCAGTCCGGGATGTTTCGTACCGAGGATCTCGATAAGCTTGCCGGCGGCCAGCACGGCCTGATTATGGATTCCAATCCATTGGAACGGGAACGGGGCATAACAATCCTCAGTAAAAACTGCGCTATTAACTACACTGACTCCGAGGGCACCGAATATAAAATCAATATTATCGATACGCCGGGCCATGCCGATTTCGGCGGGGAGGTCGAACGTGTCCTGAAAATGGCCGACGGCGTGCTGCTTTTGGTCGATGCATTCGAAGGGCCGATGCCGCAGACAAGGTTCGTTTTGAGCAAGGCACTCGAACATAAAATCCGCCCGATAGTCGTGGTCAATAAAGTGGACCGCAAAAACAGCCGCCCGGATGATGTCGTCAATGAGGTATTCGATTTGCTCGTCCAGCTGGGTGCCGACGACGAGGTGCTGGATTTTCCCTGTGTTTATGCCTCGGCAAAAGAAGGATGGGCCACAACCGATCTTGGAACGCAGGCTAACAATATGCAGGTAATATTCGATACGATCATTAATT
>Ga0272442_10012878_pt1 | contig 10053 bp, 8 predicted proteins | sample SSMForm2O_FD_200262 | JGI IMG/M metagenome (GOLD analysis project Ga0272442, IMG submission 200262) | Marine sediment archaeal communities from Little Sippewissett salt marsh, Falmouth, MA, United States - SSM-Form-2O | ecosystem: Environmental > Aquatic > Marine > Wetlands > Sediment ... | reverse complement strand
TAAAATTATTGGAAGAACCCCCCCCTGCAACCATTCTCTTATTATCAACAGCGGCTCCCGGACAGATTTTACCAACCATCGCCTCCCGCTGTCAAACGATCAGATTTGATGCACTATCTGAAAATGATATTGAGCTAGCGCTGATACATCGTTGGAAATTCGATGAGGACAATGCCCGGTTTTTTTCACGTCTGGCCAGTGGAAGCTTACAGCGCGCCTTGGCTATGGCCGGAGAAAATTATGAGGCGCTCAGAGCATCTGCCTGGAATTATCTGACCCTTTCTGTGCAGGGAAATCAGCTCGAGCGGATGGATGAATGCGACTCTTTAATTCAGCAATTCGATAAAGCCGGAATTCAGTCTGTGCTGCAGCTGCTGCTGACCTGGCTTCGTGATCTGGTTTGCCTGAAGTCGGGTGTCCCTGAAAAAATGGTCAATCTGGATCGCGAATCCATATTAATGCGGTTCCTACAACAGTATGATGACCTGGATTTTGGGACGGCTTTGTATGATACAGAGCGCGCTATTGCTTCTCTGAAAAAAAATGTTTACCTTAATCTTATTGTGCATACACTCAGTGAGAGATTGAACAAGCTGTCAAAAACGCGCTTAAAACAGAAATGACATGAACAAGCAGGATGAATATATATGGCGAAAATTTTAGAAGTACAGTTCAAGGGCGGAAGAAAAGCGTTTTATAGCAACACACAGGAATTTCCTTTTGTCGTCGGAGATATGGTCGTGGTGCAGGCTGAAAAAGGTGAAGATTTGGGACGGGTTGTAAACATGGGAAAGCTGGTGGATCAACGTGCTGGAGATGGTGAATATCCGGAGATTCTTAGAAAACCAAGTCAAGATGACCGAAAAACGTTTGTAGAGAATCAGGAAATGGAGCATAAGGCATTTGATGACTGCCGGAAGCGAATCGATGAACACGGACTGGACATGAAACTCGTCGATGTTGAATATCAGTTTGATCGAAATAAAATCACCTTTTATTTTACATCTGAGAAACGGGTTGATTTTCGGGCGCTGGTCCGGGATTTGGCCGGTAAATACCGGACACGAATTGAACTGCGTCAAATCGGAGTTCGTGATGAAGCCAAACGTATCGGCGGCTTGGGCGTTTGCGGTCGAAGTTTGTGCTGCACGACATTTTTACGTGAATTTGAGCCTGTGGTGACACAATTTGCCAAGGACCAAAATCTGGCACTGAATCCTACCAAGCTTTCAGGCGCGTGCGGCCGGTTGATGTGCTGCCTGCTCTATGAACGGAATTTTTATACACAGATTTTGGACAGATTTCCTGAAGTGGGGAGTGAGATAAAAACATCCAAAGGTACGGCTGTTTTGAAGAAAGTGGATGTGTTTCATGAGGAAGCAGTGATTCAATATGCCAACGAAGCCGAGGAAAAGATTGACCTTACAACGCTTGCTGAAATAATTGAGGGGAAAAAAACAAAAAAAGAGAGAGATAAAAAAGAAAAACGCGCCATATTCGGCAAGAATAAAAAAGCCAAGAAAAAAAGTAATAATAAAAAAACCAAAAAAAATGAAGAAGACAAAGCAGAGCACGGATAAACATAAGCGGATTCTCGTCACCAGCGCTTTGCCCTATGCCAATGGCCCGCTTCATCTGGGGCACATTGCTGGGGCGTATCTTCCAGCGGATATTTATGTTCGCTATCAGCGTCTCAAAGAACGGGATGTTATTTATATATGCGGTTCCGACGAACACGGTGTGCCCATTACAGTGACTGCAGATCAGGAAGGAGTGTTCCCGCAGGATGTGGTCGACCGATTTCATGTGATGAACAAGGAGGATTTTAATCGGCTGGGTATCAGTTTTGATCATTATTCACGCACTTCTTTACCTGTTCATCATCAGACAGCTCAGATTTTTTTTAACAGGATGTATGAACAGGGCGATTTGACGGTGCATACAGAAAAACAATTTTACAGTATGCAGTCCAGGCGATTTTTACCTGACCGTTATGTGGAAGGCATCTGTCCTTATTGCCGGTATGACAAGGCACGCGGTGATCAATGTGATCATTGCGGCAAGTGGTTGGAACCTCAGCAGTTAATAGATCCAAAATCAAAAACGGATGGAACCACGCCGGTTTTAAAAGAAACCAAGCATTGGTATTTTCCTATGGGCCGGTTTGCAGAAGACTGGAAACAGTGGTTTGACAGTCATACATGGAAAGAGAATGTCCGTAATTACTGCTTGGGCTGGTACAAAGAAGGTCTTGGTGAAAGACCGATAACGAGGGATTTGCATTGGGGTGTGCCTGTGCCTCTGGATGAAGCGGTCAATAAGGTGCTTTATGTGTGGTTTGATGCCCCTATCGGTTATATCAGTTCAACGAAAGCATGGGCAAGCAATCAGGGAAATCCTGATCAATGGAAGGATTACTGGTGTCATAAGGATACAAAACTGGTCCATTTCATCGGTAAGGACAATATTGTTTTTCATGCCATTCTTTTTCCCATGATGCTGAAGCGTATGCAGGATTTTGTGCTTCCCTCTGCCATTCCAGCCAATGAATATCTCACTATCGAAGGTCGTAAAATATCGACCAGTCAGAATTATGCTATTTGGCTGAAAGATTATCTGGCGAGTTTTCCACCGGATCCGCTCCGGTATACACTGGCTTCAAATGCACCGGAAGGCAGAGATACAGATTTTTCATGGAAGCAGTTTCAGAACAGAAACAATGATGAACTGGCGGATATTTTAGGTAATTTTGTCAACAGAACCCTCGTATTTGTCCATAAATACTTCAATGGCAAAGTGCCGCCTCGAAATAATCCGGATGGCATGGATCAGAAAATGTTGAAAACCATTCATGCTGCACCTGTGCAGATTGGCAACTATTTGGAGAATTTTGAAGTCCGTAATGCGACAAGGGCTTTTATGGATGTTTGCCGGACGGCAAATAAATATTTTAATGACAAGGCGCCCTGGTCAACACGTAAAACCGATCCGGAAGTATGCGCCACAACCTTGAATGTGTGTCTGCATGTCGTCAATGTATTATCGGTGATTATGGCACCCATACTCCCTTTCGCAGCCGAAAAAATCAGACGGATGCTAAACATTGCTCCGGTTCATTGGGATGGCATTACAGATCAAATGCTTCCCGAGGGTCACAGCCTGGGGAAAACAGTCATATTATTCAGTAAAATCGAGGATTCAGTCATTCAGAAGGAAATTGACAAATTGAATAGTGAACCAGAGCAGGCGTCCGGAAAATCGACAGATGAAAAGGATTTTATGATTCATTTCGAACAATTTCAGAAGATGCAATTGAAAACCGCAAAGGTGCTTAAAGCAGATAAAGTGAAAGGCAGTGAGAAACTTCTGAAATTACAGATCGATCTGGGCGATGAAAAGCGGCAGATCATTGCCGGCATAGCCAAGGATTATTCACCCGAGGATATGTCTGGCAAAACCATTATTGTGGTGGCCAATCTGAAGCCGGCTGCAATCCATGGCGAAGTATCTAAAGGTATGCTTTTGGCTGTACAAGCAGACGAAGGACTGAAACTGCTCACTGTAGAAGGAGATGCGCCACCGGGATTGAAGGTCAGCTAACACGTTTTTTTTAAATGCAAGAATCCTGTCCATATATTGATACTCATATTCATTTGAATCTGGATGTGTTCGAGAATGACTTGGATACGGTCATTAAGCGGGCCAGGGGAGCTGGTGTGGATCGAATGATTACCATCGGTACTGATCTGCAAAGTAGCCGGGCTTCGGTTTTGATAGCGGAACGTTACCCGGAAGTCTGGGCAGCCGTAGGCATCCATCCTCATGAATCCGCCTGTGCCGATCAGAATGATCCGGATGAGATTGCACTCCTGACGCGTCATCCAAGGGTGGTGGCCATTGGTGAGATCGGATTGGATTATTATTATGACCATTCGCCCCGGGATATACAGCAATCTCTGTTTCAGGTACAGATGAAGATGGCCCGGCAATTGCATATGCCTGTCATTATTCATGCACGTGAGGCAATGGATGATGCAATCGAAGCGATCGATGCGTCAGGGCCTTCCCCTTGGAAAGGAGTCTTTCATTGTTTCAGCGGAACCCTGGAAGATGTTTCCAAAGTGTTAAAACGCGGCTTTCATCTCTCATTCACGGGTGTGGTCACCTTTAAAAATTTTAAACAGGCGGATACCGTAAAAGCCGTACCGATTCGTCGATTACTGCTTGAAACAGATGCGCCTTTCATGACACCCGTACCCCATCGGGGGAAAAGAAATGAACCGGTATATCTCCCATATACGGCTCAATGGATCGCAGATACATTCGAAATTCCACTTGAAACATTGGTGAATACTTGCACTCAAAATGCGCTTTCTCTTTTTCGGTGGGAGTAATAAATATGCGGTTGTATGTTCGTCCCAATAAACGGTTGAGCCAGAACTTTTTAATCGATCTCAATATTGCAAAAAAAATTGTAAAAAGCATGGACATTCAGCCCATGGATCACATTCTAGAAATTGGTCCTGGTAAAGGCATCTTGACAAAATATCTGATTGAAAGCCTGGCGAGCACAGTAACAGCGGTTGAAAAAGACAAAAGGTTGATTCCTTTTCTTCAGAAACAATTTAACAATGATGACCGGTTCCATTTGATTCATCAGGATTTTTTAAAAATAAAAATTCAATCTTTACGCAAACAAGAAACCAAATTTCGCTGCATCAGCAATTTGCCTTATCGTGTCACATCACCGATTCTTTTTTATCTGTTGGATAATCGGGAATATATCTCAGATATGACTGTTATGGTCCAGAAAGAAGTTGGCGAACGATTGTCTGCTGATACAGGGTCCAGAGCATACGGCATTCCATCCGTCCTGTTTCAGGCTGTCAGCGATATTAAAATGCTGTTCACGGTTTCCCGAAATGCCTTTCGTCCGGTTCCTGAAGTGACATCTGCTGTTCTTCGGATTAAATTCCTTGAAGGTGCAGCGCCGCCAATTTCAAACTGGAGTCATTTCCAGTCGATGGTGAAAGTCGCCTTTAATCAGCGCCGTAAAATGCTGAGAAAAACTTTAAGGCAAAAGATAGGGAGACATGAATACCCCATTGAACTTACGAGACGGCCCCAGCAGTTGAGTGTAAGTGAGTGGATAGAACTGGCCAACTTTTTCACCAAACAAAATCCTTCCTGAAAAATTATCCGTCAGACAGATAGCTGTAAATAAGTGGATTTATTGAATTCATTTGTAATTCAGAAATATTATTATTATTTTTTATAAAATATGAATAAATGAAAAAATGACAGGCTGATTGTATGGATTCTGCAGTTGAAGAAAAATCCATTCGAGAGATTCTCCAGGAACTGTTAGAGCAAGGCAATGATACCATGCTCCGCAGTGTTTTGACCGATTTGCATCCGGCCGACATTGCAGAAGCCCTGACTGCACTCGATCGGGACATGAGAAATACCTTGATCGGTTTTCTCGATGATGAACGCGCCGCTCAAACGCTTTGCGAACTGGACAAGCCATATCATCGGGAAATTCTGGAATCTTTAAGTGATTCAAGGCTTGCCAGTATTATCGGAACGATGAATTCCGATGATGCGACAGATATTATCAATGAACTGGATGAAGATACTGCCAGGCGTATCCTGGTGTCCATGCCCAGGAAAGAGTATCGGGAAGTCATTGCCTTGATGCGCCATGAAGAAGATACGGCCGGCGGTATTATGGCACTGGAAATCGTGGCGGTGCATCAAGACCAGACAGCGGCTGAAGCCCTTGAAGTTTTAAGGCGTAAAGCAGATGAAGTGGAAGATGTGTATAATATTTATGTGATCGATAAAAAAGGGACTCTGGTTGGACTGGCATCATTAAAAGATGTGGTTACCGCATCTTCGGACGCGCTTCTTTCTCAAATTATGGAACCCGAGCCCATTGCCGTACTGGAAGATATGGATCAGGAAGAAGTAGCCAACCTTTTTGGTAAATATGATTTGATTGCTGCGCCTGTTATTGATGAACGAGGCCGTCTGGTAGGACGTATTACAGTGGATGATGTTTTGGATGTCGTTGAGGAAGAGGCCAGTGAAGACATGACAAGGATGGCTGGTATTACGGATGATGAAATTGCAGAGCGCTCGATATTCAGAACCACTTATGTCCGTCTTCCCTGGCTGCTTGTGGCATTTGCCGGACAGATACTTTCAGCCAAAGTATTGGAACATTTTATGCATTCTGACAATGAATTGATTATTGCCACATTTTTCATTCCAATGATCATGGCTATGGGCGGTAATATCGGCATTCAATCATCCACGGTGATTATCCGTGGACTGGCGATTGGCGACATTCGCCTGCGAGATACCGGCTGGCGTCTGACGCAGGAATTGTCAGCCGCGTTTTTTAACGGGCTTCTGATCGCTTTGCTGCTTCTGGGTGTGGTCAGCTGGATGTTTCACGATATGAAATTTGGAGGAGTTCTCAGTTCCGCTCTGTTGTCAGTGCTGCTGATTGCCGCCCTGATCGGAACACTGATACCGTTTTTTCTGAAGCGTATTCATGTGGATCCGGCCATTGCTACCGGTCCTTTTATTACGACTTCCAATGATGTGATTGGACTGCTCATCTATTTCAGCATTATCCGGGCTGCTGGTTTTTAACCATGATCATTTTCAGACTGCAAGCAAGTCAATGTAAAGTGATCAATTGTAAGGTTCCTTTGCCACCTGATAATAAAAAAATAATATCGCTTAACCTGCATCTTCACTTAAAAAATGATAATCCCGATCCAGTTTTCAATTGAATGATTGATTCATAGTCCGGACAGGGATTGGCTGACCCATTCATTGAACGGATAGCGATATGGCCATCCTTAAAACAGAAGCTTTAATTTTAAAAACGTACAAATTTCGGGAAACGTCTCTTATCCTTTCAGTATACACTAAAGATTTCGGGAAAATGAAGCTGATATGCAAAGGGGCGAGAGGTCCGAAAAGTAAATTTAAAGGATGTCTCGAACCGCTTTCTCACATCAATATTGTGTTTTATAGTAAAAAGACACGGGAACTGCAATTGTTAAGCCAGGCGCATTTGATCGATCCGCATATTCAAATGGTAGGTGATCTGACCCGGACGACATTGGGGCTGGCTGCAGCAGAATTACTGGATAAAGCTGTGGCCGGGGAGGAATCGTTTGACAGACTTTTTTTGTTGCTGGTTGATGTTTTAACGGCATTGGACCGGTATCGCGGATTTTTAGAAGCCGTTTTATGGTTTTTTGAAATGCATTTTATCGATCTTATGGGATACAAACCCACCTGGGATGCCTGTCTCTCCTGCAGCCGGTCTCTGGGCATGGACGGAGGTTATTTTCAAGCCCAGAGCGGGGGATTGCTCTGCTCCCGGTGCGGTGTGACGGGAGGCGGGCTTGTGATTCATGGAGAAACCCTGGAAATTTTATATTTTTTACAGAGAGCCAACCTGGGTGAATCAGTACAACTGAATCCAGATCAGCAGCAAATCGCGGAGATAAGAAAAATGTTCGGCCTCTATTTTCGCACACATATCGAACATCTGAGGCAGCTGAATGCATTGGAGATTTATTATAAGATGAAATAATATTCAGATTGCCCGAATCAAAGATGGCTTTCATTTTATGACCATGAGAATCGGCTCACTGATTGTCCCCTATATTGCTGTCGGCATCGGTCTCTATATCTTTAAAAGCGGCTGGCTGGCCATTCTGCTGTATCATGCAGGGATGGGTTTTTTTCTTATCCTGGATCAGAAGAGACCGCCGCTTCGGCAAATGCTTCAAGGCTGGCATAAAACCTGGGCCTGGTTCATTCCCTTTTGCGCGCTTGGCGGAATCGCCATTTATCTGCTCTGGCCGTGGATGCAGCAGTCATTGGATTTGAACGCGCTACTTCACAAGTACGGATTGGCAGGATGGAAATGGACAGTTTTCCTCTTTTATTACTCCATTATTCATCCACCGCTGGAACAGTTTTACTGGCGAGGATATCTGGGACATCCCGGCAGGGAAATTCGGATTGAGGATTTTGCATTTTCAGGGTATCATTTTTTTACAATGATCTGTTTCGTTCAATGGCGCTGGGCGTTGATTTCATGTTTTGTTCTTACAGGAATTGCCTGGCTCTGGCGGCAGACCGCCCGTGAAACCGGAGGATTGATTATTCCGATTCTGAGCCATCTTACTGCAGATATCAGTGTGATATGGTTTGTCCATTCGCTTTTATAAACGTGCTTGCCTTGTATTCACAAAATTACTATTTTATAGCCTGCAAGTCGATTGGATCTGAATGTCTTTTCATCAACACAGACAGAATGACTATATCGGATCGATTTGTATTCTGGCTTTCTTAAAGCATATGGAGGTTTTTTTGGCATCGACGATGGATAAAATTGTTTCGATTTGCAAGCGCAGGGGATTTATTTTTCAATCTTCGGAAATTTATGGAGGTCTCAAGGCCAGTTATGACTACGGTCCGCTGGGTGTTGAACTGAAAAAAAATATCAAAGAAACCTGGTGGCGGGATATGGTGCATCGGCGCAATGATATTGTGGGTCTGGACTGCTCGATCGTTATGCATCCGGATGTGTGGAAAGCCTCGGGACATTTAGCCGGTTTCAGCGATCCCCTGGTTGATTGTAAAAATTGTAAAGAGCGGTTTCGGGCTGATCAGGCACCCAGGGCCGAAGCTGGAGCAGAAGTGGAATTTAGGGAGGGAGGCAAGTCTTCAGGAAGGAAACTGAAGGGCTCTGTGGATAAGCGGGGCTATGTCTGTCCGGTTTGCGGTTGCCCTGATCTCTCTGATGAACGGCAATTCAATCTGATGTTCCGAACATCCATCGGTCCGGTCGATCCGATGCAGGAAATTGCAAATGCCGCGGATGCACTTGCGGATTTGGATATAAAAGAACGGATGGAGAAGCTACACGAAATTATTGCCCAATCCGCTGTCTATTTGAGACCCGAGACTGCACAGGGCATGTTTGTAAATTTCAAGAACATACTGGACAGTTCAAGGGTGAAACCGCCCTTCGGAATTGCTCAGGTGGGAAAGAGTTATCGCAATGAGATTACGACTTCCAATCTGACTTTTAGAACCTGTGAATTTGAACAGATGGAAATGGAATATTTTGTCAAACCGGGTGAAGATGAAAAATGGTATGATTACTGGCGGAATACCAGGATGACATGGTACATGAGTTTGGGTTTAAGCCGGGACCGGTTACGGCTCAGAGATCATGAGCAGTCCGAGCTTGCCCATTATGCCAAGGCTTGTGCCGATGTGGAGTATTATTTTCCATTTGATACTCAGAATGGAGAGGGGGAGTGGGGCGAACTGGAAGGCATTGCCAACCGAACGGACTACGACTTAAAAAAGCATTCGGAATTTACAGGAAAAGACCTCTCATATTTTGATCCGGAAACCAAAGAACGGTATATTCCCTTTGTCATTGAACCCGCTGCGGGTGCAGACCGTGCTGCCCTGGCCTTTTTATGTGATGCCTTTGACGAAGAAACCGTACCCACAGCCAAAGGTGGAGAAGAAGTGCGAACAGTACTGCGGTTTCATCCCAAAATAGCTCCAATCAAAGTTGCTGTATTTCCCCTGGTCAAGCGGGATGGCATGCCGGAAAAATCCCAGGCTATTATGAACGATTTGCTGGATGCGGGTATCAATTGTTTTTATGATCATGGCGGGGCCATTGGCAGACGATATCGCCGTCAGGATGAAGCCGGGACGCCATTCTGCCTGACTGTTGATTCACAAACCCTGCAAGATGATACGGTTACTATTCGGGACCGTGATACCATGCAGCAGGAACGAATACCTATAAATGGGGTGGTGGAAATTTTGAATGAAAGAATTAATACTTAGGATGCGCATTTTTATTTTTTCTGTTCTCTTGTTGATACCGGGGTGCCACAGTCTGTCCCAGGAATTTGCTCCCCCTGTGTCCGGAGTGCCCTCGGGCAAATGGATTCTCATGGATATCTCTGAACAAGCATTATCAGTATT
>Ga0272442_10012877_pt1 | contig 10054 bp, 6 predicted proteins | sample SSMForm2O_FD_200262 | JGI IMG/M metagenome (GOLD analysis project Ga0272442, IMG submission 200262) | Marine sediment archaeal communities from Little Sippewissett salt marsh, Falmouth, MA, United States - SSM-Form-2O | ecosystem: Environmental > Aquatic > Marine > Wetlands > Sediment ... | reverse complement strand
CAGCGTGATCTCGCGTTCCATGCTAGCTCACCTCGATCGCGCCGTCGGCCAACAGCCGCACGCGGGCTCGGCGATCGGCCCAACACTGAACCAGGATCCCCAGCGGCAGGGACGCGGGGTGTCGGTACGCGTATTCCACGTGGACGGCGAGCACTGTGTTGACGCCGCCGACCCCCATCGGGCCGACGCCGCTCATGTTGATCAGCGTCAGCAGCTCGGCTTCGAGTGCCGCGACCGTCTCCTCGGGATGGCGGCTCCCGATCTCCCGGAGCACCGCCCGCTTCCCCAGCTTGAGCGCGATGTCCGCACCACCACCGATTCCCACGCCGATGATCGTCGGTGGGCAAGGCTTTCCTTCGCATCCGATGACGTGCTCGACGACCGCCGTCTTGATTCCACGGATCCCGACGCCCGGTGGGAGCATCTTGAGCGCGCTCATGTTCTCGCTGCCTCCGCCCTTGGGGAGGAGGGTGATCGACACCGCGTCCCCGTCGACGAGATCCCAATTGACGTAGGGCATGTGGCGCCCCGTGTTGTCGCCCGGGTTCGCCCCGCTGAACGGGTGGACGGTGTTCGGCCTGAGGGGGATCGTTGCGGTGGCCTCCACGACCGCCGCTTCGATCGCCGGTCTCAGCGCGTGCAGGAACGGGCTGTCGATGCCGGCCTCAACGAAGAACGTCTGCAATCCAGTGTCCTGGCACATCGGGATCACCCCGTCGCGGGCGATCCCCACGTTCTTGAGAATCGCGTCCAGCTGTGCCTTCCCCAACGGAGACGTCTCGCTCGCCTGCGCTCGTTCCAATGCCCGGACCACGTCAGCGGGGAGGATCGTCGCGGCCCGCTTCAGCGCCTCGACGAGCGCGTCCTTCAGGGTCCTGTCTCTCAAGCGCCTCACCTCGCCGATTCTACTTCCCTCGCTGCTTCGCGAGGATCTGTTCCCCGTAGACGTCGAGGAACGTCGGGCGCGACCAGCTCCCCACGGCCGGTCCACTTCCAGCGTTAGTCTAATCGACCACCTCCCGCAAAGGCGAAAACCGGTATCATCGTTCGCGTCTGAGGTACCGGTGATCAGGAGAGCCGCTCGGCCATCGTGGCGCCGACGTCTGCCGGGCTCGTTGCCACGGTGACGCCCGCCTTACGGAGCGCTTCGATCTTTGCGGCGGTGGTCCCAGAGCCTCCGGTGATGATCGCACCGGCGTGTCCCATCCGGCGGCCGGGGGGGGCGGTCCGCCCGGCGACGAACGCGACGACCGGTTTGGTGACCTGGTCGGCGATCACGAGCGCCGCTTCCTCCTCTGCTGGGCCGCCGATCTCGCCGATCAGGATGATACCCTGCGTCTGGGGATCGGCTTCGAACATCGGAAGGAGCCGGTCGAACGAGAGGCCGATGATCTGATCGCCGCCGATCCCGATGCAGGTCGACTGGCCGATCCCCGTTTGCGACAGCTGGTGCACGACCTCGTAGGTGAGGGTTCCGCTTCGGGAGAGGATCCCGACGACGCCGGGGCGGTGGATGTAGCCGGCCATCACACCAAGCTTGCATAGGTCCGGAGAGATCAGTCCGGGCGTGTTCGGTCCGACGAGTTGGGTCTCGTGCAGGTCGAGGTAGCGATGGGCGACGATCATGTCGCGGGTGGGGATGCCCTCCGTGAGGCAGACGACGAGCCGGATCCCCGCCTCGGCGGCCTCCATGATCGCGTCCGCGGCGAACCGAGGCGGGACGAAGATGATCGATGCGTCAGCGCCCGTCTCGGCCACGGCGTCCGACACGGTGTCGAAGACCGGGAGGCCCTCCACGGTCTCTCCGGCCTTGCCGGGGGTCACGCCTCCGACAAGCCGCGTACCGTAGTCGAGCATCTGCCGGGTGTGGAAGCGTCCTTCGTTCCCGGTGATTCCCTGGACGAGCGCCACGGTGTCTCGATCGATGAGGATGCTCACGCTGTCGCTCTTTTCACCGCTTCGGCGACGAACGCCGCCGCCTCTCTCAGGGTGGACGCGCTTCGGAACTTGAGGCCGGAGGCGTCGAGGATCTCCCGCCCTTCGTCGACGCTGGTTCCCTCGAGCCTCACCACGACGGGAATCCGGATCCTCGCCTTCTTCGCAGCGGCGACGATGCCGTGGGCGAGGATGTCGCAGCGGAGGATGCCGCCGAAGATGTTGATGAACACGGCTCGCACGTCAGGGTCGTCGACCAGGATGTGGAATCCCTTCTCGATCATCTCCTCCGTGGCGCCGCCGCCAACGTCCAGGAAGTTGGCGGGAGAGGCGCCGGCAAGCTTGATCAGATCCATCGTGGCCATGGCGAGACCCGCCCCGTTGACCAGGCAGCCGACGTTCCCGTCGAGCTTGATGTAGTTCAGGTTGTAGGAGGTCGCCTCGACCTCAAGCGGGTCTTCCTCGCTCGGATCTCGGAGCTCGCCGATCTCGGGGTGGCGGTAGAGGGCGTTGTCGTCGAGGTTCAGCTTGGCGTCGATCGCAAGGACCTCGCCGTCGGCGGAGATCGCCAGCGGGTTGATCTCCGCGAGGAGGCAGTCGCAGTCGAGGAACACGGTGTAGAACGACACGATGATCCCCGCGATCTTCCGCGTCGTCGGCAGATCGTTGCCCATCTTCAGGGCGAGCCGGAACGCCTGGAACGGTCGGAGGCCGACGGCAGGCTCCACCCATTCCTTGGAGATCAGCGAGGGATCCTGCGATGCGGTCTCCTCGATGTCGACGCCGCCGGCGGGGCTGGCGATCACGGCGACGGCGCGGCGCGACCGATCGACGGCGATGCCCAGGTAGATCTCCTTCTTGACGGGGGTCGCCTTCTCGATCAGCACGCGGCGGACGACGCGGCCGTTCGGACCGGTCTGGTGGGTCACCAACGGGTTCCCGAGCAGGTCTCCCGCGATCTTCTCGGCGCCCTCCGGGGACGTGGCTGCCTTGACGCCGCCTGCCTTTCCGCGTCCGCCCGCGTAGATCTGCGCCTTGACGACGACCGGGCCGCCCAGCGTCTCGGCGGCCTGACGCGCCTCCTCGGGGGTGGACGCGACGTGCCCCGGCGGCACGGGGATCCCGTGCGCAGCAAGGATCTCCTTCGCCTGGAATTCGTGAATTCTCATGGCTTGCAGCCCCCCACGGTCGATCGGGATCGTCCTGATGGATGTAAGAAAGTAGAGGATGTGCGGGGCGAGGTCAAGGGATCGGGTTGCGCCCCGCTTGACCTGGCGGCGCGCCGAGGAGTATCGTAGTCGGCGGACCGATGACGCATACCGACAAGAAGAAAGCGATCCTGATCATCGCAGACGGGTTGGGGGGGCGACCGACCGACGTCGATGGCAGGACCTGTCTTGAGGCGGCGCGCACGCCGCAGCTCGACGCACTCACGGAGCGCGGGGAAATCGGCCTCGTCGATCCGATCGGGCCCGGGATCCGCCCGGGGAGCGACACCGCGCACCTCTCACTGCTCGGGTACGATCCGCATCGTGTGTACACCGGACGCGGCGTGTTCGAGTGCCTCGGTGCCGGACTGGCAGTCGCCGAGAGGGACGTCTGCTTTCGAGCCAACCTTGCGACGGTGGAGGATGAGGAAGGGGCGCTGCGGCTCGTCGATCGGCGCGCCGGGCGGATCGAGACCGGGCAAGGGGCGCTGGCGGAGGCGATCAACGGGATCCGGCTGACCGGCGACGTCGCGTTCGAGTTCCGGGCCACGACGCAGCACCGCGGGGCGCTGCGGCTCCGCGCCACGGGTCTCTCCAGCCGAATCGGGGAGACGGATCCTCACGAGATCGGCGCCCTGGTTCCCGCGTGTGCGGTGCTGGACGAACAAGACGAGGGCGCGCGACGGACGGCGGCGGCGATCGACGAGCTGACCCGTCTCAGCCACGAGGCGCTCCGGGACCTTCCGATCAACCGGCAACGGATCGAAGCTGGTGAACTGCCGGCGAACGTGTTGCTCGTTCGCGGAGCGTCCATCCGTCCACGGATCGAGACGATCGAGTCGATCTACGGCGTCCGGGGTGCGGTGATCTCTGGAGGTGCGCTCTATCGGGGCGTGGGGCTCGCGGTGGGGATGCAACCGATTGACGTTCCGGGCGCGACCGGAGGTCTCGACACCGATCTCGCCGCGAAGGCGGGGGCCGCGTTGAAGGCGCTGGAGACCCTGGACTACGTCTTCCTCCACGTGAAGGGAACGGACAACGCCGGACACGATGGGGATGCGTCGGCGAAGGCGGCGTTCATCGAGCGGATCGATCGCGAGTTGATCGGGCCCCTCGTCGAGCGACTGGACTGGCGGAGGACGCACCTCGCGTTCACCGGAGATCATACGACGCCGCCCGGGTTCGGGGATCACACCGCCGAGCCGGTGCCGGTGCTGATGGTCGGGCCGGACGTGCGCTGCGACGCGAGCACGGCCTTCGGCGAGCGTGAGGCCGCAGCCGGGGGGCTGTCTCGATTCAGCGGAATGGTATTGCCTACACTCTTTAACTACAACAACTGGAATCCCAAATTCGGATCCTGACAGGCTATCGATCGGGTGGGCGGTGATCGCCGAAACGGAGGCGAGCCCATGAGTGAGCCCGGAAGGCTGTTGAAACCTGAGACGGACGCGTTGAGGGAGGGCGGATTCGAGGATCCGGGACTCATCGAGCGCGTCGACGCGTGCATCCGACCCTACGTCGGGCGTTCCGAGGACCTGATCGAGGCGCTGCACCGCGTCCAGGAGGGGCTGGGCTGCATCCCGTCGAAGGCGCAGCGGCAGGTGGCCTCTCGACTGGGGGTGACTCTGGCGCGCGTCTACGGCGTTGTCACGTTCTACCACTTCTTCACGATCCATCCCCAAGGCGAGCACAGCATCAAGGCGTGTCTCGGCACCGCGTGCTACGTACGTGGAGCTCGGAAGAAGGTGATCGAGACGATTCAGGAGGTCCTCGGAATCCGCTCCGGTGAGACGACGCCCGACGGGAAGTTCAGTCTCAGCGTCGTTCGCTGTCTGGGAGCATGCGGGTTGGCGCCGGCGATGATGATCGGCGACACGGTGGTCGGCAGGCTGACGCCGACTCGGGTGAAGCGACTGCTGGAGGCGACGCGGACGATGCAGGCATCGGACGAGTTGGAGGAGAACACGACGTGAGGCCGGCCGACCTCGAAGCGCTGAGGGAGAAAACGAGGGCGGGGATCCGGATCCGCTGGGAGGCCGACGTTCGCTCGGAACGCCGTGACATCCTGGTCTGCTGCGGCGGTGGGTGCGTTTCGTCGGGATCCGCGGCTGTTCGCGACGCACTCCGCGAGCGGATTGCGGCCGCCGGACTCGCCGAGTCTCACCGTGTGGTTGAGGTCGGCTGCATGGGATTGTGTGGGCTTGGACCGCTGGTGGTGATCCGGCCTGAGGGAACGCTCTATTGTCAGGTCGAGCCCGAGGACGCGACGCGCATCGTGTCGGAGCATTTCTTGGAGGGACGGGTGGTGGAGGATCTGCTGGTCGAGATCGACCGGGATGGGACGCGAGCTCGCACGATGGACGAGGTTCCCTTCTTCAGCCGACAGACCCGCATCGCGTCACGGAACATGGGGTTGGTCGACCCCGGCTCGATTGCCGAGTACATCGCGCGCGATGGCTACGCCGGCTTGGCGCGAGTCCTTTCCGGGATGCGGCCGGCGGACGTGGTCGCCGAATTGAAGCGCTCCGGGCTGCGCGGTCGGGGTGGCGGGGGATTCTCCACCGGGTTGAAGTGGGAGTTCACACAGCGGGCCGAAGGGTCGAGGAAGTTCGTGGTGTGCAATGCCGACGAAGGGGATCCGGGCGCGTTCATGGACCGCAGCCTTCTTGAGGGGGACCCCCACAGCATCATCGAAGGAATGGCAATCGCCGCGTACGCGGTCGGCGCGCGCCAGGGATTCGTGTACGTGCGTGCGGAGTATCCGCTGGCGATCGAACGTCTGACTGCGGCGGTAGCGGCGGCGCGGCAGCGAGCCTTGCTGGGCCGCGCGATCATGGGGAGCGCTTTCGAGTTCGACATCGAGATTCGGATCGGCGCAGGGGCGTTTGTCTGCGGCGAGGAGACGGCCCTGATCGCGTCGATCGAGGGGAAACGGGGGACGCCGAGGCCGCGCCCCCCCTTCCCGGCGGAGCGGGGTTTGTGGGGGTGTCCCACGTTGGTGAACAACGTGGAGACCTACGCCAACGTCGGCCCGATCCTCCTGGATGGTGGGGAAGCGTTCGCTGCTGTGGGGACGGAGAAGAGCACCGGAACCAAGGTGTTCGCCCTGACCGGCGACATCCGCCTGACCGGGCTCATCGAGGTACCGATGGGGACGCCGCTTGGGGAGATCATCCACGACATCGGCGGGGGGATTCGAGAAGGAAAGGCGTTCAAGGCGGCTCAGATCGGCGGCCCGTCAGGAGGGTGCATCCCACGAGCGCACCTCAACGTGCCGGTGGACTATGAGTCGCTGAAGGATCTCGACGCGATCATGGGCTCGGGCGGGCTCGTGGTCATGGACGAGCACACCTGCATGGTCAACCTGACTCGATTCTTCCTGGAGTTCCTCGTCGACGAGTCTTGCGGGAAGTGCGTGCCGTGCCGGGTCGGAACGGCGCGAATGCTGGAGATCCTCGTCAGGATCACCGAGGGCCGGGGGGAAGTCGGAGACATCGAACGCCTGGAGGCGCTCGGCCGCATGATGAAGGAAGCCTCCCTGTGCGGGCTCGGGCAGACAGCACCGAATTCGCTCCTCTCCACGTTGCGATTCTTCCGCGAGGAGTACGAGGCCCACATCGCTCGAAAGGTCTGCCCCGCCGGAGTCTGTCCGGATCTGGTCCTCGCGCCGTGTGAGCACGAGTGTCCGGCGCACGTCGATGTCCCCGGATATGTCGCCCTCATCGGCGAGAGACGCTTTGACGAGGCGCTGGACCTCCACCGCGACCGGCATCCGTTTCCGGGGGTGTGCGGCCGGGTCTGTACTCACCCCTGCGAGGCCGTCTGCCGGCGGCAGGATACCGACGAAGCGATCGCGATCCGACCGCTGAAGCGGTTCATCGCGGATCGGGAACGCGGCAGCGTCGAGGTCGCAGCCACGCCCGCGCCGACGGCGGCGAAAGCGGCGGTGGCGATCATTGGCGCTGGACCGGCCGGGCTGACGGCGGCCTACTTGCTCGCCCCGTTGGGCTACCGGACGACCGTGTTCGAGACTCGTCGGGAGCCGGGGGGGGCTCTGTGTTCTATACCGGAGTATCGGCTTCCCAAGGCGATCATCCGCGAGGAAGTGGCGCGGATCGTGCAGCGAGGCGTGGAGATTCGGACATCGACACCGATCGGGAACGGCCTCACCCTGGACGGGCTGTTCGCGCAAGAATACAAGGCGATCCTTGTCGCGACCGGCGCTCATGTCGCGCACCGCCTGGGCGTGCCCGGGGAAGGATTGGCAGGGGTGGTCGAGGGCCTGTCGTTCCTGTGGCGCGTCGGCACGCTCGACGCCGTCGACGTCAAGGACCGGAAGGTCGTCGTCATCGGCGGCGGGAACGTGGCGATCGACGCCGCTCGCTCGGCGACCCGCCTGGGCGCGAAGGAAGTGAACGTCATCTACCGAAGACGACGGGACGAGATGCCGGCCGATCAGAGCGAGATCGCCGAGGGAAAACGGGAAGGGGTGGTGTTTCACCATCTCTTGGCGCCGACGGAGGTGATCGGGACGGACCGCGTCGAGGGGCTCCGATGCGCGCGGATGCGACTCGCGACGTTCGATGAGAGCGGGCGGCGTCGACCCGTCGCGACGGAGGATACGTGGACGATTGCCGCTGACGTCGTGGTGGTCGCAGTGGGGCAGACGCCTGGTCTGGTGTTCGCTGAAAGCGAACGGATTGCGGCCGATCGGCGCGGGCTGCTGGTGGTCGACCCGGAAACGTCGATGACCGACCGGGACGGGGTCTTCGCCGCAGGGGATGTGACGACCGGCGCGGCGACGGTCGTGGAGGCGATCGCCGGAGGGCAGCAGGCGGCGATCGGGATGGACCGGTACCTGGGGGGAGCGGGGATCCTCTGGCCGGAGCGCCGGGATGTGATCCGCACAACCTACGACGAGGAGGCCTACGCCGAGCCGCACACCCGCGCGGTACCGGGCCGCCTCAGCGCTGAGGCGCGCAGGAACAGTTTCGCTGAGGTGGAGGGATGCCTCACGGCTGAGGCGGCGGTCGAAGAGGCACGACGATGCCTGCACTGCGACCGGAGGGACTAAGGGGGGAGGACGTTGTGGGATCTCCGGCGTGGCGAGCGGCGACAGGATGTCAAGTGGAGGAAGGAAAGGTGTGTGGATGGGCCTCCGGCTGACGATCGACGGACAGGAGATCGAAGCGAGGTGTGGGATGACGATCCTCGAGGCGGCGCTGTCTGCCGGTCTCAGGATTCCGCACCTCTGCTATCACGAACGACTCAGCGCGACGGGAGGATGTCGCCTTTGCCTCGTTCGTGTCGAGGGTCGTGACGATCTGGTTGCCGCGTGCGCCACGGAGGCCGGCGAGGGGATGCGGGTGGTTGCCCACAGTGAGGAGCTTGAAACAATGCGACGAACCCTTGTGGATCTCCTCCTCTCCGAACACAACTGCGACTGCATCACCTGTGACGCGTCGGGGCGTTGCGAGCTTGAGGAACTTGCGCACCGCTACGCTCTCGACCGGCGGAATCGGAAATTCACCGCCGTACCGCGACCGCTTCCTCCCCTTGACGACTCCTCTCCCGTGCTAGTCTACGACCCCTCCAAGTGCGTGCTCTGTGAACGTTGCATCAAAGGCTGCGACGAGATCCAGGGCAAGGAGATCATCAGCACCGCGCATCGGGGCCTGGAGATGGTGGTGACGGCCGGCCCGGAGGGATGGGCCGCGTCGGACTGCGACGGATGTGGAGAGTGTATCGAGCGCTGTCCCACCGGAGCGATTTGGGAGAAGTCCTCCGAGCGCCCTCCACGGCGCTGGGAGATGGAGCGCGTGCAGACGACGTGTTCGTACTGTGGCGTCGGATGCCAGCTCAACATGTGGACTCACGAGGGCCGGATCGTGAACGTCACCGGTGCCGATGCGATCCCCAACTTCGGCTCGACGTGCGTCAAGGGCCGCTTCGGGCACACCTACGTCCAGAAGCACGACCGGCTGACGCGCCCGCTCGTCCGCCGAGACGGGAAACTGGTACCTGCGACGTGGGATGAGGCGCTCGACGAGGTGGCGAGGAAGCTCGGAGGGATCAAGAAGGCACACGGGCCGGACGCGATTGCCGGCCTCTCGTCGGCGACGTGCACGAACGAGGAGAACTACCTGTTCCAGAAGTTCATCCGCGCCTGCATCGGGACGAACAACGTCGACCACTGTGCTCGCCTCTGTCATGCGTCGACCGTCGCCGGGCTCGCTGCCGCGTTCGGGTCGGGGGCGATGACCAACTCGATCGCCGAGATCGAGTTCGCGGACTGCATCCTCGTCACCGGATCGAACACCACCGAGACCCACCCGGTGATCGCGAACCTGATCAAGCGGGCGGTGCGCTACCAAGGGGCGGAACTCATCGTCGTCGATCCTCGACGGATCGACCTCGTCCGCCACGCGACGCTCTGGCTGCGCCAGCGGAACGGGACGGACGTCGCGTGGATCAACGGGATGATGCAGGTCATCTTGAGTGAGGGCCTGCACGACGAGGCGTTCATCGAAGCCCGGACCGAAGGCTTCGATGACTTCGTGGCGACGGTCGAGGGGTACCCGCTCGACCGCGTTGCGGAGATCAGCGGGATCTCGGCGGAGGCCGTCGTCGAGGCGGCGCGGCTCTACGCCGGCGCGGGATCGAGCGCCATCGTCTACTCGATGGGGATCACCCAGCACACGACCGGGACCGACAACGTCCTCTCGTTGGCGAACCTGGCGATGCTCACCGGGAACATCGGCAAGACGTCGAGCGGCGTGAACCCGCTTCGCGGCCAGAACAACGTCCAGGGTGCCTGCGATCTCGGCGCGCTCCCTAACGTTTGCCCCGGCTACCAGAAGGTGGGCGATCCGCAGACCCAGGTGCGGTTCGCGGAGGCCTGGGGGACGCCG
>Ga0272442_10012876_pt1 | contig 10055 bp, 5 predicted proteins | sample SSMForm2O_FD_200262 | JGI IMG/M metagenome (GOLD analysis project Ga0272442, IMG submission 200262) | Marine sediment archaeal communities from Little Sippewissett salt marsh, Falmouth, MA, United States - SSM-Form-2O | ecosystem: Environmental > Aquatic > Marine > Wetlands > Sediment ... | reverse complement strand
CTTGAAGGGATTGTTCTCAACGTCTGCCCCCGTACAGTTCGGTATCGAGCATAACTAATATACAAGCCGGACATGGCCCGGGTTATCCCGACAAATAGAAGTCTACGTTCCTCCTCAAGCTCTTCGTCGTCATGGTCGGTATTGGCCCTCTCGTGCGGCAGTAAGCCTTCTTCGAGACCGATAATGAAAACATTATCAAATTCGAGGCCTTTTGCGGCATGAAGTGTCATCAATGCAACTGATTCACCGGAGGCATCGTAAGCATCAGTATCACTAAACAGCGATATTTGCTGCAGATAATCGACAAGCGAAGGCTCTTCGGTGCTCCGGTCATATTGCGCAGCGGCATTTATTAATTCACCCACATTTTCCAGCCCGTTCTGGCCATCGGGGCCGGAGGCTCGAAGAGAATCCGCTAATCCGGATTCGGTAAAGACTCTTTCGGCAAGCGATGCGATTGAGCCTGATATATCCTTTCGAAATTCTTCGATCATATTGACAAAAACTGCCAGTTTGGCTTTGACCGCTTTGGAAAGGATATCAATATTCCCTGCCTTCTTCAGAGCTTCGATAAAAGATATCCTGTTTCGGACGGCATAGTTTTTAACCTTTTCTATCGTTACTTTACCTATGCCGCGAGCGGGTGTATTTATAATACGCATCAGGGCTATTTCATCATCCGGATTGACAAGGATTTTCAAATAAGCAAGCAGGTCGCGGATTTCTTTTCTCCGATAGAATTCCACACCCCGGATAATCTGATAGGAAATCTTGTTGCCAACAAACGCTTCTTCGAGCACACGGCTCATCGCATTAACACGATAAAAAACGGCGATATCCCTCAGAGAGATACCTTGCTGTGTTAATTCTTTAATCTTCTGGGCAACAGCCTGAGCCTCGCAGGTTTCATCTTCATAAGCGGCAATATCAACATCTCTGGTCTCGGGCTTGACGGGAACAAGCTTTTTTTCCTTTCGATTGCGGTTATATGCAATCAGGGCATCGGCCATCATGAGAATATTAGCGGAACTGCGAAAATTCTCCTCAAGCTTAACAACAGTCGCATCAGGCCAATCGTGCTCGAACGCCAGAATATTCCTGATATCGGCCCCTCGCCAGCGATAGATGGACTGATCCGGGTCGCCCGTGGCGCAAATATTATTATGCCGTGATGCAAGCGCCCGGGCAATTTTGTACTGGGCATGATTTGTGTCCTGATACTCGTCAATAAGAAGAAATTTGAAACGCTCACAAAGCTCGTCACAAACTTCAGGGCAATCTCGCAGCAAAAAGGCGGTTTTCATAAGTAAGTCATCGAAATCCAGGCCGTTTCTCTCTCTCAGGATATCCTGATACGCCTGATATATTTCAGCTAATTTAACGGAGAAGAAATCCTCTGCTTCGGCCTTGAAGGACTCGGCATCTATCAGCTTATTTTTGAGAGTGGAAACCGCATCGAGCATACGGGCTGGAGAAAAATTTGTCGCATCAAGCCGACAATCTTTTACCGCCTGTTTCATACACCTTGACTGGTCGGCATCATCATACACACTGAAGTTTGAAGCAATTCCGGCTCTATCGGCATATTGCCGGAGAATCCTGACACACAACGAGTGGAAAGTGCTTATATGAGCGCCCGCGGATGCCCCGAGCGCAAAAGCTCTCTGTCGCATTTCCTCGGCGGCTTTATTCGTGAATGTTATCGCACATATGTTATACGGCCGTACTCCTGAATCTATAAGGGCTGCAATTCGATATGTGATAACGCGTGTTTTGCCGCTGCCCGGACCTGCTATCACCAGCAGAGGTCCTTCTTTATGACAAACGGCTTTTCTCTGGGAAGGTGTTAATTGTTTCAGTAGCTCATCCATAAAATATACCGACCGTCCCGCACCGGTCGCGCATGGATTATGCTCAATGAGTGCCGGATCATCCTGACTGTTCTGACTTCTTTGACTGTATTTCTTCTTCGGCCATCAATTGCTTCCAAAGATCGGGCCTTTCTACTTTTATTCTTTCGAGTAAAGCTCGTTTAAAATAAGGAGGATATAACTGGTCATTAATGAAACTCACCAGCGCCCAGTATTTTAATACATGATACTCCGGCAGGTCAATCCTGTATTCATCGTGTCCCTTTTGATAATGATTATAAAGATTTTCCGCCATTTTTTCCCTGTCAAAGGCCGCTTCATCGTCACGAATCGCATAATAATAGTAGCCCTGAATCAGTATAAAAGTAATCTGCTCCCTGACGTCATGAATGCCGATGCTGTCGAGCTCCTCGATAAGACGCGTTCGTGCAAAAACTTCAATCGGCACCTTGAAATCATCTCGCGGATATAATTCCCTCAACTGGTCGTAAATTTTCTTTGCCTGGCGTTCATGTCCCGCCTGATAAAAGGAAAAAACGGCATTTATCAACATATTACGGTGGCCGTTTTGAAGAGATTCATAGACACCTTTATCTTCCTCCGTATTATGTTTTTCGAGAATCGCCAGTGCAGATTTATTATATGGTTCGAATATCCTCAAATCCGGACTTAAAAAAACCTCCTGCTTTACCTGCCTTTGGGGTTCCTGCGAAGGATCCGCTGAAGGTACTTGAATAACATAGTCATTGACGAATAATTTGCCATACCGGAAAAGATTCTGCAGACTGTGAGCCACAATGCGGTCGGTGTTCGTTTCTTGTATATCGATTTCACGGGATTCTTCACGAGCATTAACCTGCAAACCCTTGACAGCCCAGTAAATCGCATGGGTATCGGGATGTCGCCAATCCAAAGGCAAATGCACATTCGGATCTTTCCAGTCAATCGGACCATATGTATTATTAAGCTCTCGCATAAAAACAGGATCGAGTTTCCATGTGTTGCGAAGCTGGTAGGCGTTTGCAAAAATATCGAATTGGTCCAGCGCCCGTGAATGTTTGGGATCTTTGAGAATTTCACGGACAGCAGGACTATATCTGTTAGGATCCTGCTTTAATGATAAATAATTACTTATAAATTCTTTATCCCCGGTAAAAATCTCATCTGCCGATTTCAAGGCTTCGATAAGATCGGTGAAATTAGGATCTCCTGCAATTTCCCGCCAGGTAGTCGGCGTATCGGCAATGGCATCGAAATATTGAGTATCAGCCGAGCCGAGAAGAGGCTGCAAAGCCAAAGCAAGCTGCAGCTTATAATACTTATTTGCGTCGTCGGAAACACCTCCGATCTTATGCTGAAAAATCCTTCCAATCTCACGATAAAGTGTAATGTTCTTGAGTTTATACTTGTCGATAGCCTGGTCACGAATCAGTTCATAACCGTTTTTTACCCAGCGCCACCGCTGCTCAGGTTGTGTCGCAGGTATGGTCACTGAAATATTATATGCCATATTCCATGCGTGAAATTCCCAAACAGATGCGAAACGAGGCTGTAAAATAGTAATCCATTCCGCAAGCTGTCTGGCATCGTAGAATTGCTTCTCTTCTTTAAGCTGATCGGCCCGCATCCATAGAACATCCACCACCAGGCCTCGAAAAGCCCCCGTCGCTACAGTCGCAAACGCCAGCGAAGGAGGAATATTTTCGGGTTTGTCGATAATCAGGTTCATATCCTGACGCTGACGGTTGATGGAATCAAGCTGGAAACCGGCGGCGAAAAGGAAAATAACCGCAACGAGAAGACAGACAAACCAAATTATTACATCACGTAAATTCATATAAAATAAACGAACAATCGTATATGGACTACCGATAAGTTACACAATTATTTTCGCAATCTCTCGACAACCGAAGGTAATAAAAGCAAGCACTAAAAGTATGGCAGACTGAATAAACACCATGAATAACGCACATTTGGCAAGTGTCAACCAGCTCAACAATCTTGCAGGAACTATGAAGCTTGTCGGATTGAATTTGTCAAACTGCGGCAGAAGCCGAATCATCCACTTAATACTTAAAGAATATACCAGGCTCATATTCTCACCTAACAAGACAAAAGAATCGATAATAAAAGCACTGATAGAAGCGGTGGAAAAAAGCACCAGGCAAACAAGAACAGCCACGGGAAAAGAAACGAACGTAGAAGTCATTATCCCCAGGCAGGCCAGGAAAATCAAGCGCAGCAGAATCAGAAGAACGGCTCTAATATAATTTGCCGTAAACGTATCGGCCTTGTAAAGGACCATCAGACCGTCGGCAGGAAAGGTAATACTCGTTCTGTTGAGAGGAATATTCATAAAAGCTACTGCCATACGTTTGTTTTCGGGCACAACATCCGCTGGAAATTCTATTTCATGATATGTATCAACGGAATGTTTCAGAATTCTTTCGAAGGGCTCGGACTCGGGCTGCTTGCCGGTTTTAACATATTCTGGATCACCGGCATACCATCTGCCATAGATCTGCATATCAGGAGGAGTAACTGCGACTTCATATTTGAACCTGATAAACATACTTTCGGTCAGGGGTTTTACATCTTTGAATTCCCAGATTAATTTCTGACCTACGTCCGCGGCACGATGTCTCAGCTTCGCCTGGGCGGTAAGCTCCTCGATAACCTGCTCACGAGAATATTCTGGAGGTAACCTGCCGATTCTTTCCAGCTCCTGGTATTTTTCTTTGACTTCCTGTGACACATCGACTTCGGGAATTGTCAGAGCGGCCCGCGCAGTATAGAATTCGTTATTAACCTGACTTATCTCATCTTCGGTCGCTTTATAAAAGCTCGGCATGTATAAAGCAAAAAAATAAATGAAGGATGAAAACAGAACAAGCAGGACAATGTCTATGATCATTATACCAAGCAGCTTACCCAGCAAAAATTGATATCGTCGAATCGGCTTGGTAATTACAGTATATATCTGCCTGTACTTGATATCACTTGTTACCGTATAAATCGATATTATGATCGTAAGCAGGCATAGTAACAGGCTGGTTAACGAAAGACCATAACTGACAAAAGTCTGCAAACGCCCTTTTAGTGTCTCGTCGCCGGTCGTGGTAATGCCCAGAACCGGCAGCAGAACAAGCAGCATAATAATAAAGACAACTGCTATTTTCATCCTTAATGCCTGCTTGATTGTATTTTTTGCGACAGCCCAGATGCCTCGCATCGCCTGTATCTCCTGCCTATGAATTTTCAGTTCGTTTGTCTATTCCCCGAGGATCTGACGGATCTGTAAGGCGGTCTAAAATATCCTTTTTAACATCCCCCTCTCGATTGGACGGCTGAGATTCGAGATGTTCTTCATCGACCTTCTGCTGTTCTGCAGCGGGTTGAGACTCGTTTGTCTTGGCTGAGCCGGTTAATTCGGTCAGTAACTGCTCATCGTGAACAGGGGTGGCTTTATCGTTATAAACGACCTGCTCGGTAATTGACGCTTCCTGCGAGCTGTCTTCTGCTATCGGAGCGGAGACGAGCTTATCAAGAATTTTTTCGACCGGCTTTTCTTCCGCGAGAAAAGCCCCGATCTTAGTCGTGCTGACCGCACCGCTCGTAGGCTGTGCCTGCTGCTGTGCCGCTGCGATAGTTTTAATAAAAAACGACTCGAGCTTGTCTAAAGGAGAAGAAATTTCACACTCGGCTTCTTCATCCTTAATAAGCTGTTCGATCCTTTTTACCGTCGTATCGCTTATCGCATCGGCTGTGATTTGAATTTTATTCGTCTGCTGTAAAAGCTCCCTGACATGTCCCTGAGTCTGAATTTTGCCGCCGTAAAGTATGGCAATTCTATCACACACATCCTCGACATCGGCAAGCAGGTGACTGCAAAGCAGTATTGTTTTGCCCCGCTGGGCAAGCTTCAGAATCAAGTCCTTAATCTGCCTGGTCCCTATCGGGTCGAGTCCGGTCGTCGGTTCATCCAATATCAGCAGCTCGGGATCGTTTATCAGCGCCTGAGCCAGCCCGATTCTGCGCGCCATTCCCTTGGAAAATGTCCCGACAGACCTGTTCGCAACGGCTTTGAGCCCGACCATATCGAGAAGCGCTTCGACACGCATTTTTCGCAGCTCCGATGACAAGCCGAATATTCTGCCGTAAAAATCCAGTGTCTCACGGGCACTCAAATACCTGTAGAGATAAGATTCTTCCGGCAGGAAACCTATCCTGGAATTAATCTTCGGGTCCTTTCCGTCACCGCCAAGAACCAGCGATTTGCCTTTAGTCGGATGGAGCAAACCCAGCAACATTTTAATTGTTGTAGTTTTACCCGAACCGTTGGGGCCTAAAAGCCCGAACACTTCATTTCGCCGAATCTGCAAATTCAAGTCATCGACGGCATAGACCTTGGCCCGTCCCCACCAGTCGGAAAATATTTTAGTCAGAGAAAATGTTTCAACAGCATATTCCATTTTTCTTATACTCGTATCAGGCCCACCTTCAATATTTTATTTGCGTCGTTAATGTTCGAGCTCTTCGCCGTAGCGGACAAGCCGGGCACTGTTAAAGACGACAACCAATGATCCTACGAAATGCAGGATCGCGGCATAAATCGCCGGCAGCCACGCTGCGGCACTGGCTGCAATTCCCAGAAAAATGAAGAAAATTCCGAAGCCGAGATTCTGGTAAATGACTTTTCCGGTTTTCTTCGACAATCGAACAAGAAAAGGAAGTCGTTTCAAATCATCGTTCATCAGCGCAATCGAAGCGGAATTAATCGCCACATCGCTGCCGGCCGCTCCCATGGCAATTCCCAAATCGCCCGCCGCCAGAGCCGGTGCATCATTGATGCCATCACCGACGACCACAACAGTATGACCATCTTTTTTTAACTTCTCGACAATCGCCAGTTTATCCTGCGGCAGACACTGGGCTTTGAAATCCGTGCAGGCCAGCTCTGCAGCAACCCGACGGGCCACTTCATTACGGTCTCCGGTGAGCATAGTGACTCTTTTGACGCCGATATCCTTTAGACTCTTAACAGCCTGAGCGGCTTCGGGCCTGGTTTTATCCTGCATACCAATCCAGCCGATGCATTTCGAATCTTTGGCGACATAAAGTGTGCTAAAGCCCTGCTCTTCGTGCAAAGCGGGATCGGAAACAATGCTGATATCTATGCCGTTTTCCTTGAGAAACGTATCTCGTCCTACTAAAACTTTCGCCGAATTAACTTCTGCGGTCACACCTTTGCCAGGAGTTTCCCTAAAATTATTCGGTGCCGGCAAGGAAAGGTTCGCCTCTTTGGCAACCTCCTGTAGTGCCCTCGCAGCCGGATGCTTACTCATCTGTTCGGCCGAAGCGGCACTCATTAACAATTCCGCGGGCTCGACACCTTCTGCCGGTGTAAGCTTCGTCACGTATAGTCTGCCGGTCGTTACAGTTCCGGTTTTATCGAAAACTAAAGCAGTAATTTTTCCGGCAATCTCTAAATCGGCAACATTTTTTATCAATATTCCAAGGCGGGCGGAGGCCGAAATCGCAGCCACCATCGCCGTAGGTGTCGCAAGAATTAACGCACACGGGCACGAAACAACAAGTATAGCAATCGCCCGGTTGATATCGCGAGTAAAAAACAAAACTATTCCGGCAATCATCAGAATAGTCGGGGTGTACCATCTGGCATATCGGTCGATGATACGCATAATCGGAATTTTTGTTTGTTCGGCCTGAATAATCAACGACTGGACTTTACCGAGCGTCGTATCCGAGCCGGCCTTGGTTACGGTGACATCCAGCACGCCGGTCAGGTTGCTCGTACCGGCAAAAACCTGCATCCCAGGAACTTTATCCACAGGCAGGGATTCACCGGTAATTGTCGCTTCATTAACGGAGCTTAAACCCTCGACGACCTCGCCGTCCGCCGGTATATTATCACCCGGTCGGACACGGACACGGTCACCGGTTTTGAGGCTGCTGACTTTCACTTCTCTTTCACTTTCACCTTCGATAAGATTCGCTTTCGTAGGTGTGAGTTTTATCAGCGACTCGATTGATGTACGTGCGCCGAGCGCAGTACGCGTTTCGATAAGCTCGCTCAACAGCATAAAAAAGGCGACAACACCTGAAGTAACGTAATCGCCGGTTACAAACGCCGCAACAATGGCGAGAGAGACCAGTTCATCCATATGAGCATGTTTGTGTATGAGACTCTTAATAGCGTGCCAGACTATGGGCGCTCCGAGTAAAATAGCGCCGGCCATCGCCAGAATCTCCGTATTGAAACTGCCCTTACTATATATCAATCCGGCGATGCCGCTGTTTATCAGCAGCATGCCCCCGGCCAAAGTGCCAAGCAGAGCCATACTAACACGAATCTGTTTGCCGTGCGTATGCTCTACGGCCATGTCTTCTTTTAAATGCAGGTGTTCATGTGCCATAATTTTGTCTCTTTATTGCTGTCTTTCCTTTCAAGTATCGTAAAACAATTATTGGCCTTGCTGTGCTGCCTGCTCCGCTATCTTTTTCGACTTTAACAACTGATCTTTGTTTATCAGGACGCGAATTTCCTTTCCCTTTGTTCCCTGTGTGGATTGAACGAAAAATTTCTCAACTGCGTTATTAATTACTTTCTCGATAGCATCGAGGTATAATCTTTGAACGACAAGCTCGGGCCGCTGCCGGTATTCGGGAAGCAGTCTTTTAAGATAATCGGCACTGGCTTCGGCGTCTTTGACCACCTTCGTGGCATAGATTCGAGCATCCGAGAGTTTCTCCTTGGCCGTACCGGATATTTGTGTCCATAAATACTCTTTCTCTTCTTCACTGGTATTTTCATTATGGAGAGCGTCATAAAGCTTTCTGGCAACGGGACCGGCAGCCCGGCTCAAAATGTTATAAGCATCTTCCTGGGCTTTACTTCTGACCTTATCCCTCTGTTGACTGGCCAAAGTGGATGCCTCGAATGCAGCTTTGACCTGTGGGGGATAGACACTGTTGGTCAGTTGCACCGATATCACTCTTATTCCGCTTTCTATCGCATCTAATTTATTCTGCAGAAAGGCCGCCACATCCCGGGGAATTCTGTCCCGGCTGGAAATCGCCTGGTCAATCGTATAATTGACCATAGTCTGTACAACGGCATCCTCAAAAAGACTCGTAAGAAACGGCGACATTTCCTTTGTCACTACGTCATAATAGTTCTCGCCCGGCTTAACATCCCTGACCTGCAGATTCTTAAAGAAACGTTCCGGATTGTCGATTTTATATGTGAGCTGCCATTTCGTATGGACAATATTATAATCGCTTCCCTCATTGCCCGGATCCAACTGCTGACGACTGCTGTCATCTACCTGCGAAAGTTCGGTACTTTCTTCCACTATTTCAGAAATCGAGGCAGCACTGACCTGCTGTTCGCCTCTTGTTAGACAGTAACCATCTTCTAAAGGTTTCAACGGATCGCCTGGCCGAATCCTGGTCTGCCCGGAGATTCTCTCTTGAGCCGATTCATGATACCAAAACGAATCGACAGGCAGATGTATAGCCCTTTCCACGGGAATTTTTACGATTTCATCTATCGGGTACGGCCATATCCAATGCAGACCCGGGCCGAGAAGCCTTTCCTCACCTATACCCTGAATCTTGCCGAAACGCAAAACAAGGGCCTGTTCGTCAGAACCAACCGTTTTGAATCCGGAAGCTAAAAAGGCAATAACCAGCACAATCATAATAACTTTCAGAATGATAAAGCTGAGTCTCAGAGCCTCGGATAAACTCTTGCCCGCGGCATCAAGCTCATCGGCCACAGGTTTTTCGGGTATGTGAGAGTGCATATCCTTATTTATTTCTTTCTCTTCTTCTGCCATAATTACAAAACCTAATCGTCATCCGGTTCATTTTGTTTCTTTAGGCTTGAGGTCCGGCATTCCTTTTAACAATGAAAAAGGTTCTCTGTCCGTGGGAACGACAAAGGTCGTATTGGTCTCAAGCATTGTCTGCAGAGCCTCAAGATCACGTAAAAAACCTGCAAGCTCGGGATCCTCATCAAGCATTTTGTAATATTGTGCCGCCTTGGCGTCTCCATCTCCTCGTATTTTCTTCGCCCTGGCATCTGCAACGGCGACCAGTTCGTCACTTATGGTTTTTGCCTCGGTCTCAATCCGGACCGCTTGCGAATCTCCTTCGGCT
>Ga0272442_10012875_pt1 | contig 10055 bp, 9 predicted proteins | sample SSMForm2O_FD_200262 | JGI IMG/M metagenome (GOLD analysis project Ga0272442, IMG submission 200262) | Marine sediment archaeal communities from Little Sippewissett salt marsh, Falmouth, MA, United States - SSM-Form-2O | ecosystem: Environmental > Aquatic > Marine > Wetlands > Sediment ... | reverse complement strand
CACTTCAGAAAGCATTCAAGCGGATCACGGGTCATGGGATACTCACCGAGCAAGCGGTCGACGAGGGCCTCAGGGAAATCCGCCGTGCCCTACTCGACGCCGATGTCAACTTTAAGGTCGCGAAAAAATTCACCGAGCATATCCGCGAGCGGGCGATCGGCGAGGATGTCCTCAAGTCGCTGACCCCCGGGCAGCAGGTAGTGAAAATTGTCCGCGACGAGCTTGTGCAGCTCCTGGGCGGCGATGCGGTCGAGCCTAATATCGAGAAGGGAAAGATCAATAACGTTCTGCTGGTTGGACTGCAGGGTAGCGGAAAAACCACTGCTGCTGCGAAGCTCGGACTGAGCTATAAGAAGAAAGGATTTGTCCCGCTGCTGGTGGCTCTCGATGTCTACCGTCCCGCTGCGATCAAGCAGTTGCAGGTGGTCGGAGGGCAGGCCGGGATCGATGTATTCACGTTAGAAGGCGTCACGAAGCCGCTGGAAATTCTGAAGCAGGCGGCTCAGCATTCAAGGGATAAGGGCTATTCACTGGTAATCTGCGACACTGCCGGACGTACGACGGTCGATGAAGAGATGATGCAGGAGGCGAAAGAGCTCAAGAATGCGCTCGAATTCGGTGAAGTGCTGCTTGTAGTCGATGCGATGACCGGGCAGGACGCGGTCAATACGGCGGAGAAATTCAACGAAGCGGTAGGAATTACGGGATGCATCCTTACGAAGCTGGACGGTGACGCGAGGGGTGGCGCTGCGCTTTCGGTGCGTGAAGTCACCGGTGTGCCGATTGTATTCGCATCGGTAGGCGAGCAACTCAGCGCGCTCGAGCAGTTTTATCCCGACCGTATGGCCGGGCGTATTCTCGGTATGGGTGATGTCCTTACGCTGATCGAAAAAGCGGAGGAGGAGATCGACCAGGCCGAGGCGATGCGCCTTCGGGACAAGATTGTCGGCGACAGTTTCAATTTCGAGGATTTTCTCGATCAGTTGAAGCAGGTCCAGAATATGGGGCCGCTCGACCAGATCATGAAGATGATCCCCGGGATGGGCAAGATGGCGAAACAGATGGAATCGGTCGATCCGAAGGAGTTCAGCCGGATCGAGGCGATGATTTTATCGATGACGCTGGAGGAAAGGCGTCATCCCGGGATTATCAATAATTCGCGTCGACGGCGTATTGCGAAAGGCTCGGGGATGAAGCACCAGGATGTCGGGAGGCTCCTCAATCAGTTCAGGGAAGCAAAAAAGATGATGAAGCAGCTTGCAAAGATGGGCGGGATGGTTCCAAAAGGCGCGCTGAACAGGATGATGCGCGGCAGGTAAGGCATCGAATGTGATGTTTGTCAATTATTTGTATAATGTATACTGGAAAATGTGAGGGTAAAATGAAAAAAGCCAGACAAGCATTTTCAGAGGATCCGTTCGAGGACAGCCACCTTCATATACCCGAAGGGCCCGGGCCAAGCCGTGTTTACGAGGTCTTTCAGAGCCTGACGGATGAAGAGGTCGAGGAGATGCTCCACCTGATCATCACAGAGGTCAGTCCGGACAGGCTTTACCAACTCGCGAACGGGCTGCATACTCCCGGAGCATTCGACCTGGTCCTGGACGATATCGGGTACCATCATTTCTTTCCGATGGTGAAGGATGCCGGTTAGCGCGGGGAGGTCGCCTGGAGATCATGGAAACTCCCGAGAAAAAAGAAATTATTGAAAACCTCCAGGAAGAGGACAAGGTGAGTCGTATTGCGGAGCTGTATTCCAGCCTGTCGGATGAGGGGCGGGATCAGTTCGCTGCGCAGATCGCGGAGGATGAGGATCTGATGGTGCGCCTGTTGGAGCTTCTTACGAAGCGTTCGGAAGAGCAGGAGGTGGAGTATACCGGCAGCGACAGCTTTATCGATTTCCTCAGGAAGGTGAAGGAAGAATAATCGGCAGAATACCGGGACAATACATTCCGGTGAGATAAATACATGTTCTTCCCCCGCTTTATCAAATGGCTGGCCCGACTGCCCGCGCCATATGCGCTGGGACTTCTCTGGTGGGCCGAGGTGACGATAATCCTGTGCTCGCTTGCGGGAGGCTGGCTGATCTCGGACTGGCTGTTCAACCACATCCGACCGTCGCTCAGAATTCTCCTTTTTCCCATCGGGCTGGTGACGTATTTCTTTATTTTCTATCTTCTGCATTTCACGTTTTCGAAGGTATCGGAGCTGATGGAAGCGTTGATGCATATCCATCGCCTGGGAGGGCCGGTGATGGCTAAAAAGCTGCTGGCCCGGGAGAAAGCCGCGAAGGAAGGGGAAGAGGAGGCAGTGGAGGATATGGAAATTCCGGACCCGTACAGTCCACCGGAGCGCATCAGGGCAAGCGCGGAGCCATTCAAGATACGCTATTTCATTGTGCTTCCTACAGCCCTTGTCTTGTATTTAATGAGCTTCGCAAGTACAATCTACAGGATTTTCGCACGCCAGTTTCAGACCTGGGAGACAGGCCTGTTGGTTACTCATGCATTTGTAACCGTACTTATCGGTTGCATATGCTTCTGGTTGCTTATGCCGTCACTCCCGGGGTATGTAAGTGTGCGTTGTTTGCTCGGTCAAAAGAAACCGAAGGAGAAACAATAATGGATTTCTCGCTGACGTCTGAACAGATCCTGATACGGGACACGGCTCGAAAGATAGCCGAAGAAATAATCATCCCGAACGCGGAGAGGTATGATCTCAACCGCGATACACCGGTTGAAGCCATCAAGGCTCTCGGAGAGATCGGCATGATGGCGCCGATAGTACCGGAGGAGTATGGTGGGCCCGGACTCGGCTATATGGAATACGCGCTTATCGGCGAGCAGATCGGTCGTGCGTGCTCGGGAGTGGGCACGGTGGTTGGTGCCCATTGCTCGCTTGGCGTTGCGCCGATACTCAACCACGGAACCGATGAGCAGAAACAGAAATACCTTCCGAAAATGGCCACCGGCGAATGGATCGGAGCGTTCGGACTCACAGAGCCCGATGCCGGTTCCGATGCCAGCAATATTCGCGTAAAGGCAGAGGATAAAGGCGACCACTGGCTCATCAACGGCGAGAAGCAGTGGACGACAAACGGCGATTTCGCGAGAGTGATTATTCTTTTCGCTACAGTGAATCCGGAGAAAGGGCTACAGGGAATCACGCCATTTATTATCGATACTGAGTGGGAAGGATTTTCGCCAGGAGCGATCGAGCGGACGATGGGCATCCATGCGTCGCACCAGGTAGTGACCCGGTACGACAACATGAAGGTGCCGAAGGATACCGTACTCGGCGGCGACCGTAATATCGGCCGCGGCTTCCAGGTAGCGATGGCGATTCTCGACGGCGCCCGTATCGGAGTAGCCGCAAGCGCTGTCGGGATTATGACAAGAGCGATCGAGGAGTCGGTTAAATACACCCAGGAACGAGTCCAGTTCGGACGACCCGTCGCGAAGTTCCAGGCGATGCAGTTCAAGATTGCCGACATGGCGATGAAGGTCAATGCTTCGCGATGGCTCGCGTACCATGCCGCATGGCTCAAGGACCAGGGCGTGAAGGTCACCCGTGAAGCCGCGATGGCGAAATGCTTTGCATCCGACATGGCGATGGAAGTCACCAGCGAAGCGATCCAGTGTCATGGTGGATACGGCTACTCGATGGAGTACCCGCTCGAGAAGCTGATGCGCGACTCGAAAATTCACCAGATTTACGAAGGCACCAATGAAATCATGCGGACGGTTATCTCGCGCGAGATTTACAAGCGCGGACTGTGGATGCCGTTTGAGGATATCGAGCAGGCTGTGAGCGCTGCACAATGAGTAATGACACCCCTGCCGTAGACAGGCAGGCACTTCCCGAGTATCTCGCCGCGAGGCGGGAAGCGGTGATCGAGTTCATCCGCGGGTTCGGCCTGATTCATCTTGTAGCCGAGCCCCACCTTCGCGATCACCTGCTTTCGTATCCGCTCAGGGGCGGAAAGAGCCTTCGGCCTGCGCTTGTGGCTCTTTCGGCCGGAGCGGCGTCGGGCAAGGATATGACAAAGACCACGCTGCCGCTGCAGGCTGCCGTGGAGCTCTACCATAACTGGACACTCATCCACGACGATATCATCGATGAGGACGATTTCCGTCGCGGACAGCCCAGCCTGCACCGGGAGATCGAGGCAGTTGCGAAGAAGTCGGGATGCGACGAGGGCGCCGACAAGTACGGAAGGGATATCGCGATTCTCATCGGCGATCTGATGCATGGCTCGGTCAGTCTTGTGTTACTGAAGCTTGTGAACGAGGGAGTTTCTTCTGAAACGGTCATCAGCCTGCTTCGGTTGATGCATGCCGAGTTGACTCCGGCGCTGGTGGACGGCGAGGCAAGGGATGTACGCTTCTGCCTGGAGAATGTCGGGGATGTGAGCGAGCAACAGGTATTGGAAATGCTCGAAGGTAAAACCGCGGCGCTGTTCGACTATTGCGGTACATCGGGCGCGATGGCGGGTCTGGATACATCAGACGCAAGCGATCCGCGGGTCAGGGCGCTAGCAGGATTCAGCCGGGCGGCGGGACTCGCGTTCCAGATTCAGGACGATATCCTCGGGTTGATCGGGGATGAAGAAAAGCTCGGTAAGCCGCGCGGGAGCGATCTGAGGGAGGGGAAGCATACGCTTCTTCTGCTCCACGCGTTCCGTGAAGCGAACCCGGAGCAGAAGGCAATACTGAAACCGCTTGTAGGCAAGCGGGATATTACACCGGAGGAAGTCGATCTCGCTGAGAATACCTTGAGGGAGATCGGTACGATAGACTATGTGAACGGTATTGCGACGGAGTATATTGAATCGGCGATACCGTTTATTGATGACCTTGATGAATCACCCTCGCGAGATCTTCTATCCGGGCTGGCCCGGTTCATGATCGAGAGGGAATTCTGAAGGAGGGGAAATGACGAAACAGGGGGACAACACGAAGAATAACGACATGAATCAGTACCTCAAGGGGTTCATCATGATCGTGTCGGGCGCGTCCGGAGCCGGAAAGGGTACCGTGATCGACGGTCTGCGGAAAATCCGCGACGACTTCGTGCTGTCTGTTTCGACCACGACCCGTCCACCGCGTTCGGAGGGCACAACGGGAGAGCATTACCAGCATGTATCGGAAGCGGAATTCCAGCAGCTTGTTTCCGAGGGCGCTTTCCTCGAGTGGGCGGAAGTACACGGGCATCTTTACGGCACGCGCAAGGACTGGGTCGAGGAGAAGCTGGCCGAGGGATGGATCGTGATGCTGGAGATCGATGTGCAGGGCGCACTGCAGATTATGCAGCGAAAGATAGATTATACATCTGTTTTCGTAACCCCGTCCGATCGAAAGGTCGCGCACGAGCGGCTGATATCGCGGGGTACGGATTCGAAAGAGGACATAGAAAGAAGGATTAGAAACAGCGAATGGGAATTCTCGCAATTGAACCACTTCGACTACATGGTGGTCAATGATTCAGGGAAGGTGGACGAGGCGGTGGAGACGCTGTCGGCGATCCTGACCGCCGAGCGCTCCCGTACCGCGCGTATGATAGTACGTCCCTGAATAAGCGAGGATTATCGAAAAGCAACCACGGAGGTGGTTGAACGAAACATGCGTAAACCAACTATCGACGAACTCTTGGAACAAGTGGACAGCATATACGAGCTGACGATGCTGGCGGCGAAGGAAGCCACCCGCATACGTCTCAAGGATCGCGAGATCAGGGAGCCTTTGCAACTCGCCCTCGACCGTATAGCGAAGGGCAAGGTCAAAGGCAGCTTCCTGACCGCTGAGGAGCTCGAGGAGTATGAGCAGAAGGAGCACGAGCGGCGGGAGGCCGCGGCGATGAGGGATCGTATGGTGATCCCGCCTCCCCCCGGTGAAAAATAACCGTACGGTTGGATAACCTGACCCATGCCGACAGTCTTATTCGGAATCTCGGGAAGTATAGCGGCCTTCAAGGCCCTCGAGGTCATGCGCCTGCTTATGGCGGACGGTGTCGATATCGTCCCCATTCTCTCCCCCGGCGGAGCGAAATTTGTAACACGGGCGACTGTCGAGGCGCTGACGGGTAAACGCGCGGTCACCGAGATTTTCCCGGAGCCGTCGCAGCAGGAGATCGAGCATATCGCTCTCGCGCAGAAAGCGGACCTGCTCGTAACCTGCCCGGCAAGCGCGGACATCATCGCGAAGTACGCAACGGGTATATGCGATGATGCTCTGTCGCTGGTAGCGCTTGCTTTCGGAAAGCCCCATTTAATTGCGCCGGCGATGAATCACCGTATGTGGGAGCATCCCGCGACTGTCGCGAATGTCGATCTCCTAAAGACGAGGGGAATTTCTTTTATCGGACCCGACCGGGGTGCGATGGCGTGCGATGAGGAAGGCTGGGGACGTCTTGCGCAGATCGAAGAAATCCACGGAAGCATCATGGCGGAACTGGGTAAGAACGGCCCGTTGGCCGGGAAGAAGATTGTTGTATCAGCCGGAGCGACGAAGGAATTCATCGACGATGTTCGCTTCATTTCCAATCGCTCATCGGGAAGGATGGGTCACGCGCTCGCTGCTGCCGCGAGGGATATGGGCGCGTCGGTCATACTCGTGACAGCATCAGATCTTTCCCCTACTCCCGCTGTGAATGCCATAAAGGTCGCAAGCGCGCATGAGATGCACGATGTGATATTCCGGGAGGCCGCGACAGCCGATGCGGTTATTATGTCGGCGGCGGTGGCCGATTTCGCGCCAGCATCGCAGGTTAGCGGCAAAATCAAGAAACAGGGCGACGATGTCCCGATGCAGATCGAGCTTGCGAGAACGCCGGATATTCTGAGCGAGCTTGGTAAGGACAAGCGCAGGGACCTGGTTCTCGTGGGATTCGCAGCGGAATTCGGTCCCGAAGGAAAGAACGAGGCGGTACGGAAGTGCAGGGAGAAATCATGTGATCTTATCTGCCTTAATGATGTCTCAAGGGAAGATATCGGATTCGGAACGGACGAGAACGAGATTGTGCTTGTCTATCCGGATGACTCCGAGAAGAAAATCAGGAAGTGCTCGAAGAAGGAATCCGCAAGGATCATCATGAAGCATATCGCGGGTATGTTCAGCGCGTCAGGGAAGAAGGATGAGAAGGACAAGGCCGAAGAAGAATGGCCCGACTGACGGTCCCGAGGAAGCGGGATATATAAGACAGGTAAATCGACCAAGGAGAGAAACATGCAGATTATTCGAACAAGGCTGATTGTTTCAATTGCTATATTCGCGACGGTTTGCGCCACGGTGCTGATGATCCCGTCGACGGGAAGCGCCCAGGCCGGCAGCAGTGCGTTTATCCACGCGACTGTCGCTACAGTGAACGGCGATGTCCTTACCGAGCGCGAGCTTCTATTCACCCTTATCAGGATGTTCGGTGAAGAGACCATCTACGATCTCATCGAGGACGAGGTCATTGTCAGTAATGCCGAGGAGATGGGAGTCACGCTCGATCCGAACGATACGGTCGAATACCTGACCAATGCGTATGCGCCCGAGAAACTCGCGAACCTGCTGGACGCGTTCGGCGAGGACACTCTGAACCATACGGTGGGTACGCAGTTGCTGGCACTGCAGACCGTGACCACGAAAATCGACCAGATTGTCGAGGAATACGGGCTGGATATCACAGATGAGCAGGTGCGTGATTATTACCTGGATTATCTTCCTCGCTGGACCACCCCCGCATCTGTCAGGTTCAGCCTGATCGAAACCGACACGCAGAATGATGCGGATAGCGCGAGACAGAGAATCCTGTCGGGTGCAGATTTCTCGGAAGTATGCCGTGAAGTCAGCACTCACGTTGGCACCAGGTCGTATGGCGGCGATATCGGCGGACTTGTCCCGCAGGGTTACTCAACAGGCGAGCGCGCTCTGCTCGAAAGCACAGCGTTCGAATTGGCAATTGATGAGATCAGCCAGCCGCTGGAGATCGAGGACAAGTGGTATATCGTAATGCCAACCGAGAAGGAAGAGTACGACGAGCCGACACTCGAGGAGATGCAGGATTACATCCATGCGGTTCTTATGGACGAGCTTGTTCAGCCGTACCTTGAGGCATGGATGGATGTCCTGTTCGAAGATATCGTGATCGAGATCACGTACCCAATCCTTGTTGACACTGATATTTCAACGTTCACACCGGGCGCGAATGGAAGTTTCATCGCGCCCGAGATCGGGACGGTAAACGGGCGTCCGCTGCCCGAGGGAGCGCTTCTGTTCCACCTCCTGAGGCAGTACGGCAGCGATGTAATCAAGTCGCTGATCGAGGAAATTCTGTTCGTCCAGCAGGCTGATTCGATGGGCATCAATCTAACCGAAGCCGAGGTCAGCAGCGAGCTTCAGAACACATACGAAGCCGATGTCCTTGAAATTCTCGAAATCTCGTTCACCGAGGATGCGATCACGAACACCTTCCACAGGCATCTTGTCGCGCTTGATGTGATGGGAAGCAAATGGCAGGACATCATCGATCAGCAGGGCATAGAGATCACCGATGAGGAGGTCATGTCGTATTACCTGGAAAATCTCGACCAGTGGGTGCGTCCCGAGATGGTGCGGTTCAGCATGATTGTCGTGCAGTCCGAAGATGACGCAGTTGCTGCGCGCGAGCGGATCACAAACGGCGAGAGCTTCGAGACTGTATGCAGCGACGTGAGCGTGGACGATAACACGCGTCCGTACGGGGGCGATATCGGCGGGCCGTTGCCCCGGGGATTCGCCTCGGGCGCCAGCACGGTGATCGAGGACGCTGCGTTCACAATCCCGGTTGGAAGTGTCAGTCAGCCTCTGGAGGTCGGGACTGCCGGATGGTTCCTGGTCAAGGTCACCGACCGAACCGAGGCATACGAGCCAACGCTCGGTGACATGCGCGAGGATATCTATTCCACACTGCTGGAAGAAAGAGTATCGCCCTTCCTGGTAGGGTGGAGGAGCCAGTTGTGGGAGAACGCCGCGATACGGGTGGAGTATCCGATCTACGCCGATAACCCGTCGCCGGACTTCGAGACGGGTAGCGGACTGCTTCCGCAATAGAAACCGGTTATTTAACCAGAACTCGAAACACAACCCGGGAAACATCCCGGGTTTTTTTATTTGGGGAACACATTTTGCCAGGAGCCGGTTTCCGGTTCGATTCTGTAATATGAAGGTATCGTGGTATTATGTTATTGGATGACGATTGATGCGAATGCGCGGTGAGGTAACTATCGAATGCCTGTAACAGCAGGACTCACAAGAGTGCTTAAGATAATAGCCTTGATCATGCTGGCTTCACTGGCTCAACCAACGCGAGCACATGGTTTGCAGACATCATCATCAAATGCGTCCTCAGGGAATCTATGTCCCGACCAGATTGCCACGGCTGTTGCATATCTCGATACTCCCGGGAATTTCAGTTCTTTGCATTACTTGATCCGTCATGGAGATGAGAGTGCGGTCCGTGAAGCCCTTGTTAAAGCGACAATCGATGGAGAGAACGAAATAGTTCAAGTCCGTGCGCACTTCGGGCTGTTCCGGTTACGCGTTGATGCCGACATACACTGGTCGGTGCTGATGGAAGCCCTTCGTTCTGTGAGGAAGTCTCGATATTCAGCCATAAAAGTCCTGCACTGGGGGCTTCAATCAGAAGCTGATTCGGAATATGCGCCGTCACTGATCGACCTGGCTCATTCCAATGACTTTGAGCTCAGGTCATTTGCCATATTGCTGCTCGGACGGTTTTCAGGGGTCGAGGGCTCTCTCGAAACAATTTTGAATTCGGGAAACGATTGGAATCCGCGCGTTCGGACTGCTACGGCTGATTCACTCAGGGAAGCGGTCCGAATCGATGAATCGCTGGTCGATGATGAGCAGGTCATAACCTGTATTAGCCAGCTTATAAACGACGATGCGCATTGTGTCAGAGAAGCTGCATGCGAAACCGCTCGCTGGATAAGGTCAGCTGATGAAATTCCGGTGATTCTGCAACACCTGCTGGAGAATGACAGTGTAGATACAGTAAGGAGTAAGGCAGCC
>Ga0272442_10012874_pt1 | contig 10056 bp, 10 predicted proteins | sample SSMForm2O_FD_200262 | JGI IMG/M metagenome (GOLD analysis project Ga0272442, IMG submission 200262) | Marine sediment archaeal communities from Little Sippewissett salt marsh, Falmouth, MA, United States - SSM-Form-2O | ecosystem: Environmental > Aquatic > Marine > Wetlands > Sediment ... | reverse complement strand
AGTTTTTTAGATTGAAATGGACGTTAAATAGTTGAAATCCTAGTTTTAAATAATCTATGTTTATCCTATAGCCGTTGATAACTTTGATATTTTCAAGTTTTTTTATTCTGTTTGCAATTGTTGTCGATGAGATATTTAATTTTTCTGCTATTTCGATAATAGGTCTTCGTGAATTCAGTGAAATATACTGTAAAATCTTTTTGTCTGTATCATCGATATCGACTTTTGCGCCACCATCAACCAGCTCAAGACGTTGTGTAGCGTCGTCCTCTTCAACAAGATATGAGATTGGCAGATAGTACGTCTTTGTGAAAAATGAGATGAAAGCACTTTGGAAATAAAATCGGTATTTAGCCAGTGTTGCTTTCCAGAATGTAAAAAACTGATTCATATTGCTAACTGAAAAAAGGACTATAAGGTCAAATTTTCCTTGGATGTTTGCTATGAACCATGCATGTTCACTATTTACAAAATACTGTATGATTTCCTTTTCGATTTCAGGAGTGTAGTACTGATAATTAACATAGATTCCAAGGTTAATATAGCCAAGTTTGTAAAAGTCAATTGAGGTGTAAAAATTCTTGATGATACCATTTTTTACTAATCTGTCAATTCGATATTGTACAACCGTCTTGTTGAGTCGAACTTTTGAGCCAATGGTCTTGAGTGATTGGCGTGAGTTTAAATCAAGTTGATAAAGTATCTTTCGATCTTTTACATCTATTTTGAACATTTCTGAACATATAAAAATATTATGTATAAATATGTTTTGTTTGGTCAAAATATAAACAGTATTTTGAGAATATTTTATAACTATAGATAAGATTAAGTAAACATTTCTCTTATATAATAAGATAAATTAAAAAAATTTAAGCTTTATACTAATATATAATTTAGTTTGCTGGCCAATAAACCAATTTTACACTATTTTTTTTGATTTTGTACAAATTTTTGAAAAGAATTCTTAATAATATCTTAGCAATTTTCACATTAAAAATGAGGTGAAAAAAAATATGAGAAGAATCTTGGCAATAATGCTAGTAGGAATGTTTGTAATAGTTGGATGTGGAGTAGCTGTAATGGGTAGACCAGGTGATCCAATTGTACCAAATCAACCACCCTCTGCTCCAGTAGTAATGGAAGACAAAAGTGGCATGGAAAAACAAGAATACCGATGCTTTTTCTATTCAGTAGACCCAGATGGTGATAAAGTTTACTATCATATCACCTGGAAAAAAATTGGTAACGAAGGTGTAACAGTTTGTGGACCTGATGACCCTGTTGTAACTTGGGATGGCCCATTTAACTCTGGAGAAGAGGTAAATGAAGTACGTAGTTGCAAAACATCAGGTGACTATGAGCTCACAATACGTGCTAAGGATGAGTTTGACAACGAAGGACCATCCACAACCATAACTGTTTCATACACAAAGGCAAAAATATTACAAAACGAGTTCTTTAGTCGAATATTGACTAAATTTCCTTGGTTTGTATACTTCCTAACAAAGATTTTTAAAATTTAAAAATCTTTATTTTTTCTTTTTTAGGATTAAGTCTTTCCTCCTAATCCCCTGCAACCCCATCCCTAAATAAGCGTGTGTTTAGGTATTGCTTCAATTAATTATTTGGAGCAATACCTAGAAATTATTATTGATCTATAAAATTATTCGACACTTATCGACCATATCCCCGCTAGTTTATAACCTTTATATTTAGGGCAGGTATCAATTATCATATTTGGTCCAAAAGTTTCTACTTCTTCTTTCTTCATTTCTACCCAGCATTTGTGGCATTCGTATTTTCTCTCGGATTCAATTTTATCGTTAGAAATACAGATATGGCATAATCATATAATTTAATTATTTGATATCTTCACTTGGTAACTTTCTTAATCGACTTTATTTTAGATCCGTTGATTGTCTCTATAACAGAATATATTACGTGATCCCCTGCATGAAGTATTGTCAAAAATGGAAGGTCTTTATCATAAACGATTATGTCCTTTCCATTATTTCCTTCAATTAAACCATGCTTTTTCTTATCGCTATACCAATTTACAATTCCTTTCATATAATTATCACCATTTTTTAAAAAATAAGTTAGACTTTTCTTTTAAGACGAACTTGTGCAATTTGCACAATTCTTATCATTGTTTGTACCACTTTTTGAAGAAAACTTAGAACAGGTTTCATGTTCAAATACTGGTCTATTATGAGTTTTACATCTAACAACCTTTGATTTCTTCTTCATTTGATTATTTCTTTTTTTGTTATTTCTCATGTTTATTCACTTTTTCTATTTACTTCTAATGTTTTAAAAATAAAAAATCAAACCCATCTTAAAATAAAAATGTAAATTCAAATTTCTATCTTTTCTAGTATATACTAACGGTATGCATAGTTTATATAGTTTCGCGTTAAGGAAAACCTATCAGATATGATCTCTATATTAAAAAAAAATGTTAATTTGTTTCTATAATTGTATAAATCTTTGCAGAAACTGATATAGTATTAGATATTGCTTCAGGAGCTTTAGCAATGGCATTTGAATTACTCGGCTTTTTGGCATTGTAACACTTAACGGATCGCTCCAGATGCTTTCAGCACCGTTAGTATCTTTTGATTTTACTTTTAGGGGATATGTTCCATCTTCAGACCAGACATGAGAAAGACTTACAACATCACCGGAGTCATGTGGACCATTCCATCCACTGTTGCTTCCGTCACCCCAGTCAAACCAGTAGTAAACCTGATCATCTTCAGGATCAGTAGTTGACGTTGAATATGAATATGATGTTCCAGATTTTCCACTAGTCGCACCTGAAGGGGTATCTGGCTTATCTGGTGGGTCATTCGCCTCAGAGATGATTACCGATAGAGCAGATGAAAAACCACTTAATAAGCCGTGTTCATCCTGAGCTTTCACCTTCACATTATATGTTCCAGCTGAGGTCCACGCGTGATTACGTGAATCTACATTTCCACTATTCATCAAATTACTGTACTCATCGGTAATGCCATCACCGTCCCAGTCCCAGCCATATTTAATCTTATCGCCATCTGGATCAATTGCAGATGTTGTATAGAAATATGATTCACCTACGACTCCGGAGGTATGTCCAGATGGTTGAGCCGGTGCATAAGGTGGGTTGTTCGCCTCAGTTCCATATGTTTGAAAAACATAATCACAACGTACTATTCCCTCCTGAAGGTAATTCCACCCAGCTGCAGGATGTTCATACCACGCATCACCACCAGCATATGGATCAGGGTATCCATACCACCAATAAACAGAGGACAAATCAGGTGAATCAGAAACACCTCTAAGAATAATATAATATTTACTTCCAGGTGTTACGCTTATATCTGGAAAATCAAACTCATAAAAGCCAGTTCCAACTATAAATTCATCACGACTTATATGTGCTGTTGTCAAAGCAGAACCACCATAAGTAGACTTGATATCGACATAGTAATAATAAAACTCAGGAGTACCAGTTGATTTCAAACGAAGGATTACTCTAGTTAACACTGGAAGTGTTGGTGTAAAAGATTGAGCGAGTTCTTCATCGCTTGGCCCAACCGCTTTTGCACTATCAGTTTTTGTTGATTGTTGATCCAATTCATCCACTAAAGTAGCGTTAAAATTTTGATTTCCTATTTTTTCAGTTAAACCCATGACGGGTAAGGCAGTTGCAATCAACAGCGTACAAATGAAAATACCTAACAATTTTTTTTGCATAAAATTTCTTCCTCCCAAAATTTCAATAACAAATAATTGTAATATAATATTCAATTCCATTTTTTAAAGGTATTGAACAATTTATGCAACAAATGTAGTATAAACATCAAAAAAATTGCTAGATATTACATTAATATTTTTTAATTAGACCAAACACCATGGCCTTTTTCCCTAAGCTTTTCAGCAATCCATTGCTCTATTCGCTCTGCCTCTGCACGTTTAACAATTGGATTAAACTTTGAATAAATCCTTGGCTCAAGCCTAAGACCATATTTCTTAGCAAACCTATTAGCCTTATACCCCTGCTTATGCTGTTTGAACCTTGTTTCTGGGTCATGAATGCTTTGCCCAACATAAAAACAAGTTTTCTGTGGATTCATATTAGGGTTCTTCAACCTGAATTTTTTAGAAGTCAAAACTTCTTTATCTAGCTCAATGACGTAAACGCTGTAAGGCATTTTCTACTCATCAATACATTAACGGGATGAATAAAAAACTTGTTAGTTTTGTATATACATATATCTCAAATCAGACAGAACCCCTGCATCTAAATCACTCTGAGCCTCCTCACCAAAGATATATGTAAAATATCCATCAACGCCTCTTAGATGATACTCAAACCAGGATGTAAAATATATACTAGAAATTCTTCTTTGTTCTTCAAACTCAATTCCTTTTGTTTGATCCATGCCTAACCATTCAGCAAATCTCGCAAAAAACTCATCGATAAAACCTATATGGTTACCGCCAGTAATTGCTAGATATTCTTTATTCAAGGTATCTGGTATGAAATCGGTATAATAAGGAATAACACGCTCTGGAGGGACCATACTATCATTGTCTCCAACCTGAATCTGAATTGGCACAGTGATGTTTTCAGCTGCCTCGTTAGAGGACTTTGAGCTCGCAGGTGCCAAAGCAACTGCTGCATCAATTTCTGAGCCTTCAGCTCCTGTAGCCTCTATGCATCCTCCACCACCCATTGAAAGGCCAATAGCTCCAAAAGTCTCAGTATCCAAAATACCATATATCGGAGAAACAGGCCGTATATTCTGAGATTTCAGCTTTTCAATGCCTCCAAGTAAACCATTAGCCCATTGAGTTGTATCACCTGAGACTCTATGAGGCGGCGTAAAACAAATTGTTACATATCCATAACTGGTAAGGTGCTCGGGGATCCATTTTATATTCCGCTCAGAACCTGCAAAACCATTTGCAACAGCAATGCCGGGATATGGAGCACCAGAATCATCTACTGGAGCGAGAAACCCATCATATTTCGCAGGATATCGTATTGCTGCTTTATACCATCCAAAAGCAGGATCTTTATAGATCACTTTGTAGTAACCAACATGATATGGGCCAGGTTCATCTGGTTCTAAATCATTGTCAACTTCATCTGCATGAATAGGTAAAGCTAGAATTAGAACTGAAGAAAAAAATGCGAATAACACTAATTTTTTTGTCATTTTAATATCAATTCGTTAAATATTTCCTCTATTATTTAATTTTTCTTGGATATTTAATAAAATTTAAAGCCTCAAAACCATTCTAAACATAAAATTTTATATATTAACAACAAAATATATATTGGAATTTTAACTAAGACCCGGGGGCAAAAATATGAAAAAAATATTGACATTTATTGTAAGTCTAATACTTTTCACAAGCTTTGGAATTTCAACAATAGAAGCATTAAAAATAGAAACCAGCAGCAGTCAAACAACAGATCTGCCATCATCTTTTTGCTATCGTGATATAGATGGAGTCGACTATACAACACCCATCAAAAATCAAGCACCAGCGCCAACATGTGAAGCATATGCACTATGCGCAGCACTTGAAACAATAATGCAATATCAAGAAAGAAGAATATTTAATCCTGATCTTTCTGAAACCCATCTTTACTTCTATGCTGGTGGTACATATGAAAAAGGAGCTGTAAGCGTTATCGATGCAGCAAACTATCTAGTAGAAACAGGGGTGCCTGATGAAGGATGCTACCCTGACCCACATAGGCCATACGACTATCCATTCATAAGCCTGGATGGCTGGGAAAACAGAACCGTTAAAATAAAGGAATGGGGATGGGTAGAAAATACAGAAGAAGCAATTAAAACAGCGTTGATACAGCATGGGCCACTTGTTTTCTGCGCAATTTTCTGGAAGGACTTTCATTACTATAAAGAAGGAGTATACGAGCATAAATGGGGACCGATTGCTGGTGGACATCTAATGACCATTGTAGGTTACGATGACAACGAACAATGTTGGATCTGTAAAAATAGTGCTGGGACAAATTGGGGCGAGGATGGATGGTGGAAAATGTCATATGATGCAGGCATGATAAGTGACTGGTACAAAAGACACGATGAGAACGCTACAGGAATAATGTATATCAATGGATCATATGGAAATATAGAGCCAGATGTACCCAAAGTGTATATCCAAAACCCTAAGATCTATAAAACATACATATATGGAAAGGAACTATCAACGATATTCAAAGGTATAAAGTTCTTCAAAAAAGCAGCAGCCCGAATAATAGGCGATATAGAAATAGATGTAACTGCAGAAAACACTGACAGGGTAGAATTCTACATAGATGGAATTAGGACACATATAGACTACGACGCGCCTTACAACTGGGATCTGGACACAATAAAAGGCAGACATACATTACTAGTAAAAGCGGTTAAAGATCAAAACGCATCATTAGATATTATAGAGTTCTACAAGATCATCTAGAAATTTGAAAGGAGTGAAATTAAATTCACAACATTTTTTCCAACTCTCTAGCAAATATCTCATATGTTTTATTGTCAAATAGAATAAATCTTACCAGTTTAATATCAGGATGTTCCTTTAGATAATCCATAGTTGTTTTCAAGGCGATATGAGCTGCTTCAGACACAGGATAACCGTAAACACCAGTACTAATTGCTGGAAAAGCTACGCTTTTTACTTTATTTGCTGAGGCAAGCTTAAGACTTTCCAGATGAGCACTTTTCAATAGCTCTGCTTCTCCTTTATCTCCTCCTCTATATACTGGACCAACTGTATGGATTACATATTTTGCTTTGAGATTCCCAGCGGTGGTAATAACAGCCTTACCTGTTGGGCAGTTACCGATTTTGCGGCATTCTTGCATAATCGAAGGGCCACCTGCTCTATGTATAGCACCATCTACACCTCCTCCTACAGCTAGTCTTGAATTCGCCGCGTTTACTATAGCATCTGTTGACTCATTTGTAATATCCCCTAGAGCAATGACCAAATTAGAATCATTGATTTTAATTTCCATAACTTTCTACCCCAATATTACAATTTTAAATTAAATAGTTCTTTAAAAAACCTGCTAGATAAATATCAAACTTTAATAGCATAAAAATTATTCATACTGCAACGGTGGAGGTAAAGTTTTATGGCAGATGAAATGAATAAAGTTTGGAAAAAATTCTTAAGTAAACATTGGCAAATGTTAGCTTTATGGATAGTATTAGGGCTTTTAGTAGTGATAGGTGCGATTTATGTATTTCTATGGCATGTAGCAGAGGCTCAAGCAACTAGTCTGGTACCTACAACATTAGATTTATGGGCGATGAGCAATCTAGTGATTTTCGTACTGTATTTGATTGTATGGGAATTCATTTATGTTGGAATACCAGTGATAATAGCAATTGCAACGATATACTTTGGATGGTGGAAAAGACTACCAGATAAAGAGAGGAAAGAATACAAAGATGGAAAACTTTTCGGCAAACGTTCCAAAAAATCAGATGCTGGAGGCGGAATAACTTTTTTGATCAATATTGCGTTCATTATCCTTGTTTATCTTGATGGAAAATGGAGTACTCCCTTTGCTGAATGGACATTTGACTACCTGGTTTATACGTATCTCTGGGCGGTTATCTGGCTAGCAATAATAATCGGAATACCTATGCTTATAGGCGGCATCGGTTGGCTAATATATAATATGAGAAAAAAGTAGAAACCTAGTGATAACTCTTAATTTCATTTACACAAGAAATATCCGCCAATTGTAAGGAGAGAACCCATAGCAAGAACGACCAATACCATAATTATTGTTGCAGTATTAACAGGAAAACCAAGGTCAAAGACCATGCTAAAAAATCCAAATAAACCAATCAACAACAAAGGAATACCTATGATAAACGAGAACAAAGCTAGTTTGTTACCAAGTATCTTTCCACCTTGAAGACCAGATACTCTGATGTCATCATGCATTAGTACATCTCTTTCAATTTTGGTCTTCCATGTTTTCTTATTGTTCATACTAATCTCGCAATATTGTAATTAATCAATAGTCTTATAGGTTTTTAGGAACAACATTAACTTTAGAATAAAATCTCTAAATAATAGATACCTATCTAAATTCTTATTCAAAGAAAGACACTTTCCAACAAATTCATCCCAATCCGTATTAAGACTCATGTCAACATCTTCATATCTATCATCAAAGTATTGTCTCTCTTTTAAAAGATAAACACTTAGACCATGAGAATCATCTCTTCTCTGCTGGACCGTGTAAACGATTTTTTCATCCATAAAATCCATTACATCTCTTGCACAGTTTTTAATCAGATCCGCATCCTCATCTTCAAACTGGGACATCTCATATTCTAGCTCATAACAAAAATCATACAGGTCTTTACAACCAGTCACATAGTCATACACATTATATGAAGCGGTTTTTCCAATGGCATTGTTTATCTGTTTTTTGAAATCCTTGAAATTTTTATTTAACTGATAAGCTAAAGCAGCTATCTTGTCTTCCACTAATACCTTGATATCGTTAGCACGAAAACAGCCAAGAGAAACAGGATTGCCATAATGATAGTTATTAAACGAATCCATTATTTCAACTACAAAATCCTCGGTAGACATATCTGGGTTGTCTTTAAGATCTGGTAATATCATATGGTACGGAAAACCATTTCCATAGACAAGTTCTTCAGAACCAAGGAAATAATTTGCATATTCATGGATCTCATAGAAAACCTCAGCCATTCCCATAAGACATGAATCAAAAGAAACAAGTTCGATTTTTTTACCGATATGATTTTTAACAGTATCCAATGCCTCTTCAAGCTCGTAAAGCTTCATGTCATCTACACTTGAGTCGTCACGTAAGAAGCCAGCCCACCCGGAGCCATGACCCCATAGGACAAGCATGTACCTATCAGCAGGATACTTGTCAGTAGCCCATATCACAAAATCACTGAGCGTCGAACTTTCTGCTGAACTTCTTTCTTCACAGGTTTCAACCAAATCTGAAATAATACTCTCGCTTAGTTTTTCATCATATCTGATATAATACCGACGGAGACCACCCTCCAAATCATAGGAATCTGCCTGAACAATGATATTCAGATTTTCATCAGAACCTGCCCATTCCATCCAGTTCATACTGTTCTCAACTTTTCCACTTAAAGTGTTATCTCCACACATATAAAACATAACAGTCCATTTTGCATTTGGCTGATTAGAATTTGTTTTCAAAGATATTGTAGAAGCACCGCTGAACTCCACAAATCCTGCAAGGATCAATATTAACACGGCAATGATTGCTAACGTTTTCCTCATAATCTTACCATATGTGAAACGTAAAATATCATTATTAAATATTGCTATAAAATTATAAAAAATATGTAATGTATTATTCGTGAATATTATAAACAGCGATTACAATAATGGAAAACAATGACAAACGGTTTAAGATACAAAGGACCCATATACAGACCACCAAGTGAAGCACACAGTCTACTAGTACAAGCAACAATAGGATGCCCTTGGAACAAATGCACTTTTTGCATGGTATATAAAAAAGGACCGAAATTCGAAATAAGACCGGTCAAAGAAATAAAAGAGGACCTGCTCTGGGCAAAAGAAAACTATCCATATCCAATAAGAACAGTGTTTTTCCCCTCTGGAAATACTATTATCATGAAGACAGAAGACTTTGTGGAAATCCTAGAATATACTAGAGAACTCTTTTCAGATCTTGAAAGAATAACAATCTATGGCTCATCACAATACATAGCAAGAAAAGGACTAACGGATCTTAAAAAAATAGCAAAAGCAGGATTGTCAAGGATACATGTTGGACTGGAATCTGGAGATGACGTAATATTAAAACGCGTTAAAAAAGGTTCAACACAAGACATTCAAATAAAAGCAGGACAGTTTGTTAAAAAAGCAGGGATGGAACTCAGCGAATACATAGTCCTTGGATTAGGTGGAAAAGAGAGAACTAAAGAACATATAGAGGAAACAGTGAAAGCTCTAAATAAG
>Ga0272442_10012870_pt1 | contig 10057 bp, 8 predicted proteins | sample SSMForm2O_FD_200262 | JGI IMG/M metagenome (GOLD analysis project Ga0272442, IMG submission 200262) | Marine sediment archaeal communities from Little Sippewissett salt marsh, Falmouth, MA, United States - SSM-Form-2O | ecosystem: Environmental > Aquatic > Marine > Wetlands > Sediment ... | reverse complement strand
CGACCTTGAAATAGTATATCCGGTTCGTCCAGTCTGTCTGGCCCGCGCAGTCGCGCGCATACACTACCAATTGGTAGGTGCCCGCCTCAAGGCTCGCGACCGGAAGCTCGGCATAGGCATACTCCGCCCCTCCCGGGTACGTATCCGTAGTTACCGTCAGCCAGACCTGCTCTGATTCACCCAATTTGTTGTACCGGGCATGCTGCGTGCACGGACCGCCGCAGGAGGCATAATCATCCTCAAAGTTCCACAGTATGTACTGGTTATCACTCAGCACGAATGCTCTGTCCTCCGTCCACGGCATGCGCGGCCACGTACCGGCTGCCAGGTACGGACCGCCCGTGATCTCAGGGGGCGCGTCGCTTAAAGCCACACGGAAATAATAGGTCCCCGACTCTGTGGTCTGCTCCGCGCAGTCGGTCACCGTGAACCGGAATGCATACGTGGTCGCGTTTTCAAGTCCGACTACGGGCAGCTCAACGTATGCCCAGCCCCCTTGTGCGTCGCTTGTGACCGAAATCGCCGTCCAGGCGTCGCTGCCCGCCACGCGGTACTCGGCCGCGTGCGTGCAATCCTCGCTGCAGTGGACAAAATCATCGCTAAAGAACCATAGCACATATTCATTCTGACTCAGATACATGGGACTCGAAGGATCGGTTGGCAATACAGGCCATTCATTAGACGCCAGAAACGGACCGGCATCAATTGCAGGTGCACGATCGGCATCATCGGCATCGCAGGCATCGCCCTCTCCATCAGCGTCTGTATCGACCTGATCAGTATTGGCTATTACGGGGCAATTATCAAAGGAATCAATTATGCCGTCAGCATCCTGATCAACTCCACAGACCACATCCCAAGTGCCATGCGGCAATAAACACACACTGTAATAAACGAAGGGAGACCCACCATAAAACTGGCCATCCTGCCGCGCCCCCTCTCCATAACACATACCCCCGCCTAGTCCTCCAGGGTCTTCACAAAAATATATCCTCCCGACTATCATAACCCCGTCACCACACATATCTGCATAGTAATCTAAAGGGGTCGTCTCGAATGCCGCTTCAAAGACTTGCCATGTAGCCTGTTCTGTCCGGGATGTTTCATCGGTAGGCAATATACCGCTGTCGTTACCCTTCTCCCATTGAATACTGCAACTATCAGCCCATAAATCTGCTGGTACAAACAACACCAGCAATAATATAAAAATACCGATCACATCGTTACGGGTTTGCATGGTTAGCTCCTGTCTGCTCCTTACGACACATTCGATTTACCCACTTTTATGACGAACCTATCCACCATTGCCGTGCATTTGGCTTTATACACATACCAAAATTTTATTTTTTATTTCAACTAATAAATAATAAATAACATTGACCATGTTCATAAAAAAATAATCCTTAACAAAAATGTCACATACGACGCCGTTCAGGATGTTTGTAAATATATCTCAATCACTGCCTCAGCGCCTGAAAAAAAATCCCGACTTCGAGTATACAATTCAAAAAAATACCACTGCGAACCGCCAGACAGAAACAAGGGGGAAAGTCCAATGATTGAGTCATGACACAGCCGGACTTTTTCAGTTGCCGGACAAATACTGCAGCTGCGACATGCGATAGTACATGCCCCTGTGCGTCGGATTGCCCCCAGCCAGCGCGCATCCGGTTTTATTTACCTCCCCACACATCATTATTTTCGTTTTTAGCTTGTTTTAAATATAGCGCCCTCCCCTCCTCCCTGTCAACAATAAATCACAAAAAATTTGTAAATTTTTCAATTTGGGGGGGCCGATTTTCAGTTGCCGGACAGGTACTGAAGCTGCGACATGCGATAGTACATGCCCTTACGGGCTATGAGCTCGGCGTGCGTGCCGCGCTCGCACACGGCGCCCCTGTGCAGCACGATGATCTGATCGGCATGGCGGATGGTGGAGAGCCGGTGGGCGATAATGATGGAGGTGCGGCGCGTGGTGATATTGCGCAGCGCCTTCTGGATCAGGTCTTCGGTCAGGGGGTCGATGTTGGCCGTGGCCTCGTCAAGGATCAGCACCGGCGGATCATTGACAACCGCCCGCGCGAAGGCCAGCAGCTGGCGCTCGCCGGCCGAAAGCATGCGGGCGCCCTCCTGCAGGGGCTCATCGATGCCGCCCGGCAGCCGGTCGATGACCTTATCAAGGTTGGATATCGCCAGGGCCTGCCGCAGGCGTTCTTCGGCGACCTCACGGCTGCCGAGCAGAACATTCTCCCTGATGCTTCCGGAAAACAGTGAAACGTCCTGCAGCACAAGGCCTATCCGTCTGCGCAGCTCTGTCGTGTCGAGTTGCCGGATATCGACGCCGTCGAGCAGTATCGTGCCCTGTTGCGGCTCGTAGAAGCGCTCCAGCAAATTGATAACGGTCGTTTTGCCCGCGCCGGTCACGCCGACGATGGCAAGCGTCCGGCCCGGCGCAACGTCAAAGGAAACATCGCGCAGGACAGGCTCGCCGTCATTATAGGCAAAGGACACATTGCGAAAGGATATCGCGCCGCGGGTCTCACCGGGCGCCCCGCCCCCCCGCGGCTCGGCCGGGCCGCTGTGCTCCAGCAGCAGGTAAAGCCGCTCAAGCGAGGCGAAGGCCGACTGGATGATATTGTACTTCTCGGCAATGTCCTGTATCGGCCTGAAAAACATGCGCATGAGGTAGAGAAAGATCACCAGCGTGCCGAGGGTCATCGCGCCGCTGAGCGTGCGAACGCCGCCGTACCATACGATAATGCCCATCACGCTCAGCCGCGTCAGGTCGACAACCGGGCTGAATATAGCGAACACGGTCGTCTGGCTCATATTGGCCCGGTAATTGTCATAGTTCAGGCGCTGGAAATCGCGCGCATGCGCCCGTTCACGGCAAAACACCTTCACGACCGGCAGGCCCGCGATGGTTTCCTGTATGGTGGCATTGATCGCGGCGATCTTGATGCGGACCTCACGGAACGCGCGCCGCGAAAAGGTGCTGAACAGCATGGTGGCAAGCAGCAGAAAGGGCAGCACCGCGAAACAGGCCAGGCCCAGGCGCACATCGAGAGCCAGCAGCAGGGCCATGATGCCCGCGATCATGAGGGTGTCCTTGAGCATTCCGGCGAAAAGCGCGTTGAACATTTCGTGCAAATTCTGCACATCGTTGGTCGCGCGCGTTACCAGTCGGCCAACCGGGTTGGCGGTAAAAAACCGCAGGGGCCGTCCGACGAGATGCGCGAACACGGTCCGGCGCACATCATGCATGATATGCTGGCTGGCATGCTCGACCCAGTAGAGCTGGGCCGCGTTCAGGCCGAAACCGGCCAGCAGCACAAGCACGAACATGGCGGCCAGGCGCAGCACCCCGGCGATATCCCCGCCCCGCAGCTGCACGAGCTCATCCCGGCCGAGGCGGGCCATGTCCGCCTGCGCAATCACCGCGACACGGCTGTCGGCAATGAACAGGTCGGGATGCGCGCGGGCTATCTTCAAGGCCTCCGGCGTTGCCGCTGCGATGTAATAGCGCTCCGGGGTGCTGAGGCCGAGTGCCTGCAGGCGCGGCTCGAGCGAACGGCCCGCCCGGCGCAGCGCCCCGGGTCCGAGGAATACAGCATCCGAGCCATCGACACGGACAAGGTCCGCCTCGATTTCGCCCATCAGGCCGGGATGGCGGCTCAAACCATCCATATCGATACGGCAGGCCGCGGGTACGATATAGCGATCGACTCCCGCGCGCATCAGGTACGGCAAAGTCAGCTCGGCTGCGGCCGCTCCCACGGCCAGCACCAGGGTCGCGGCGATAACAGCGCGGCGGGGCCTGAAAAAACGCAGGAAATACGCCAGCAGGCGGTAGAATCCCACCGTCGTCTGATGCTGTTCCTCGATATGTACATTGTCGAAGGGCGGCATATGCGCTACACCTTACTGCCGGGTATTAAAAAGTTCTTGTATACATGCTGTTCAAAAATGCACAGATGCAAGGCGCGTGCTGTCATGACGAATGAGGCGTACTTTTTCGTACGCCGCAGTGACGAATGACAAACGCAACGCAGCAGATGTGTGTTTTTCAACAGCATGCTAGATTCCTTCTTCGAGCTGCTGCTTGAGATACAACCGCCGGTACAGGCCGTCGCCCGCGGCCAGCTGCGCGTGCGTTCCGGTTTCGACCAGACGGCCCTCGTCGAGCACCAAAATCATGTCGGCATGCTCTATGGTCGCGATACGGTTCGATATGATCAGCATGGTCCGGTCGCCGGCGATCTCGCGCAGGCGCGCGGTCAGGCTGCGGGTAGTCTCGACATCGAGCGAGGAGGCCGCGTCGTCCAGGATCATGACGGGCGCATCGGTGATAAGGGCCCGGGCGATGCACACCCGCTGGCGCTGCCCCCCGGAGAGCGTCAGCCCCTTCTCGCCCACCACGGTTTCAAACCCGCGGCCGAGCTTCTGGATATCATGCAGCATCTGCGCGTCGGCGGCGCAGCGCTCTACCTCGTCATCGCATCCCTCGCACCCGAAGGCGATATTGCGCGCCAGCGACTGGGAAAACAAAAAACTGTCCTGCGGCACATAGGCAAAAAACCGACGCACGCTCTGCAGCGGCATCTCGCGGATATCCCGGCCCCCGATGAAAACAGTCCCCGGAGGAGGCTCGTACAGGCGAAGCAGCAGGCTGCACAGCGTTGTTTTGCCCGAGGCAGTTGTGCCGGTAATGCCGACCACGGCACCCTGCGGCAGCGTAACCGAAATATCGCTCAACGCGGCGGGCCGGTTCCGGGCGTAGGCGAAACTCAAGTTTCGAACCTCGATGTCAACGCGGCTGGATACAAACGCCGGGGATTCGTCGAAATCTTCAGCCGGTATGTCCAGCAGCTCGTTGATACGCTGCATGGACGCCCTGCCGCGCTGAAACAAATTGACGACCCAGCCGAGCGCCATCATGGGCCAGGTAAGCAGCCACAGATAGCTCGAGAACGCCACGAAATCGCCGGCCGATATCGAACCGGCGATCGTCATGCGCCCGCCCGCGCCGAGCAGGATGGCGATACTGAGGTTTGCGCAAACGATAATCAGCGGAAAAAACATGCCCATGACCCGGACCAGGGCGAGGTTGCGCCGGATATACTCGTTGCTCAAGGCCCCGAATTCGCCGCCCGCATGGCCTTCCATAGTATAGGCTTTAAGCACCCAGATCGCGCCCAGGGCCTCGCGCACCTTTTCGGTCATGTCGGAGAATGTTGACTGCACCTGCTTGAAGCGCCGGTGCAGGACCGGGCTCAGCCGCCAGGTGACGAACATGATCACGAGCATGGGCGCCATGGACAGCAATGTCAGAACAGGGCTGATATAGCACAGGAAGCCGAGCGCGGCCATTCCCAGGAACAGCGTGTCGAACAGGGCCACAAGGCCGATGCCGAAACACATCCTGACCGATTCGAGGTCATTGGTCATGCGGGCCATGCTGTCACCGGCGCTGCGCGCGTTGATCACGGCCATGGGAAGACGGATAAGATGCGCGAAAAGCCGGTCGCGCAGGCGCAGCTCGAGGCGGCGCGAGGTGCCGATCAGGCAGATGCGCCAGCAGAACCTGAACACGCAGATCGCACAGCCGCAGCCCACGAGCAGCATGCAGGCGGACAAAAGCTTGTCAGCAGTCGCCGTGCCCAGCGTGAGTTCATCAACGGCATATTTGAACACGCGCGGCACCAGCAGCTGCAGCAAATCGACAACGACAAGCGCGGCAAAACCGGCCGCGATATAGAGGCGGTTCTGGACGAGATACTGCCTGACAGTGTTAAACGGTCCCATGGGGTCGATGAAATTTCGGCTCTATAAGCCGGGCTGGGAAACAGGAAGCTTGTGCGTGCTTCTTAAAGGCCATGCATTTGTTTAACAAAGGCGACCCCTGAAAGCAATCACAAAAACATTCCATGCGTCCAGACTGCATGTGGCCGACGCTATTGACACGTGATGCGCAATCAGGGTAAGTTTGATGCCGTAGGAAAACACATTGCACACCGTTAATGAACAAAAAAGGAGAAGGGCTATGAAAAAATGGAGATGCACGATCTGCGGCTATATCCACGAAGGCGAAACGCCGCCCGATGAATGCCCGATCTGCGGGGCCTCAAAAGAACAGTTCGAGGAAGTGACCGACTGACAACACGGGCGGGCAATGCGTGCCGGGCAGCCCCGCAACGGGCTGTCCGGCGCACATAGCGCAAAAATGGCGGGTGGGGACTACTCGCCGCCGCAGCCGCCGCAGCAGCTGCCGCAGGCCGCGCTGCCCGTGCCGCACTGGGATTCGGGCGCAAGGCCGGTTTCCTTGATCTCGATATCAAAGGTCAGGGTCTTGCCCGCGAGCGGATGGTTGAGGTCCAGGATGACCGCCTCGTCGGTCAGTTCCTGGATGACCGCCGGAACCGGGTTGCCCTGCTGGTCGGCCAGCTGGACCGCCAGGCCCACTTCCACCTGCATGCCCTCGGGCACTCCCTTGCGCGGCATGCTGACCACGCGCTCGCTGTCGCGCGCACCGTAGCCCTCTTCGGGCGCAATGGTAACGGTCTTCTTCTCGCCGGGCTGCATACCGATCACGGCCGCATCGAAGCCGGGGATAAGCTGCCCGGAGCCGACCGTGAACTTGAGCGGTGTACGGTCGCGCGATGAATCGAATACCTCACCGTTTTCGAACTTGCCCGTGTAATCAACACTGATCGTGTCACCTGTTTTGATTGAATCCGACATGTGGAACCCCCTCGTCTGTGCAATGGTGTATGCGTTCCGTGACCCGACCGCGCGCACGTAGTCCACTCATATGACTGAATATCCCGAAGCATGCTGACCTGTTAGGAGGAATAATCCAATCACATTGCCTGAGCGCAGCAACGTGTAAGGCGGGCCCCTCTACCTGTGAGTATATAGTATACAGGACAGAAACGCATCCGTCAATGCTGCTCAGGGCACAACTGCACACATCAGGTTTATTTTTCCTGGCGTTTCTGCTATAGTTTGTACAACAACCATCATGTATACCAAAACAGGAGGTACAACCGATGAGCGTCATGGACATGTTCAGGAAAAAATTCGAAGACTATCGCCGCCTTGTCGACGAAGGCGGGGCAGAGCACGCCAGGGCCGTCCTGATGGAAGGCTATCCTGAGCGCCAGAAAAAAAACATGGGGCCGTTTTTCGAGGGCTGCACACTCTATGAAGGTTTCAAAAAGGCGGCCCCCGTGTACGGCTCCTTCGGCATGGAGATGCGCCCGGTCGACGTATCCAACAACGGACGGGATGCCGCGCTCGAGCTGCAGCTGAAATGCCCATTCATGGAAATGGCCCGCGAGTTCGGCCTTGAGCGGCCTTGCCCCGTGATCTGCGAGCTCGACATGCAGGCAATGGTGGAGGCTTTCGAGGGGCTCAGCGCCACAATCCTCACCACCATGATGGACGGCGCCTGCGCCTGCGTGTTCATGTACGAACGCTGAGCCGCAGCCGGCGAAAAGCCGGTACCACGCGCTTTTCCTCCCAGTGCCGGCCGCTGCGCGCAGAGACGCCAAACATGGCGTTTTTCCTCAAGAATTTCGATTGACAGGCCACCCACTTTCGCTTATACTGCCTAGCGTCGTTAAGTCTGCGCCGGAAAGGGGTCGCATGAAGCGCCGCAAAGAACTTGCCATTGATATCAGCGATCACGTGCTCGCGCCGAGCCGAAAATCCAATAAAAAAATAATCGCATCGATCCAGTACCTGTCCAAGCTGTTCATCATGCCGGACACGCCGGACAAGTTCATTGAATTCGGCGACGCTCTGCTGGTCATGATCAGAGAGTTCTTTCAGGAACAGGGCGGCATCCACTCTGAAATCAGCCTGCCGGACCTGGCAAAGATTTTTTCCTCGATCGACCCGCCCACCGATCCCGAACTGATCGTCGACGTGCTCTACGAGATCAAGGAAAAAGTCATCCGCCATTCGGTCAAGGTGGGCAACCCCTTCTACATCGGGCACATGACCAGCGCGATCCCCTATTTCATGATCCTGATCGAGATGGTCATCGCGGCCCTGAACCAGAACCAGGTAAAAATCGAAACCGCCAGGGCCTCGACCTTTGTCGAGCGCGAATTCGTGGCCTGGATACATCAGCTCGTGTTCCAGCGCAGCAGGCCCTTCTATCGGCGAGCCATCGAAAACCCCGAGATCGCCCTGGGCAATGTCACGGTGGACGGCACACTGGCAAACCTTACGGCCCTGTGGGTGGCCCGCGAAAAGGCCTTTCCCCCCGGCCGCTCCTTTGCGGGCGTGCGCAAGGACGGCATGGCAGCCGCACTCGCGCACCACGGCTACAGTTCGGCCGCGGTGCTGGTCTCACAGCTCGCGCACTACTCCCTTGATAAATCCATGGATGTGCTCGGGCTGGGAAGCCGATCGCTGGTCAGGGTGCCGGTCAACACCGACAACCAGATCGACTGCGCCAAGCTGCGCCGCACGATCGCCGACCTGCAGAAAAAAAACGTCAAGATCATGACGATCGTCGGCATCGCCGGCACCACCGAAACCGGCAACATCGACGACCTGAAAGAGCTGCGCGAGATCGCCACCGAATGCGGGGCGCACTATCACGTGGACGCGGCCTGGGGCGGAGCAACACTGCTGGCGCACCGCTACCGTCACCTGCTCGACGGCATCGACCGTGCCGATTCGGTCGCCATGGATACCCACAAACTCTTCTACACACCCATGTCCATGGGCCTTGTGCTGTTCCGCAACGAGCGCGACCTCATGCGCGTCAAGTACACGGCCAGCTACGTGATCCGCAAAAGCTCGGTCGACCAGGGCCGCTTCACGCTCGAAGGCTCACGCAAATTCGACGTGCTCAAGCCCTGGGCGGCCCTGAAGGTGTTCGGCACCGACGGGTTCCAGATCCTGTTCGACCACGCCTTCAACCTGACCGCCGACCTGAACCAGCTGATCACCGCTTCGCCGAATTTCGAGGTCTTGAACAACCCGCAACTCTTCATCCACGTGTCCCGCTTCGCGCCGCAGGATGTGCAGAACGCCATCGAACGCCTGCGCGCCCGTGCAAAAAAAAACGGCACTGCCGCCGCTGCCCGCAAAAAACTGCACGAAATCAATGAACTCCTCAATACGCTCAACACCGAACTGCACCGGGCCATCCGGGCCGAGGATTCGACCTTTGTTTCACGCACCACACTGACCACCACCCGGTACGCACCCCAGCCGATCGTGGTGCTGCGTTCGATCACGGTCAATCCGCTCACCACGCGCTCGATCCTCGAGGAGATCCTGGCCAAACAGGAAAAAATGGGCCTGCGGCTGTACACGCGCACGTACAAAAACCGTTTCGACAAACTCCTGAAATAACATTGTTACATCTGGAAGGCACACCACATGGCAGCCTTCACGATCATATCCGGCGCGCAAACCGGCGTTGACCGTGCGGCACTCGACGCGGCCATTGCCTGCGGGCTCGACTACGGCGGCGCTGTCCCGCGCGGCCGCCTGGCCGAAGACGGCCCCGTTGACCGGCGCTATGGCTGCCTGACGGAGCTCGACACCGGGGACTATGCCGCGCGCACCGAGCACAATGTACGCGATGCCGACGCAACGCTGATCCTCTGCCCCGGGCATCCCGAGGGCGGCACGGCACTGACCGAACGCCTGGCCCGTAGGCTCCGCAAGCCGGTGCTGGTCGTGGACATCGAGCGCGAACCGGACAGTGTCGCCGTCAAACGGATGCGCGCATGGATCGAGGAAAACAATCCGTCAGTGCTCAACGTTGCCGGGCCGCGCGAATCGCGCTTCCCGGGCGTGTATGCCCGGACGCGCGCCATCCTTGAAAAACTTTTCCGGAAAATCGCATCAAAAAACCAGAAAAGCTGACGCCAACCGCCAGAGCTGCTCACCATAAGGTTCGATACATGCCGCGCAATTCGTGCAACAATAAAAAATACGGACGCGCGGGAGCGCGTCCCTCCACCATGCACAACCTTGGAACGTGCCAGACATAATGGATACCGTATCAAGTACGGCATGACATGTTGTG
>Ga0272442_10012865_pt1 | contig 10059 bp, 10 predicted proteins | sample SSMForm2O_FD_200262 | JGI IMG/M metagenome (GOLD analysis project Ga0272442, IMG submission 200262) | Marine sediment archaeal communities from Little Sippewissett salt marsh, Falmouth, MA, United States - SSM-Form-2O | ecosystem: Environmental > Aquatic > Marine > Wetlands > Sediment ... | reverse complement strand
TTGGCCTATGGCCCATTGAGCTAAAGTTGGATCGTTGAATTCAGGTTTCCAAAGTAAAACATTCTCGTTTTGAAACAAGTTAAAGTTTGTAAAAATGAAATTTAATACTACTCCAAAAACAAAAGCACCTAAAATCCTCAATGTCAAAGTAAACCATAGTCTAACCCCTGCTTTTTGAGCTATTCTAGCTTCTACTGGTAATGTATGAGCTATTAGCATCATACACGCAAGTATTGTTACTTGGGCCACAGTGTAAGTATATTGTAAAGAAAGTGCGAAAAAAACAAGCAAAGCTCCATAAATATTTGTAATCATGGCTGTAGCAATAACTAAACCGAATTCTCCAGGTAAGCCAACCACACTCATCGCTGGTGTGAGATTTTCACCGATTAGTTCAATTAATCCATATTCTTCTAAAATCTTTACTATTATACTAATTGGAATCATTATTTTCAGAAGGAAAAAATAGGTTGAACCCGTATCTTTAATCGTTTCTTTAATTTCAGAAAATAGGCTCATAAAAATTATTTCCTCAGTTCACCAAGTGTTGTCACACGCTCAGCAAATGCATTATGCTTGTGGATTGATTCCTCGCTTTCACTTCTAACTATTACTATTACATCGTCTGGAAGCTCCTCGTATTTTTTCAAAATAGCGCTTAAGATATCTCTGACTACATCCTCAACAAATTTTGGATTTTTATGTGCATCAAAAACTAGTTGTCCTTCCTCCTTTCGTTTTAAAATTCCATAGGTGGGGCTGCTGAATGATTGCTCTGCAATATCAATTAAATTATTTGCATCAACTGATTTATCGTTACCTGGAACTTCAATCATAAGTGTTGTTATATTTCGTTGGTTATGTGTTGGAGGAACATCCTTATCTTCGTATCCATCAATTTTTCGTATAACTTCCATTGCGCATGGACAAGCAGTCATTCCAATAACCTGCACTCCAATTAGTTTTTTTATTTCACCAGATGCTTTTGCTCGCGCCTCAGCAACAAGCCTGAAAGGTTCTAAGCCTTTTTTACCCGAAGGATATGTCCGTTCTAAGAAATACTCAGCCTCGGCTTTCACCTCGGAAAACGTAGCATATTCGTGTTTTTTTAGAAGAAGTTTAGCGGTCTGAGCGCAAAAAGACTCAAGATCGGAAACAGGTTTTTCAAGGTTCTCATCAATGATGTCTGAAACCAACTCTAGATTTCTTGACATGTGACTTCCTTTTTGGGATGCAGGAAGATCAACAAAAAGATCCATATTGACTATGAGCGGATTGGCTGTTTTCATGTTAGGTCTTTTGATATGTACAAGTTTTTTTACACCAGTTACTCCAACCCGGGTTAACTTAAAATTGGATTGCGAAGGACTTGACTGCACATCAGGTAAATCTATAGATTTCATGTATAATTGCCCTGACCCAAAAATAAGTAAGGTATAATTAAAGTTCGCATTCAACCCAATTTTGCAAAACGTAAAAAATTTTTAACCATTTAATTTTATTAATGAAGAATTGTTATGTAATTGCAGATTGAGGAAAAAATGTAATGCAAAAGAAAAGTTTCTCTAGGAGAGATGTTATCCCATCAACTTTCGCGAGTCTATTTTTTATCTCACAAATCATCGTTGGTATTTATTTACTATCTGAGGTTTCTCAAATTGAAATATTGGCATATATCGGTGTTGGACTTTATGTTTTTTCAGGTTGTATTTTTGGTATGCTTCCAATCTTTGAATTTCGTAAAAAAGGTGGAGTAAAAAAAGGTAAAAGTTATATTCATACAACCAAGCTTGTTGATACTGGCATATACTCTATTGTCCGTCATCCACAGTTTATAACCTTCATAATGTTTGCAATTGCAGGTATGTTGCTTTTCCAACATTGGATTGTTATCTTGCTGGGCATTCTCATAATGCCGCTAATATACATTGATCTATTAAGGGCAGATAAACGGCTAACTGAGATATTTGGTGATAAATATAAAAAGTATATGCAAAAGGTGCCAAGAGCAAATTTTTTACTTGGTATCATAAAAGTGTTAAGAAACAAAAGAAAACAAAAATAAAACTTTGTTAGCAAATCTTTTGCAAAAAGTAAAATAAACCTATCTGTATTCGGGAGGGTAAATCCTGCCGCTGTGGCTTAGTGGTATAGCGATTCCTTGGTAAGGAATAGGTCGGGGGTTCAATTCCCCCCAGCGGCTTTCAACCAATCTATGTAAAAAATGATATAATGAGATATTGTTTTAATCTTTTATCGAGCCTAAAATATCTTTTCCAAAATCAGTAAGTTTGTATAATTTAATACTATTATCTTTTCCAATAGTAATCTGCTCAACCATATTCAATCCAATAAGAGAGTCGTTATCCTTGTATCTGGAATTCATCCCCCTCATGGCGCCTATCACATTTGTAGATGTAGTTTTAACATTATGTGCAATTTCAGCAGTATAACTGCTACTGGGACTAATTTCAAAAAGATATTCTGCAATTTTCTTCCTGACGCTACTTCTCCTCAAAGCCCTAACAACAAGAGGCCTTAACATATCTGGAGAAGCAACTGTTTCATCTTTTTCTTGCATCCCATCAACCGTATTGTAAAACAGATGTTCTTTTCCATTTAATAATGCATCGTCCTGATAATTATGCATCTGCATGTGTAGATGTGTATACAAATGATAATTTTGAGGTTTAATGTTCATTAATTTTAGTATAAATCGTTCATTTCGTTGCGTATATATTCTATTTTTGACTTATTTCGTCCACAAGATGTTCAAGATCTGAAATACTCTTTTTATTATTTCTCGTTTCAATAATAGATATGATAAATCCATAAAATCCAGTGAGCACATCTGTCAAAAGATGACCTGCTAATGAGAGAGCCAATGTTTTCTCCGGCGAAACACCAAAGAACGAAAATAGGAAAATCAACGTGGCCTCACGAGTTCCAAGCCCAGCAGATGTAATAGGTATAAACGCGACAATGTTGGCTATCGGGTACAACATAAGGAATGCGAAATAGGGCACCTCAATATCGAGCGATAGTCCCAATATGTAGATCTGTGAATAGATAATAATCCATGTGGGTATAACGATGACAAATGGATAAATCAAATCTTTGATATTTGGAAAATCTGTATAAAAAGTATCAACAAATTTTGTGAAGTATGGTTTAAGCTTTTTTGGAATGAATAACCGAACAAGAAGGTGGAAAGTTTTTTCACCCCGTTCTTTTTTAACAAAGAACCAATATATCATAATAGTTGCTGCCAAGAAGATACAGGCAAACGGAAACGCCTCTGGAATTTTATCTGATATTAAAAAAGCACCGATGATCATCATAAAATAGAGAGATAATGTGTGGACAACTTCTTCGACAAAGGAATTAACAAATAACTTCCCAGTTGGTTCATTCGTCTTCTCTTTTAAATAGGGAATTCTCATGAGCTGTCCAATATATCCTGGTGTTACTGACCCGTAAAAATAACCAATCAGGAATATTTTCAGCGATGTTAGGTAACTTACGAATATTTTTTGTTTTTTAAGTATGATCTGCCAACCATAATTTCTTATCAAAACTCTTGGAATGGTAAGCAATGCGGCAATAACAACATACAATGGGGAGATTTTTAAGAACGTGGAGATTATTTCATCAGTCCCAATGCTAATAATAAGATAAATGAGCAAAATGATGCCAGTCAATGGTATTAATTTTTTAAGAAATCTAATGAAATCTTTATTTGATATCATTTTTGCGCAGCCCCGCTATTATCAATACATCAACATAACAATACATAAATATTTCAACATTTTACCTCTTTAACCCTACATTCTTCTAACAAACTTACTTATAAAATCTATATACCTCTTCGTAATTACATATAATTGAATATAATGATATATAATTAGGTGGTCCCTATGGCGGAAGGAAAAGATAAAAAAAAATATACAACAATATCAATACCAACCCCACTCGCAGAAAAAATAAAAAAAAGGATAAAAGGAACAGGATTTACCTCGCTTTCTTCATATGCGACTTATGTACTTAGAGAAGTTATATCTGACATAGGGAAAGAAAGTAAAGAAGTTTTTAGCAAAGAGGATGAAGAAAAAGTGAAAGAAAGGCTACGGTCACTTGGATACCTAGATTAAAGTGAAAAATATGTCAAACTACTCCAGGAACTCCAGAGCGTAATAATGTGATCATAATGAGATTAGATGAAAATGTAAATTATATTGTATCTGGACTAGAGCGATCAGGGACATCTATGCTCATGCAGATGCTATATGCTAGTGGATTGGAAACCTCTTTTGATAATTCAAGACCGTCAGATGAAAGCAACCCAAAAGGTTATTACGAGCTAGCTGGAGGTAAAATAATAAATAAACTTATGGATGGAACATTTCCATTGGATGAGTATAAGGGTAAATTTGTAAAGATAACTGCCTATGGCCTAAAATATCTGCCGTCAGGAAATTATAAGATTATCTATTCAGAAAGAAACATCGAAGAAATATTAGATTCGATGGAAAAAATGGCAGATCTCAAGGATGATAACCGCGAAGAAACCAAAGAACTTTTCATTAAATTGAATAGTATGATTAAAAACCTAATCCAAAATAGAGACGACGTAGAATTTTTACTAGTTAACTATAACGATATATTGTCAAATCCCTCTATCAATGTAAAGAAAATATATGATTTTCTTGATATCGATGATATTGATTTAGAAAAAATGATAGATGCTGTAGACAAAAAGCTTTACAGGCAGAGAAAAATATAAAATCAAATTATCAAGTGTCCTTGTAAATGAGGGAGTAAAATAGTTTAGACGCATAAATATCCACATTAGACTAATGCCGCTGATATGATGTTAAAAATAGCAGGATAATTATGAAAAATATAAACAAAACTAAAGATTTAGATTACCAATATCTGGACAAAATAGAGAATGTTGCTTTTAACCCTGTTTTTATAATGGGTTTACAACGATCTGGAACCAGCATTCTTTATAAAATGTTAGATGCAACCAAATGTTTCAATGTTGTCACTGCTTATCACATTATCAAGTATAACGAACTTCTACACAACCATATAAACAACCTGGAGGACAGTGCAAAGAAAGCTCTTTCTGAATTATTTGGGCAACAATCTAAAACTACTCGCGGAATTGATAAGTTGCAGATAAATTCTGATTTTCCTGAAGAATATGGTTTCCTACTTTTTAAAAAAACCAGACAATCCAAACTCAATCAGAACAATATATTGCCATTCATGGAATTATGTAGAAAGATTCAGTTTATCTCAGAGTCCGAAAAAACCTTTCTTCTGAAAAACCCATGGGATTTCTCAAATTTTGTATATATTAAAAAGGTTTTTCCAAATGCCAAATTCATATTTATCCATAGGAATCCCGTGAAAACACTCAACTCTCAGCTCAAAGCAATGCGAACCCTTTTGCAGAAGAAAAGCCCCTATATGGCTATGTTATCTCCATGGTACAACCAAGCTTTTGAGAATAAGATTTTACTTTGTTATTATCGATTTCTTTATTCATCGCAAACTCCGCTCAGAGTAACTTCAGCGATTAGAAGAATGGCAAAAGAGACAAACAATTTTTTAGAAAACATTGACCTTTTACAAAAAAATGAAGAATATATCAATGTACGATATGAAGACCTATGCAGAGATCCACGATCGACAATTACAAGCATTATGGAATTTTTAGATTTACATTCTAACTCAAATCTTGAATGTCGTGATTTTATCAAACCTAGAAAAACTGTATTATTGAAAGAATTGCAGAAAAGAGAGCAGTCTATAGTCAAAAAAATGAATAAATATCTTTCATATTGTGGATATAAAACAGAAAAACCCTCACAAAATTGAAGAGAAAACAATATTTCATTTAACTATCAACTGGTTAATATCAGGTGAATATCTAATTTAATTTAGAGTTAATTTATTCATAATTTCATTAATTCTTCTCGCAGCAGCTATGTCTCCATTAGATTTTGATAATTTTTCTGATAGTTTATATGCATTTAATAAAAATTTATCATAATTTGTTAATATGTCGTTAATTGCTTGAAGAATTTTTTTTTCATTGAAAAATTTCCTCGAAAGCATTACGCCCGATCCATGTCCAACTATTTTTTCAAGATTCAAGTGTTGCTCAAATTGCATCGGAAACCCAATGATTGGTTTACCCGCATATGCAGCGTTATAAACAGTTCCTTGGCCACCATGGATAATTGACAAATCAACCTTTTTATTAGTTTCAAATATTGATGGAATGTGATTTAAAAATAAAATATTTTCATTTAAAGATGGTATCTCATTTTCATCTAAAATATTTGAATTTATACAAACAATCCTATGTGGGGTTTTATTTAATATTTTTAGTAATTTTATAAATAATTTTTTATCTCCGCTGCTTCCCATTGATAACATAATTGATTTTTCTTTTGAATTAAGATGATTTTTTATTTTATCGTTAATTTTTTGTTTTTCAAAATCTGAAAAAATATATTGAAATAATTCATCTAATAAAATAATTCCAGTATAATTTTCATCTGGTAATTTTTGTTGTTTTGGAAATATATTAATTAATTCAAGAAAATTAGTTGATAAAGTAACATCTCCATAAGCTGCTTCTATAGATGTTTTAAAAGACTCTGAATTGTAATCCTTAATAATTTTATTGAATGGTTTTAGTGATTTTCTATCTTTACCAAATAACCAGTTTAAAATTCTGGTTTTAATAAATTGTGGAATTAAGTAATATGTTAACTTGTTCTCGTAATTATCGGGTATTGATAAATAAAATGTTCCTGATTCTGGTGCAATGCAAATAACTGGAATTTTTACAATTCTTGCAGATAGATGAGAGGAAGTATTAACAAAGGATACAATCAATTTAATCCCTGTTTTATTATAAGTTTTGATTTCTTCTTTGACCGATTCCCTCAAAAATGATTCTTTGAAGATTATTCCTTTTTTTTCTCTTCTAAAAATCTCTCTCATTTCATCTATAATTTTTTTGTTGTAAAAAGGTTTAATGTGTTTTAATTTAAATCCAAATTTTTTTATTAAATAATCATATCGTCCACGGTGACTGAAAAAAACTACATTCCCGCCTATTTCAACATATCGCTTTGCAACTAAAATTGCACGACCAGTTTCAGCTAGGTTGTATGTAAGCGGGAAGAAACCAACAAGTGGTTTTTTATCATAATCTAAATTCTTAGTCATTAGCTACCTGTCTTGAAAATGCTTTCATCATTCAATTCGTATACTCCTTGTGGATTTATATCATATTTTTTTAATATTTGTGGCATAAATATCCTTTGAATTATGCTTATCCAATGTCTATCACCATTGATTTTTGCCTGCAAATCAAGGATTGAATCATAAGGATATATTACCATTCTAGGGATTTCATATTTTTTTTCTTTTTCAATTAAAAAATCATGAAATATAGTACATCCATTTTTGTAACCTGTTTTTTTAACTAGTTTAATTACCATTTGATCATAAAAACCAGTGGGATAAGAAAAAGAGGATACTTCTTTTTCAATGATTTTTTCTAATTCTATTTTACTTTGTTTTAATTCTTCTTTTAAACGTTTTTTTGAAATAGCGGTCAAATTTGGATGAGTTAAAGTATGAGAACCAATTTCTATTCCATTTTTACTCATTTTTTTAATTTGATTTTCATTTATCATTTTTTGTTGCATATAATAATTATTAATCAATCCTGTTGTTATAAAAACGGTAGCAGTTGCTTTATATTTTTTTAAAATCGGAAGGGCTTTTGTTGCAGTATCTTCATATCCATCATCGAAGGTTATGACTAATTCATCACCATTTAAGCTATTACTATTAAACCGTTGCAAAGCTTCTTTTAAAGTGATAATTTCATGATTTGTGCTTAAATATTGGATGTGTTTTTCAAATAAATCTTCAGATACTCCTTCTTTTTTTGGGTTTAGCGAATGATATAGAAGTATTGGGCAGTTCTTTTTTCTATTGTTAAGGATTAAATGTTTTAAACCCGAGTTTTTAAAGGTTTTATCCATTATTCGGTTCATTATAGAAATTTTTCCCATTTCTACCCCCATCACTCATTCATTAAATCAAGATAATTTTTATCTTAATTTATCAAAGTCGTACATAAAACCATGAACTACTTCCTCTTTTTTAACAGCATCTTTTTTTAATATCTTAAGAAACAATGAAACCATTTTTGAAAAAGATAATAGCTTATTTTTTCTTGTGCAAACTATCACTGGTTTTCTCAGATGAAGGATTTTTTGTTTTTTTGCTTTTGCCATTTTTTTCATTTTTTTACTAAAATCACGATCCTCTAATGCCCAAAATGTTTCATCAAATCCCTCAGATTCTTCAAAATCTGAACGACGTAAATATATTAAAACTGCACTAGTCCTTCCGATTACTGCAAAGAAATTAAACATTAAGGTATCTACCAATCCAAAGCCAAAAAATCCAAAAAAGCTGTTGAATTTATCTGGTAAAATTAAACTTCCTCCTCCAAAAATTTTTTCATTTGCTAAATTGTTATAAATGTTAATAAATGTATTTTCTGGAATGATTGATGAGTCGCTGTCAACAAATGCAATATATTCTGCAGTGGCTGCCTTAGCCCCAGCGTTTCTAACAGCTGCAAGATTATGTTTTGCATAAGTTACTACTTTGCATCCATTTGAAATTGCAATCTCAGCAGTTTTGTCAGTTGAATTATTGTCAACTACTATTACTTCGACTTTTTCTTTATATTTTTTTTCAAAAATCTTTTTAGCTTGCATAACTGATTCTAAGGTAGGTCTAATGTATCTTTCTTCATTGTATGCTGGCATTACAAGAGAGATTTTGTTTTGGTTCATTCATCATCTTCTTTATTGCCTTAAAACAACTATTTTATATTAATAATTACTCTTTTAAGCACCTAACAAATCATTTGAAATTGTTTTATATTTCTTAAATAGTTTTAATTAATGTAAAGATATAATGGTTTAGATACATAATGAAGATTTGTATAATTTCTAGTTTACAAAATGCTGGATATGGTTCTTCGACAAGACCTTTTTACATATCAAAATTTTTATCAGATTTTGGGAATGAAATTTTACATGTATGCAATCAGTTACCAAATTTTGTAAATGAAATTTCATATGACGATAAAAATAAGAGAGAAAATTTAAAATTTATAGAGAAAAATTACTATAAAAATGATGCAATAGTTTTTAGATTTATCAAGAATTTTCGTTATTTAATTAATGAAATCAAAAAATTTGAGCCAGATGTAATATATCCTCAAATGTTATTTAATGGTTATTTGGCCCTTTGGCTAAATAATTTTATAAAAAAACCATTTTTATATGATGCTCATACTTCTTTATATTTCGAAATGACCAATATTCCGGATCATGAATTTAACATCTTAAGGGAAATAGTCAGGTTGGTTGAAAAAAAGGTTTTAAAAAAATCCGCTATGATTACTACTGTTTCAAAAGAGACTAAAGCGATTTTTATTGAAGATTATAATGTAAATATTTCTAAGATAAAAATTGTTAAAAATGGAACCAATATAGCTATCTTTAAACCTGAAGTAAAAAACCTTTCAATATTGAAAGAATTGGGAATCCCCAAAGATGAAAGAATTTGTGTATTTACAAATCCTAGAATTTTTGGTTTTAAAACTAACTATTACGCTCTTCGTTATTTATTTGAAATGATTCCCTTAATTGAAAAAAGAATTGGAAAAATTAAGTTTTTAATACTTGGGGGCGGACCAGAACCTACTCCACCTTCAAAAAATGTTATATATGCGGGATTTGTCGAAGACTTACCAGCATATATTAATTTGGCCGATGTCTGTTTAGCTCCTTTTCCTCCTGAGGCTGTGTGTGGAGGTACAAGGAATAAAATTTGTGAATATCTTGCATGTGGAAAACCTATTGTTTCAACTGCGGAAGGAATGAGAGGTTTCGATGATGCTATACCTGGTCGACATTACCTCCTAGGTGAAAATAAAGA
>Ga0272442_10012864_pt1 | contig 10059 bp, 10 predicted proteins | sample SSMForm2O_FD_200262 | JGI IMG/M metagenome (GOLD analysis project Ga0272442, IMG submission 200262) | Marine sediment archaeal communities from Little Sippewissett salt marsh, Falmouth, MA, United States - SSM-Form-2O | ecosystem: Environmental > Aquatic > Marine > Wetlands > Sediment ... | reverse complement strand
ATAGGATTTCCTGGATAGCGAATTGTCGGCTCCCGATTGTTTATCGCATTTGATACCCAGGAATCGAGGGGTGTGGTTAGTGTTCCATTAATTATTGATGGAATTCCATTTGCAGTTTTGTATGCTGCCAGATACATCTCTTTAGGTGTGGAGTTATTCTGGTCAATTCCTGCAAAATCTTCAAACATCCACAAGCCGGCGATATCACATGGAAGCAGGGATTGAAGCTTCTCTAACAGTGAATTTAGCAAATCTTGTAAGCCAATATTTTCAGAAAGCAACCCAGCGACATCTCTCATGCGTTCAGCAACCTGTCGTCGCCATTTTTCAGAGCGATAAAGTCTGGCATTGTGCATTGCAATCGCTATGTTGTGCGCAAGTGTTTCCAATAATTGTTGGTCATCTGCAGAGAATGCAAATATATGATCGCTTTGGATATCCAGCACGCCCAGTAAATCACTACCAAAAAAAATTGGAATAGCCATCTCTGATCCTACGGACCCTTTTGAATAAGGTGATTCACGAAACAAAGGTTCTTCAGATACATTGTTAATACGTTTTGTCTGCTTATTTCGTGCAACCCAGGAAAGAATGCCAATCTCCGAATGGATATCAAAAGACGCGGAGGCGTTCTGATAAAGCGGCGTACGGGAACCACTCCCAGCTTTGAATATCAACATTTTGTGTTGAGGGTCATATGTATATAAATGAACAAATGGAAAAGCAAATCGATCATGAATTATATTTACAATACGCGTCAAAAGGTCATCAGTATCTAAAACAACAATGATAGCCCGGCTAACCTCTGATACTGTTGCTAATTGTTCCGCTCGAGATTGGACACGTTGATATAGAGATGCACTTTCCACTGCCATTGAAATTATGTTAGCTAATGATCTGAGGATTAGGAGGTCGTTATCATTAAAGGCATTCATTTCATTTGATTGGACATCAAAGACGCCCAATATGCGATCTTCTGCTTTAAGTGGAATGACAGCCTCCGATTTAGTATTGTTTAGGGAGTTAACCTCTTTATAACGGGGCTCCTGGCTAATATCATTTGCAATTATCTCTTGGCCTGTATCCGCAACATATCCAATCAGATGTTCCCCCAGGGCAAACCCAGGATGATTGCTTCGTTCAAAATCTGGGGGATCACTCTTGTCTGCACTTGCGCTTGATTTAAATTGAAGACGAGAAATTTCGGGATTAAGAAGGAATATGGCTACATAGTAATATCCAAACGTAGATTGCACCAGTTCAGTAATTTGGTGTGATAGATCATCCAAGTCAGTTGCTTGAGAGATTTTTTCGGAGACAGATCGGACTAAAGCAAGCTGTTTATGACGCCTTTCTTGTATTTGAGCTTGAAGTTTTGCGTATAAGTGTATACTTGCCAGCTCTGAAATGGCCAGCAGTCGCTTCTTTAAGAGTTCATTCAAAGGATTGTCATTGAGAATGAGTAAAAATCCTAATGCTTCATTAGAATAGTTGAGTTTAGTAATTAACCAGGGCTGATTATTTATCTCGGTTTGAAGAAAATCTCCTGTAAAATCCTTGTTAGGGAAATCATCATAATTAAAAGGAGGTTGGACATTCTTTTGGGGATTAGGAGAAATAGCATATGATTGATTTAATAAGACATAGCATTGTCGTTTGAAATGTACTTCGATAAAATGTGTTAATTCAATGATCAGGGAAGAAAAACCAATTGAAGAACGCAAGCACTTCCCCAATAATAAAATATCATCTGAATTCAGGGGCTTTTGTCTGGACAAGATTAGTCCCTCTTATATTTTATGAGTGTTAATTCGTTCCCATTTGAGGGGGTGAATTTAAATATGACTTTGTCCATCAACTGTCGGATAAAAAATATACCAAGCCCTCGCTCTTTTCGCATTTCCAGGGGTGAAATAAGATCAGGCTCATCAATGTCCCCAGGATCGAATGGTTTACCAAAATCATGAAGTGTGACTTTCAAGCCATTATCAAGTTCAATGACCTTTATTTGGATATCGCCTTTATTTTCGCCTTCATAAGCGTGATCGATAATATTTGAACATGCCTCATCAACTGCAGTCTGAATGGCATAAATTTCTTGAGGTGAAAATCCCAGTTGTTGTGCTTTCTGGATAACAAAATCACTGATTGGTTCTAAGCTTCTAAAATTACCAGGAAAGGTTCGTGATTTCATATTAAAACCTTATAAACTTTGCATTGCAATGGTGTGATTTTTACAGAATGTAAACAATTTGTCGAATCCTGAAAGCGAAAAAGAATAGTAGATAAATTTAGGTACACTGCAAAAGATAATTTTTCCTTTTCCAATGTTAATACATCTTTCCTGAGCTTTGACAAATAAAAGAATGCCTGAACTTGAGAGGTAGATAGTTTTTTCTAAATCAATTACAATATTCATCGGTTCCTTATTAAACAGGTCATTTAGAACCGGCTCTATTTTGGGGGCGGTGTAGCTATCTATTCTCCCTTCAATTTCAATAAGGTAGCAAAGAGGGTGTGTTGTGATATTAAATTTCATTATTAATCCAAATTTATTGATTATTGATGATATTATAACATGGTGGGATACAAATCTGCAGTTAAGAATTGATATTTAGCTAAGGATCGAATAAAGTGATGATTAAAGAAGGTTATCGAATTAAGGATATTGAAGCCTCTCAACGCCCCAGAGAGCGACTTGAGAAACAAGGGGCTCATGTATTAAACGATGCTGAATTAATAGCTATTTTACTGAGAACCGGCATACGGGGCTCTAGTGCGATCGAAATTGCTCAAAGATTGTTGATCAATTTCAAAGGTCTATCCGGATTGCAGCTGGCTTCTTTTTCAGAGTTGTGTAAAGTGGAGGGAGTAGGAAAAGCAAAAACTGCTCAGATTAAAGCCGCTATCGAGTTGGGTTTAAGGTTATCCAAATATACGCCTGAAGAAAAACCATTACTTAGCAGTCCCCAGGATGTCGCAAATCAGGTACAGTATAAAATGGCTGGGCTTGAGCAGGAAGAGCTTTGGGTCCTGCTCCTGGATAGTCGAAATCGGCATATGCGGACGATACAATTGTACCGGGGATCCCTGAATTCTTCATCGGTCCGTCCTGCTGAAATATTCAAAGACGCCATTCGGCATAATGCTGCTTCGCTGATCATCGTACACAATCACCCCAGTGGGGACCCTTCACCCAGCCCAGAAGATGTGAATCTGACACGGATGTTGATCGAAGCGGGTGAATTGTTAGAATTGCCGGTATTGGATCATGTTATCATAGGTTCCCGAGGAACAGCTTCAATTAAAGCACTTCATCCTGGGCTTTGGTAAACCGAAGTTTCGTATAGGCATCTCTAAAATCTGTGGGATAGGGTGCGGTTAACATCAACCGTTCTTTTGTAATGGGGTGGGTCAAGCTCAAGAAACGGGCATGTAGCATTGTTCGAGCAAAGGAAATGGGTTGAACGGGTAAGCCCGAGTTATACAACTTATCTCCAAAGATAGCAAATTGGTGCGCTCGTAAATGTGCTCTGATCTGGTGTGTTATCCCGGTATAAATTTCTATCTCAATAAGAGCTCCCAAAGAAAACCTTTTAAGCAGTTGACACTTTGAATTTGCTGGTTTACCTTGATCATGGTCAACCCGGGTCCGATGTTTACGATCGGCATCAGGTTTTAATGGATATTCGATTTTCAAGGACTGCCAGGTCGGAACTGGGGTGATGAGAGCATGATATTTTTTTTCAATTGTTCGATTACGAAAACTTTCATTTAGAATTCGGTGTGCAATTGCTTGTCGCGCTAGAATGATGATGCCGCTGGTTTCCTTATCCAACCTGTGAACGATCCAAAGTGGGCCAAATTGAGGTTCTAATAACCCTTGTATATGAGGGATGCTAGGGTCATATCCATCCTTAATTGATAGGATACCGGTTGGTTTATTGATCACTAAGATATCCTCATCCATGAAAATAACTTCATTGTTGTCAAGTATTATTTTTTTATCCATGATGTCGCCTTGTGAGTAATTAATCATAGTATACTGTGAGAAATGTTACATTGATCATACCTGTAAAAAAGGAGTGAAGTATGTATAATGTTCATGTTTTCATCAAGGTAAAACCTGCATATCAGCAGGAATTTATTAAAGCAACGATTGAAAATGCAGCATCTAGTATTAAAGAACCTGGAATCGCAAGGTTTGATTTATTACAAGATACAGAGAATGATCATTCCTTTGTTCTTATAGAGGTTTATAAAACCTCTCAAGACGCTCTAAAACATAAAGAAACGGAACATTATCAACGATGGAGAGATTCTGTTCAGGAAATGATGGCTGTACCAAGGACACGAATGATATTATCCAATATTGTGCCAGAAGATAAGGGTAAAGGGAAAAAATGAACTTTGAGTTTTCAACAGCAAGTAAAATCATTTTTGGGGACAAATCTGTTTCAAGGGCAGCTGATATTGGTGAAGCGTATGGGCATAAAGCCCTGATTGTTTGCGGAAGTGGGCAGACCTCCATCGCTCCATTGCTTAAATCTTTGAATAAGACAGGACTGGAAGTCGACCTTTTTCGGGTCGCCCACGAACCGGATATTAGAATAATCACTGAGGGTGTAGAAAAAGGGAAATCCTCGCACTGTGATTTTCTAATTGGTATAGGAGGGGGATCTGTGATAGACAGTGCTAAAGCTATTTCGGCTATGATGACAAACCCTGGCGAGTTGCTGGATTATTTAGAAGTAGTTGGCAAAGGTGAAAAAATTCAAAATATGCCGCTGCCGATGATAGCAATACCGACTACAGCAGGAACGGGTACCGAAGTGACAATGAATGCTGTTATCTCAGTCCCTGAACATCAAGTGAAAGTCAGTATGCGTAGCCAAATGATGATTCCAAATACAGCAATTATTGATCCTGAGCTGACATACTCCATGCCAAAAACCCTCACAGCTAGCACGGGCATGGATGCCCTAACCCAGTGCTTAGAAGGGTATGTCTCCAGTAAAGCCAACCCACTCACAGATTGTATTGCCAGGGATGGGATAAAAATTGCTGCACAATCTTTGTTGACAGCTTATTTGGATGGCGAAAATAGGGAGGCGCGCGAGGGAATGGCATTAGCAAGTTTATATGGGGGGATAACACTTGCTAACAGCGGATTAGGCGCTGTCCACGGGTTTGCCGGCGTGATTGGGGGAATGTCTGGTATTCCACATGGCGAAGTTTGCAGCAGCCTTCTCGCAGCTGTATTGAAATATAATGTTCAGACAATTAAAGAACAGTCGAGGTTAGAAAGAATGCTTTTACGATTTCGAGAAATTGCTCAATGGCTAACTGGAAATGAGAAAGCAACAGTTGATGATGGGGTCTTATGGATTCAGAATCTTAACGATCAATTATCTCTGCCCGGCTTGAAGGAGATTGGTGTACGGCATGAGGACTTTGATCAGATCATTGATAAAGCGATCTTCTCATCAAGCATGCAGAAAAATCCAGTACAACTATCAAAAATAACTTTAAAAAAAATACTTATAGAATCATATTAAAAGGATTGCCCAAGGATTTTTCCCTGGGCAATTAATGTAGACTTATCCTGCTTTGAAAAAACTCACTGAAATGATCCCAGGTCCACCATGGACAACTATTGCGGGGGGGACTTCATAAACAGGAATGTTTGTGATACCCAGCGAGTCTCCTAATTCCTGGGCAATTTTCTCCGCGCGCTCTTGTCCACCACAATGGCTGACGGTAATTAAAGAGTCATCACCTTGTGGACATTGGGTCAGGACCAGCTGTTTTAATCGGTTAAATGCTTTTGTGGAAGTCCTTTGTTTTTCAATCGCGGTTACTTTTCCATCCTCAATACTGAGAATAGGCTTCATTTGCAGCATGCTGCCGACGAGGAAAGCCGCATTCCCAATTCGACCGCCTTTATGTAAGTACTCGAGGGTATCCACGAGGAAATAAACAACTTCACGTTCTGCCAGCAACTTTAACATTTCGATGATGTTGTCCACAGGGTTTCCCGCATCTGCCCATTCCTTCGCCTTTTTAACCAGCACACCTAATCCCCCTGCTATGGTTCGGGTATCAATAATATGTACATCAGCTTCGGGCACATTCTCAGCAGCAACTTCTGCCGAGCGGAATGTCCCACTCACCTCAGACGATGGTGTGGGGATGATAATGCTATAACCTTCTTCTGCATATTTTTGGAACAATGGCTCATATAATGCAGGGGGTGGGGCGGCTGTTTTTGGCAATTCTTTTGCCGCAGTTAATTTCGAGAGAAACGTTGGCGTATCAAGTTCGGTATCGTCCCTAAATTGTTGATCGTTGAAGATAATAATTTGGGGTATAACGTCAATATCCAGACTTGCAAGCTGGTCAATGGGTAGGCCACAGGTTGTATCGGCAATAATCTTGATCATGATGAATCCTCCAGATAAAAAAATTGAATAAAAATTAATAAATACTTGATCCACGGATGATGTATTAAAGGAATGATGCTAGAAATTGTGTAATGGTAACCACCTCCTATTTTAAAGATTTTTTTCTAGAGGAAGAAAAATTGTATAAGTCACAATCCTTTATAAGTCTGGTTATCTTCTAATTTCTCAAATTATAAATGAAAATTAAATTGATGAAACACTCCTAAGCTCGAAATGATCAGGGAATGTGTTTGGTATTTTTCCATCTTCATCTTAATGCTGTGGAGTGAGTTGATCATCATGAAAACCATAAATAAATTCAGGTACAATTGATGTGATCTAGGAATGATAATAATTATTTCAAGGAAGCGATTATGCCTGACGTAAAAATTGCTCATGAGCCATGTTCAGAAGGGGTCGCAATTGTTATTTTCGGTGTCACCGGTGACCTGGCAAGAAGAAAGCTCATGCCAGCATTGTACGAAAACGCAAAAAATCATCGTTTACCCACACCCTTTTATGTTCTTGGCTTTGCCAGGCGCAACTGGACCAATGAAAAAATGCGTGAAGTTCTCAAACAGGGGGTCCTGGAGTTTGGCAGAACCAGACCGATTGATGAAACCATCCTTGATAAATTATTAGAAAATGCATTTTATATCGAATCGACCTTCCAGGATCTTGAAGGTTATGCAGCGCTGAACGAAGTCATGGCGACTATTGGGGTGAGAAATACACTTTTCTACCTGGCAACGCCGCCAGGCATGTATCCAACGATCGTCGAAAATATCGGGAAGTCAAATCTTGAGACATGCAAGGATGGCTGGCGCAGAATTGTCGTTGAAAAACCATTTGGTCGGGATCTTGAATCGGCTTCAACTCTGGATTCAAAGTTACATTCCGTGTTTAAGGAAAATCAGATCTACCGAATGGATCATTACTTAGGGAAGGAAACCGTTCAGAATATACTTGCATTCCGTTTTGGCAACGGTATTTTTGAACCCCTCTGGGATCGGAAATATATAGATCATATTCAAATCACCATGGCTGAAACGGAGGGGGTCGGGACTCGAGCCGGTTATTATGATCATGCTGGCGTGATCAGGGATGTGTTTCAGAACCATCTGCTTCAGCTGTTGTCGTTAACAGCAATGGAAGCACCGGCTGTTTTCACTGAAAAGGCTGTCCGGGATGAGAAAGTAAAAGTCTTAAAATCTATTCATGAAATCAAAGGTAAGGCTGCACTCAAAAACACTTTTAGGGCACAGTATGTCTCAGGAACGATAAATGGCACTCGAGTCATTAGCTATAAAGATGAGGAGAATGTCAATCCCGGTTCAACAACAGAAACCTACCTGGCTACACGACTCTTCATTGATAACTGGCGATGGGCAGGGGTACCCTTTTATTTGCGTTCAGGAAAACGACTGCCTCGCCGGATGACTGAAATCTCGATTCAATTCACACAAGTGCCATTATCACTTTTCGGTCAGCGAAACTTAGCCATTGAAGCACCAAATGTACTTGTCCTTCGTATTCAGCCAGATGAAGGGATTACATTATTTCTTGGTGCGAAGGTTCCTGGGAACCAAATGAAGATTGAACCGGTAAAAATGCGTTTCAGTTATGCAGATGCATTTGGAAGCACGCCCCCTGAGGCTTATGAGCGGCTATTAATTGATTCATTAATCGGAGATGCGACTTTGTTCACGCGCAGTGATGAGGTTGAGGAAGCCTGGAGTTTGACCCAAGGGATCATGGATGCTTGGGAGGAGCAAAACCTCACGAACCTACCGGTTTACGAGGCAGGTACCCAGGGCCCCCACGGTGCTGAAGAATTTATCAAAGCTAATGGTAGAGTCTGGCGTGAGATATAATCTTCATCCTAAAAATTATCCGCTAAATAATACCATTTACAAAGCCCTTATCATGAGGTTAATTTTGTATGGCAGTTAGGGCATTCACGTTCAAGGTTATGAACAACAAAACCACAGTTTGGACACGTGCTGGGTTGAATATCTCCTAAGGGTGCCCCACAGGCGATGCAGCGGCTTTCACCTTGTGGGTTGGCAGTATTACAATAGGGGCAGATGTATCGCTTTAATCGCTCAGAAAGGTTTTTGTCCAGACCATGCAATCTGGCAGCTTTTTCAATGACCAACCAGATATCATCATCTAATTGGAGGGATTCGATATCCTGGGCGAGGTCATCCAGCCTGCCAAGGAGTGAAAGGGGATTCCGCAAAGCGCTAAGTGCGGTAATTCCCAGACTGGCAGCGACACCTAACCAGGCTTGTTTACCAACCTGAACAGAAATGCCATCTTCAACCTTATGGATCATTACGGTTAAAGCGGTTTGACCGCCAGATTGAGCAAATTGGTGGGTGCCTATTTGAATTGCTATCTTTGGATCGCGTCCGATTTGTTGAACCCGATAATTGCCTCGGTGAAAATAAGCGATGAGATCTCTTGCTAAATCGCTTGGTTTGATGTCTCCATGATAAATGCGAGTGTCTGTCATTTTTTCTATCCTCAATATGGTTTTTCTTCGAACAGTTTATGGCTTTCATTAACCATTACCATGGATTATAATCCGTAATTAAGAAGTTTTGAAACAATTTAGGAGTAATTAATGAGAAATCGGTCAGTTGTGCCGATTGGTGTTTTTCTGATCATTGTGATATTTCTTGGGTTAAGCCTGATTAAGCCTGTTAATGCTTTTTCCTCCGGGCAGATGCCCACAGGTGTGATTCCAACAGTAACCAGCACCCCACGCGGTCCCTATGTAATTGTTAATGCATTGACTGTCAATGACACCCAAATAAACGTTCGTGCTGGTCCAAGTGCCTTAACTGAAAAAGTTGGGGTGTTGCTGATTGATCAGGAAGCGAATGCTGTTGGTCGATACGGCGATTGGATTCAAATTGAATATGTTGGTGGACCGGATGGGAAAGCCTGGGTTTTTGGAAACTACGTGACATTATTTGGCGGAACCCCGCCATTAGTAGAACCTCCGCCAACTTCAACACCCAAAACAACTCAGACGATTGATCCAACCTTAGCAGCACAATTCTTGATTACCCCGGACGCAACCCGGTTACCAACCTTCACAGAGCCGCCACCGCTCGAAATTCCGACTTACAGCGTAGATACGGGGGGAGGTGAAATTGGGGGTGTTCCGATGGGGTTGATTATTGTGGGACTTGGTGCATTAGGCGCGTTCTTGGGCGTGATTGCTCTCATCAGTGGTCGTTAATCGGAATTGAAAAATTCTCCTAACCCTTTCAAACAGTGCGAATTCAGCTTGTGACCAGTGTCTGATGGACAAAAAGTTACATTAGCACCTTGATCTTCTAACCAATCTTTAGCTTTTTGGGCTTTTTGGAATGGGACTATATCATCTTGGATTCCATGAGCAATAAAGAACTTTTTATTGTTCAATGATCCCCATTTATTTTCAGATTTCCAAATTTCTGGAATAAAGCCAGCAAGAGCTGCAATTTTCCCCACCCTTTCTGGATGTAGAAATGCAAGGGCATAAGCTACACTTGCCCCCTGGGAAAATCCCATTATGTCAATTTTCGGCGAAAGGTAATTATTAAGATTAGAAAACTCTTCC
>Ga0272442_10012863_pt1 | contig 10059 bp, 10 predicted proteins | sample SSMForm2O_FD_200262 | JGI IMG/M metagenome (GOLD analysis project Ga0272442, IMG submission 200262) | Marine sediment archaeal communities from Little Sippewissett salt marsh, Falmouth, MA, United States - SSM-Form-2O | ecosystem: Environmental > Aquatic > Marine > Wetlands > Sediment ... | reverse complement strand
GATTTAACACGCGTGCTGCTTCATCAAATTGTTCAATGGCAATCTGAAAAGCATTCATCGTCATGGCAGGTTTGGACATTATATGCCTCCTGATCAATTATAAAATTCATGAAATATATTCAATTGACTGCGCCTCGAAAAATGAATGGATTATACAGGCTGAAGCACGATAGGAAGGATAATCTGCATGTGTTGCTCTGTTGAAAACCGTTTCATATCCACTCCGGACAGATACGTCTGTAAATCTATCGGGTGATATGGTACTGGCAGAATGATAAAAAGGACAAACATATTAAGGATGACGATTAATTGCGCGTGCGCATTAAAAACGGGTATGCTTGTACTGATTACCATTTGGATTCCAGATAAAAATCCAGAAGTATCGGCTTCCGTACCTTCAAACGGAAGCCTGTTGAAAACAACTTAGACTCATCACAAGAAAAAGTCAAGTTGTTTTTGATCCGGAGAATCGGGGAAAATATAACATTGTGTATCAATGCCATGCAAAAGATCGGTATATTAAAAAGATTTCGCTTCCTCGATCAGCATGATGGGAATGTCGTCGCGAATGGGATATTTCAGACGGCAATGACGGCATTTCAATTCATTTTTGGATTGATTGTATTCCAGCTCCCCTTTGCACTTCGGACAAGCCAGTATATCAAGAAGTTCCTTTTTTAACATAAGTCAAGTCTCTCGAAATAATTGTAATTATTTTTGGTCCGTCCTGAGAATATCATACAGTGGATCAGGAGCCCTGACAACCTGTCCCCCGGATGTTAAAAAACAATGAACCGTGTAACCGTCTGCCCGCTTCCGGGTATCTTCTTCACCATATACTCCATATTCAATCCGCAGCCGTGTACGCCCGGCGCTTTTTATAAAAGTCCGGATCTGCAGCATCTCATCATAATGAACCGGCCGCATGTACCGGCAATGCGCTTCAATCACCGGCATCATAATGCCCTGCTGCTCAACGGTTTTATAGTCAAGCCCCGTCCGGCGGAGAAGCTCTGTTCTGGCCGCTTCAAACCACTCAAAATATCGGGAATGATAAGCCACATTCATCCGGTCTATATCCGCATATCGAACCCGTACCCTGTATTCAAACATGCGTTTTTTATCCTGTCTATTTTTCTTTATAAAATCCCATGCGTCCGTATTTTTCAATGCGTTGTTCAATCAGTGATTCAGGTGGAATCATTGCAAGGTCATTGAGATGATGAATCACCCGTTCCTTGATGATTTCGGCCGCTTTTTGCAGGTTCCTGTGTGCGCCGCCGGCCGGTTCAGGGAGGATTTCATCAATGACTCCCAGTTTCAGCAGATCGCCGGCGGTCGGTTTGAGGGCTTCCGCGGCCATTTCCGCCCTGGCTGAATCTCTCCACAGAATGGCGGCACATCCTTCGGGAGAAATTACTGAATACCATGCATTTTCCATCATCAACACCCTGTCACCAAGACCGATACCCAGTGCCCCCCCCGAAGCACCTTCACCGATAATCACCACAACAACGGGAACAGGAAGGTGGGACATTTCAAAAAGGTTCCTTGCTATGGCTTCTCCCTGGCCGCGTTCTTCGGCACCGATCCCCGGATACGCCCCGATGGTGTCTGCAAAAACCACGACAGGTCTTTTGAACTTTGCTGCCATTTTCATTAACCGGATCGCTTTCCGGTATCCTTCCGGATTCATCATTCCAAAATTACGGTAAAGTTTTTCCTTGGTGGTTCGTCCCTTCTGCTGCCCCATAAACATGACCGGGCGTCCTTCAAGCTTCGCCAGCCCCCCAACCAGCGCCGTATCATCAGCAAACAGCCGGTCGCCGTGAAGTTCAATAAAATCATCCAGTATGACCTGGATATAATCCAGTGTATAGGGACGATCCGGATGACGTGCAAGCTGAACCCGCTGCCATCGGGTTAATTTTGAATAGGTCTCATCAATGAGTTTCTCCAACCGTCCTTCCAAACGCCTGATTTCCTCGACCAGCTCCACGTTTTCCTGGACTGCGTATGATTTCATCTCGGTAATCTTCTTTTCAAGCTCGACGATGGGTTTTTCAAAATCCATCACATAACCCGCCATGATGCCGTCTCCTTTTTACCCTGTCAATCAATCCGGAAAAGAGACCGGAATACTATCTCGAGATCGAGCAGGGGTGTATAATTTTTCAGATAAAATACCCGGTACTGCTCGATTTCCTTTTCACCCAGGGATTTTCTTTTATTGACCTGAACCAGACCTGTCATCCCCGGTTTATATCCCAATGCGGCTTTTGTTTGCCTGCAGGGAAGAACCTCCATACCCACAAGACTCATCTTCCCTGTCAGCACAGACAGAATGCGGACAAGTCTCCCAAACCTGGGGACATCAAACCGGCCGTTCAAAGCAGTATCCAGAATGGTAACACATCCCCCTCTGCCGTCGAGCACTTTCCGTCTGCTGAGCCTGTAAGCAGGATGCAATATAATGAAAATGATGTTAAAAAACAAAACCGGTAGTATCAGCACAGACACACCGATATCCACACAACGTTTAAAAAACCGGTTGGGTGCCGCATATATCCGGTAATCAAGATCCACCAGCGGGATATCATCCAGACGATCGATGGACGTACGTCCAATAATCACATCCAGATCACGGGGCACCATTTTAAAATCAACATGCAAATCCTTGCTGCGCATCACCGTTGTCAATATCCGGTCATAGCTGGTGGATTCTGATGAAAAAATAACCTCATCGATGCGATGCGTTCTGGCAATACGTTCCAGATCATCCACAAGACCAAGCACAGGGAATCCCGGAGGTGTCTGACACAGAAAATCATCATCTGTCAGCCCCAGAAAACCCAGAACTTCATACCGGTTGCTTTTATCACCATGCAGACGGTCCAGAATCTGCATGCCGAAATTATCAGGACCAACGATCAGGGTGCGCGGCCTTCCCATACGGCGGCCCAGTTTGGCCAGTCCGGGAATGTGGCCGAATCGCGTAAATCCCCGCACGATCTGCCGCCATCCCGGGACAAAAAAAGCGTTGATCACACCTGCCATCAGCACCACCTGCCGCGAATGGGCATACTGGGGCAAAAAGAAAGTCAATGATGTATTCAGCACCCACCCCAGTAAAATGCCGCCGATCATTTTTACCGTGTTCTGAATCCGGCGTTCATACACGCCCAGAGCAAAGAGACTGCCGATCCATATCAGACTGTAGAGCAGAACCACAATACGGTACGAATCCCACCGGTATAAATTACCGAACCGAATCAGAATGGCCATCATCAATCCGGCCGCACAGCAGCCAAAATCGATCATGGGCAGCAGGAGATTTCTCATAAGCCGCATGGCAAAACCGACGCCGCCGCGCATCCAGATACCGAGAATCAGAAACCATTGCGGAAGTGTGTACCAGCCTCGGGAAAAATGCTTTTTTACAAACAACCGCATGGCATTATAAAACACAGGCAGCGTATCAAAGGAGGCTTCCTTGGCGCTCTGCCCTTTGTAATGAATGATCTGTGTATAGGGGATATATTTGATATGACCGCCGGACTGGCGAATCCGGTAGCACCAGTCCAGATCTTCACCATACATGAAAAAAGACTCATCCAGAAGGCCGACTTTGTCAATCACTTCCTTGCGTACCATCATAAAAGAGCCCGAAAGGGCTTCCACGTCAGCTTCTTCGTCGGGATTCAAATAGGTCAGATTGTATTTGCCGAAGACACGGCTTTGGGGGAAAAGATCGCTTAATCCTGTCACCTTGGTAAACGCCACCCATGGTGTGGGATAGCTTCGCCGGCAGGCCAGCTGCAAGGTACCGTCCGGATTCAGCACCTTGCATCCGACCGCTGCCGTATCCGGATTGCCATTTAAATAGTCCAGACAAACCCTGAAAGTATCTTCCTGGACAAGTGTGTCGGGATTAATCAGACACACGACTTTCCCGCGGGCCATACTCAGGGCCTGATTGTTGGCACGGGCAAATCCCATGTTCTCTGTATTGGCAATGAGATGCACATCCGGAAAACGGCTGCGCACCATGGCAATACTGCCGTCTCCCGATCCGTTATCCACAACAAATATTTCCGACGAGACAGTTTTAAGCGCCTTGGATATGGACAGGAGGGCTTGCTCCAGAAAAAATCGGACATTGTAGCTTACAATGATAACAGACAGGTCAACCATCATTCCAATCTTCCGAATAGACTGGCAAAACGAAGCCGCCACACCATCAGAACCGCTTCTTTTATGATGCCTGGATTCATTTTGGATATTCCAATGTTCCGGTCGACAAAAATTATCGGGATCTCTTTAACACCGAATCCCTTCTTCCAGGCTTTGAAAGTCATTTCGATTTGGAATGCATAACCATCAGACCGTATCTGGTCCAGATCAATGGCTTCCAGCACTTCCCTGCGAAAGCACTTGTACCCGGCTGTAGAATCCCGCACGGGAAGCCGTGTAATAAAACGTGTATATTGATTGGCACACCAGGACAGGATGAGACGTGAAATCGGCCAGTTGACAACGTTCACACCCTGTATGTACCGGGAACCAATGACAAGATCATAATCCCGGATGGCAGACAGAAAATCAGGAATGGCATTGGGATCGTGTGAAAAATCAGCATCCATCTCAAATACAATCTGGTACCCTCTATCGAGCGCGAACCGGAATCCCTCCACATACGCTGTTCCCAGTCCTCTTTTCCCCGGCCGGCATAACAAATGAACGCGTTTCGACTTCATAACCCATTGATTCACTTCATCCGATGTGCCATCCGGAGAGTTGTCGTCAACCACGAGAATATCAATATCGTCATTCTGCACAAGAACAGCCGGTATCAATTTCCGGATATTATCGACTTCATTGTAGGTTGGAATGATGATCAGTATATGATTGTCCTGTTTCCCGCTCAACAGCCTGTTCCTTTTCAGTGCCGGTAAAACAATGTCTTATAATTTACTACCTTTTTGACGAAATGCAACCAACTTTTGTCTCAGACCGGCATCTTCCAGGGCAAGTATCTGGGCAGCCAGGACCGCTGCGTTTTTGGCACCGGTTTTACCAATGGCTACCGTGGCAACAGGAATACCGGACGGCATTTGCACAATGGCATACAGTGCATCCACACCGTTTAACGCTGAGCCGTCCAGAGGCACACCGATGACAGGGATAATGGTCTGCGCAGCCAGGACACCGGGAAGATGTGCTGCCATTCCGGCGCCCGCAATGATCACGGCAATGCCTTTTTCTTCCACTGTTTCCGCAAATGCCGCCACTTCTTTGAAATTTCTGTGCGCAGACAAAATGTGAACATCATAGGGTATCCTGAAATAGTCTAATATGTCAAGACATCCCTGCATCGTCTCCCGATCAGATGCGCTTCCCATCAGAACCGCCACTTTCCGATGATGACCTTCTGCCATATTTCTGCCTCGCTTTCTGGTTAAACCACCGACCTGAAAAAACAGGCAACAATATCCGCAAGCATCCACCACCGGTAGCGGTGGTGTGCCTCAGGCGCGAAGTCACGCCTGTGCCGACTCGTCGGCATCGACAATCCCCCCGAAGGCAGGATTCAGGAAACCACATGAATGGTGATTCCCGAAGCCTCTCGTTCTATCAGATGTTTCATAAAAAATCAGTCTGAAGCGTCTTTTGTTTCAAACAACGTTCGGAATGTATGGGTCATCACATCGAGTCGACGCAAGTAGGGCAGTTTGTCTTTCCCCGGTGCATACACTGCCATATCAATCATATACCGTCTTCCGGCCATTTTATCAAGGAAAGAATAATTGCGAAAAGGACCGCCTATTTCCAGGCTGTCATTTTTCCAAAGTCCGGTCGTGAGTACGGCCGGCCGGTCACGAAACGTTGCGTTTCGAGAATACAGGTAGTTGTCTTCATCGACAACATCCCCTGAGTAATACTCACGGGCGATCCGGTTTCTTTCTTCAACAACCCATTCAAGGCTGGGGAGTTCTTCCTGTGTGTCCTCCATCCAGCGCACAAAAACCCATCGTTCCGGGTACAAACGCCTGAACCAGACAAAACCTTCTGCCGGTTCTTCCCGGAGCACATAAAAATCTTTTTGAATACGGATGGTCCAGCCACAGGTCCTGAGCAGCCGTTCGGACACATCCTCCTGCTCTCTCCTGAAGAACATGTCTTTTTCAAGAAATACACGGAAATCATTGTCAATGAATGTAAAGAGCGCTTCCCTGTCGGTTTCAATCAGCTGCTCCAGTGCGCTTCTATGAGCAGCCACAAGAATGATTAAACATTGCCGCCGTGCCCATTGATTGACTCTGGTCAAAACAAACCCGCCATCGTCCTGTATTCGCTGCCGCACTGTTGAATCCGCGACCATTTGGTTGACCAGTTTGCCAAAAAATCCCTCCGATTCAAGCGTCGCCGCCAGTATGATATACTTAAAACGCAGATATCGTTCAAAATCGGATTTTTTCACATGAATCAATGTATACATGGATTCCGGCTGGGGTGTGCGAATCGCGCGGCCAAAAACGAGTCGCAAAGGCCCGTTCACAGCAGCCCAATCCGTAGAATCCGCCATGACAGCGATTCCTGGTTCCTGCCACCAGGATCGCGGCTTGAAATCACATCCTGTAAAAATCGTGATTGACAGAGCCGCCAGGATAAATAATTTTTTCATCATATCCCTCCTTTGCTGTTCATTTTTTCCCGGCTTTGACCGGCCCTGATCATGTCATAGGACTGGAACACAAAAAGAAGACCGCCGGGTAAACTGGTAACAACAGCAACAAGATACGCCATAAACTCGACCGAAAACGCTTCAACGTCACCCAGACCGACCAGTCCAAACAGAATAATCCCTGTCTGCTCCCTAAGCCCGACGCCTCCCATGCTGATCGGCAGACTCGCAACAATGGCCACCAGGGGAATAATCAAAAAGAAAAGATGCGGCGGCAGTTCAACACCAAGGGCGCGGGCGATTAAATAATGGGTGAATATACGCGCACTTTGTATTGCCAGTGAAAGCAATGCGATATCCAAAAACAGATTTTTTTTTCGTCCGAAATCATGAATCTGATTATAGACGGTCCTGACTTTGGCCGTAATTTTTTCCGGAATCCATCTTTTAAGCAGCCATGCCAGCGGTCGTGCAAACCGCTTGTTAAAGAGTAAAAAAAGCACCAGAATCCAGCAGACCAGCAGAAGCATCAAAATCCAGCCCAACTTCATATGAAATCCGGATTGCAGGAGAAACCAGGGTGACGCCAGCACAGCCAATCCCGACAGCACAAAAAAGCCCATGAACCTGTCCAGAAATACCGTTGAAACGGCTGCAGCGCCATTTTTTGTGGATCTCCGCACATCCATCATGCGAAAAAGATCCCCTCCCATGCCGCTGATCAGAAAATTATTGAAAAAAAGGCCGATAAAATAATATTGAAGTGTACGAATCCAAAGTATATTTACTTTTTCCGCGCGAAGCAAAACCCACCACTGAAAACTGCCGGCAATATGGCTTATCGAAAAAAGCAGAAGGGCACATCCCAGCCAGAAAGGATCCGCCCTGTAAAACTGTGTAATTACCCGGTCCGGCCCGACACGTCTGAGTAAAAATCCGATTAAAATAATACTGATCGCAATTTTCAATATCCTGACTGTTATTTTGCGCATATTCGCATCAGCCCCGTTGGTCTCGGTCGGACGGGATCGTGATATCCGTCGCTTTCCGTTTTCCGAATAAAAAATAGTCGAGAGCAATACTTCGCCGGTACATACGATGCATCAGACAGGAATCCGTGAGTACCCGCATGCCGGTTACTTCTTTCCGTTTCCTGACAACATGCCGGAGGCTCCTGATAACACCCCAGATACCCAGACCAACTGCTGCAGCACGTTTCCACTGTCCCCTGGCCACCGACGCAGCCATGGTGATCATTTCAAGCAAAAGCCGCATGGGCATCAGCCAAAGCAGTGTTTCAGGCGAATAATTTTTTAAAACCATGAGAATGCTGTTCCGGTGATTCAGAACCATTTTTTGCAGACGCTCTTCTCCAAGCGTGGCCCCTGTCTGGTGATACACCACCGCCTCCGGTGCCGTCATCACGCAATAACCGGCCAGCTGAAGTCGCCAGTCCAGATCAATTTCTTCCATATGGGCAAAAAAATAATCGTCCAGAAGCCCCGTTTTTACGAGGGCGGCCCGTCTCAGAAGCGTGGCTGCCCCCGATGCCCAGAAAACAGCTTTCACCCGGTCATATTGTCCTGTATCTGTCTCTATGGTTTCAAAAATCCGGCCCATGGCAAAAGGATAGCCGAAAATATCCATTTCTCCGCCCGCAGCACCACAGTAATCGAACCTGTCCCGGTTCTGAAATGACCGCATCTTGGCCTGAACAGCACCAACAACCGGATCCGAGTCGGCCAGATTAACCAGCGGATTCAGCCATCCCGCAGTCACCTCCGTATCATTGTTCAGCAATACGATATACGGACTGTCGGAAGCCCTGATTCCCAGATTGCATCCGGCTGCAAATCCCAGATTCACAGGACTCTCTACCATATGAACCTCCGGGTGTTCCCTGCGAACCATGCTGATACTGCCGTCGGTGGATCCGTTATTCACCACCAGCACCCGGTAATCCGAATAGCGGGTTCTTCTCAGTGAAAGAAGGCAACGGCGAAGGATTCCTTCGCCGTTCCAGTGGGGAATTACAATGGTAACTTTTGGTTTTGATTTCAAGACAGTAACAGCAACAATGAATTATTGCATTTCTTCGATCAATGTTTCGTTGGCCCGGAAAGATGTGTCCATGGCGGCAAGTCTCTTCAGTTGATTGAACTCGCGCCTCAGATTCTCATCCCTCGGATACGACGCCACCAGGTTTTCAAGATATGGTATTGCTTTCTGATATTCGCCGGACATCCTGAGTACCTGATACATGGCATATATGGCCTGACCATTCCGTGGATTGGAATCGAGCACTTCCTGCAGCAATGCCTGCGCCCGGTTATATTCCTGAAAATCAGTCGCGTAAAAATTGGCCAGATACACCTTGTCCTCTTCACTGCGATAGATCCCGTCCAGCACATGATCTGTAAAGGTTTCCATATCGGGCGACCGGCCGATCCGCTTGTATAAATCAGCCATAATCAATGCCATATGCTCACTTGCATAGGGAATATGATCTTCCGGTATCCGCCCGGACATCTCATCCAGAATAAAACCGGCTTCCTCCCGAAGCCCCCTTTGCACATAATACAGGGCCAGCTGGCGGAATGCGGAACGATAGTTCTGAAGCAGTTTGATGATACTGACGTTAAAATACACATCCGGATCGTCAAGTCCCCGGTATTTGTATTTTTCCAGGATATTTGTACGAAGGACATCGGGATGAATCAGCTGATAGGCCATGGTCTTGTACGGAACCACCTTGAATACAAGCCCGTCCATGCGCAGATAGTCATCCATGCCCATCAGATTATCCCTGGAAACTGTGACCGCAAAATAAACGGGGCGTTTCCAGGCTGTTTTCTGCAGAATACGAAGCACCATCAGATCCTGAACACGGATACCTCCGTAGTTCCGGACCTTGAATGTGGGTTCCAGGGTGAACACCATGCTGTCTGATACAGAAATGGATACCTTTCCCTTGTTTTGCTCGATCACTTCCTGCTGAACATCTTCGGGCACCGGTATCGTTATTTTCTGGGTCTGCCATTCCCTCGGAAAGAGATTATCAATTACCTCATTGCGAAGCTGAATCGGTACCCTGGGTTCCTGATCCTGAAGCTGCCGGATGTACCATCCCGTATTCAAAAGAGACAAATTGATCACACGCACATCCTTGCGGATCCCGTACACCTCCTGGAGAAACCATAACGGAAACGTATCATTGTCTCCATTGGTAAAGAGAATGGCATTGGGCTCACAGGATTCGAGAATATTGTAGGAATAGTCATATGCCACATAATTGCCGGCCCGGCTGTGATCCTTGCTGTTGAACGCATACAGATTCAGGGGTACAGCGACAAACAGCACAACAGCCGCCAGGC
>Ga0272442_10012861_pt1 | contig 10060 bp, 7 predicted proteins | sample SSMForm2O_FD_200262 | JGI IMG/M metagenome (GOLD analysis project Ga0272442, IMG submission 200262) | Marine sediment archaeal communities from Little Sippewissett salt marsh, Falmouth, MA, United States - SSM-Form-2O | ecosystem: Environmental > Aquatic > Marine > Wetlands > Sediment ... | reverse complement strand
GGCGGTGGCCTATGCCACCGGCACGAATGAAGAGGATGGCGCCCTGCTGGCGCCCCATCTCGAAGCCGCGGGGCCGGCACCGTTGGTAATCGGCGGCGGCTACACCGGCTTTATCGACGAGCTGAGGATTTCCCGAATGTTCGAGGAGGCGCCCAGGCTGTCCCGCTATGACAACCGCACCGGCAGGGCCGTCAGCCGGGTGTTCGACCTGGGATATTCGGGGACAGCGGTCAGACGGATCGCTTCGGTGTTCGAACAGCCCCAGGATGCGGAAGTCTACTTTTTCTACCGCCTGGCCGACGCACTGGATGGCGCCCGGGAGCCCGCCTCCGGGTGGGTTCAGTTCCATCCCGGCAGCCCCCTGGAGGGGGCGAGGGGGCGCTATGTCCAGGTGATGATGGAGCTCTTTCCCAACGGCCGGCGTGACCGGACACCCGAAGTTTCTGAGCTGCGTATTGTCTACGAAAAGGACCTGCCCCCCGTTCCGCCCGCGGGCCTGCGCGTGGAAGCGGGAGACGGCAAAGTGGTCCTTTCCTGGCGTCCCGTGAACGAGCGGGATGTCCGGGGCTACCGCATCTACTACGGCGAAGCCCCGGGGAACTATCTCGGCAGGGGCGCTGATGAGGGGGATTCACCCCTGGACGTGGGCGATGTCACCCGCTTCGAAATCAGCGGCCTGCAGAACGGCAGGCTCTACACCTTTGCGGTGGCCGCCTATGACAGCACCGATCCTCCCCACTTGAGCCGCTTTTCACGGGAAGTCAGCGCCCGGCCTTCCGGCCTCCACGCGGGGGAGAGCGCTCCTTGAAAGCCATCCCTCTGACGGTATCTCTGAACCGGGCGCGCACCGCTTTCCGGATGGGCGATTATCCCCTGGCCGAGAGACTGTTGAAACGGGTTTTAGCGGAGAAACCTGATTTCGCGCCGGCCTATAATTTCCTGGGCGGCGTATGCGAGAAGCTGGCCCGCTATGACGAAGCGGTGAGGCTGTACAAAAGAGCCATCCGCCTCAAGCCGGACTATGTGGAGGCTTACAACAACCTGGGTATCGCCCTGAAGAACCTGGGCCGGCCCGAGGCATCGGTTACGGCTTTTAAAAAGGCCCTAATCCTTGCGCCGCGGCGGGCGGATATTCATTACAACCTGGGCAATGTCTACAAGCTGCTGAAAAACCACGATCTCGCCATCCGGGAATTCCTGCACTCCCGGGAGCTCGATCCCGGGTTCGTCGCCACCTACAACAACCTGGGGACCATCTACGAGCAGCTGGGACGCTTCGAGGAGGCGGCGGCGATCTATTCCCAGGGGCTGGAAGTGGATTTCAACCAGCCCAAGCTGCACTACAACCTGGGGATCGTGCTGGAAAAAACGGACAAGCTGAAAGAGGCCCAGAAAGAGTTCGAGCAGGCCCTCAAGGTGAGGCACAGTTGGGTGGAAGCCCTCAACAACCTGGGTGTGGTGCTGCAGAAACTGGGAAAAAACAAAGAGGCGGTGCGGGTTTTCCAGGAAATGCTGAAGATCGATCCTCAGAACCTGCAGGCCCGCAACAACCTGGGCGTGGTGTCAGAGAAGCTGGGCCGGTCCGATGAAGCCCTCGAGCATTACCGGGAAGCGCTGCAGATCGATCCCCGCTATTCGCAGGCGGTTTCGAACCTGGGCTCTTTGTTCGAGAGGGAGGGGCAGTACTCGGAAGCCCTGGAGGAGTTTGAGCGGCTGCACGAGCTCGACCCTGAAGGCGCGGAAACCCGCCTGCGCCTGGGCACCGCCTACATGCTTCTGGAGCGCTTCGATGAAGCCGGCCAGCACTTTCTCGCTCTCCGTTCCCATCAGGACCCTCGCTACCGAAAAGCCAGCTTGCGTGCCCTGGGAAGCGTCTACCAGCGGACGGGAAAGGCCGGGGAGGCCGAGCGCTGCTTCGAGGAACTGGTCGAGCTGGAACCGGAAAACGAGCTGATCCATCTCGACCTGGCCCTGCTGGCCCGGGACAACGGAGACCTGAAGCGGGCCGAAAAAGAGGCGAAGCTGTGCCTGGAAAAAGCTCCGGGCAATGAGGCGGCTCGCCTGCTCCAGGGCGAGCTCTACTTCCGGAAAGGCCTGTTGAAGCATTCCGCCCAGGTTTTTGAGGATATCCTGGAGGGTAATCCAGCGTGCCGCCCGGCCCACGATTTTCTGGCCAAGATCTACCGGCAGAGCGGCGAGTCCGAGAAGGCCATCGCCAATCTGGAGCGGGTCATGGCCCTGGAGGGCTCCAGTGCCGATCCGGCGGACATCGATAAGCTGCGCGACACTTTGCAGGATTACGAGGCGGCAGTAGCCGAATATGAGCCCCGCTACCGGGATGAGTGGGAAAGCAACCGCAGCCGGCTTCGTGAGCTGGGCCTGCCCGCGGGCTTCGACACGGCCGACCTGAACGGCGGCGAGGCCGACATCGATTCCCTGATGATCGACGAGCTTCCGAAGATCAAGGAAGATGAGGTGCCGATCATCAATATCGGGGGAGCCGAGCCCGTGCTGAAGATCGAGGAAGAAGAGGAGGAACTGGACCTCACGGAGATGGAGGAAGAGGAAGTTCCGCCGGAAGAAAAGGCAGTAGAGCTCGAAGACCGCAGGCCGCCCTCCCTGCTCAATTTGCTCAAGGATCAGGATCTCTACGAAGAAAATCCCGACTGGAGGGGCTATCAGCCCCCGGCTTTCCAGAGCGGAAGCGCTCCCGCGCCCCCGCCCGGGGAAGCAGCTCCCGCACAGCCCCCGCCGCCGCAGGAGCTTTCCCGCGAAGCCCCCGCGGCGGAGAAGCCGGAGCGCCCCTCCGGCGAGGAAGTCCTGGCGGAGTCGCTGAAGGATTCGGTGCAGGCCCAGCGGGAGATGATCGCCGACCTGGCCCGGGAGCTCAAGGATGCCAGCCGGCAGCTGCAGGCCAGGAGCCAATTTATGCCGGTTCCCGTTCCCACGCCGATGCCGGCGCCCGCGGCGCCCCCGCCCCTGCCGCCGCTGGTGCCCGAACCGCCGCCTGCCGAAGCAGCGGGATTGCCGCGCTTCGCCGGGGAAGAGGGGGGACTCGAGGCTCCGCTTCCCAGCCAGGAGGAGGAAGAGGTTTTCGACACGGAGAGTGTGGAGGAGCCGGCCGAAGCAGGAGAGGCTCCTGAGGCAGCAGCCCCGGAAGAACCCGCCGGAGAGGAAGCAGAACCGGAGGAGGTTCCAGAGGAGCCGGCCGTTCGGCTGGAGGAGGAAGCCGAGGAGCTCTGGCCGGGGGAAGAGGCGCCAGCGGAAGAGGCGGCCCCGGGGGAAGCTGCCCCGGGGGAAGCGCCCGCGGAAGAGGCGCCTGCGGAAGAGGCGGCCCCGGAAGAAGCCCTCACGGAAGAGGCGCCCGCCCCGGAAGAGGCGCCCGCCCCGGCCGCGGAATCCCAGGCCGAGGCCCCGGCCGAACCTGCGGCCGAGCCTGCCAAGAGCTCGGCGGCCCTCCTGGATTACTTAAGCGGCCTGACCGAATATCTTCCCGAGCCCGTGAAGGCGGACTACCTCTCCAGCGAGGAGCACCTGAAAATGGAGTACCTGCGCTCCAGGCTGGCGGGAAAGCCGGGGGTCAAGCGGGAAATCGAGCAAAAATTTCCTCCCCGCACCCCCGCTGCCGCGGATGTGGTTACCGCCCAGAACATAGTCGCCACCTTTTCCTTCATAAAAACGCTTGCGTCTTTTCACCCAGATGATAATTTAGGTGCTATACTGAAGCAGAAGATCGATGGTGTGCTGCAGAAGATTGAGAGGTAGCGTTGCGCATGGATAAAGAAACCATCCTGAAAATCATCAAGGCCTATGTGAGTAGAATGCCGCCGCTGCCGGTGACGGTTTCCAAGATATTGCAGATCTGCAACGATCCCAAGACTTCCCCGGTCGACCTGAACCAGGTGATCAGCCTGGATCCGGTGCTCATGGGCAAGGTCATGCGCCTGATCAACTCGGCCTACTATTCCCTGCCCAATAAGATCACCTCCCTGGTGCGGGCCATCATCATGCTGGGAATCAATACGGTGAAGAACCTGGCCCTGAGCACCGCGGTCTTAAGTACGCTGGGCAAGGCCAAGGATTTTCAGGCCCTGAACATGGACGGCTACTGGCGTCACTCGATCAGCGTGGGGGTGACCGCCAAGCTGATAGCCACCCGCAGGAAAGTCGACCCCAAGTTGCGGGAGGAATATTTCATCGCCGGGCTTCTCCACGATGTGGGTAAGATCCCCCTGAACAACAAGCTGTCCCAGGAATATGTAACCGCCATCTCCCTGACCGACCGGGAGCACCAGCCCCTCTACCTGTCCGAGGAGAAGATGATGCTGGTCAATCACGCGGAGGTGGGCAGGCTGATCATCGAGAACTGGCGTTTGGGCCAGGACCTGATGGACGTGGTGAGCTATCATCACGACCTGGAGGCCTATGAAGGCCGGTACCGGGAACTGCTTTTAACCGTGGCGGTGGCCAACCTGTTCAGCAACACCTACGAGCTGGGATTTTCCGGCGACCGCTATCCGGACAGGCTGCCGGATGCCGTTTTCCAGGAGCTGGGAATCTCCTGGGAGTATCTGGAGGAGATCGAGGACGCGGTGAGCTCCGAGATCGAGAAAGCCTATATATTCCTGAGAGTCTCGCAGTAGGAGAACAATCAGTGGCGATTCGTCTTAAATTCTGGGGTGTCCGGGGTTCCGTGCCCTGTCCCGGGCCCTCCACCGTGCATTACGGGGGCAATACGGCCTGCCTGGAGCTGCGCTTCGGGTCTGAGGAACGTCTGGTGGTGGTGGATGCAGGCACGGGCATCCGCGAGTTGTCCGATTATCTGCTCAAGCACGACCTGCCCAAGGGACCCATCAAGACCGAGCTCTTTCTGACCCACACCCACTGGGACCACATCATGGGTTTCCCCTTTTTCGTACCAATGTTTATTCCCAACACGGAGCTCAAGGTCTACGGGCCGGTGACCTATGAAGAGGATACCCTGGACAAGATCGTCGGCGGCATGCTCTCCTACCGCTACTGGCCCGTGCGCCTCAGCGAGCTGGCCGGCAAGATCGAGTATTTCAATATCAAGGAAGGCACCCGCGACCTGGGCCACGGCCTGTGGCTGACCACGAAATACCTGAACCATCCCATCCTGGTGCTGGGCTACCGCTTCGAGTACCAGGGCAAGGTGCTGTGCACGGCCTACGACACAGAGCCCTTCCGCAATGTCTTCGCCATGGACCCCGATTCGCCGGACTATGACGAGGAGGTGGTGCGCGAGGGCGAGGAGGCATCGAAGGAGGAGAACGACAAGGTCACCAGCTTCTTTACCGGGGCCGATATCCTGATCCACGATGCCCAGTACACCCGCCAGGAGCTCAATGCTTCCAAGCTCGGCTGGGGACATTCCAGCTTCGAGCACAGCGTGGAGGTCGCCCACAAGGCCGGGGCAAAGAAGCTGCTGCTTTTCCACCACGACCCCCAGCGCTCAGACCGTGAGCTGGCGGCCATCGAGAAGAAGCTGCAGTCCATGATAGCCGGCAAATCGGACCTGGAGGTCCTGATGGCCCGGGAAGGCATGGAAGTCGAGGTCTGAAACAGGGCGCCCATCCTCACCCCCAGACCGCCGGGATTGAACAGAAAAGCAAACTCTGTTAAGGTTGCGAAAACGGGGGATTAGCTCAGGTGGTAGAGCGATAGGTTCGCAATCTATAGGTCAGGGGTTCGAGTCCCCTATCCTCCAATTCATTTCAGGCCCGCGCATGTACAGATTTTGGTTTCTCCTGGCACTCCAGTTTTTGCTGCTCTCCTGCCGCACCGCTGTTCCCCTCAGGGAAGCGGAGCCTCCGGCGAAAACCCCGCTTACGGAAGGCGCGGACAGCATGGCCCTTTCCCCTCCCGGTCTGATTCCCCTGGAGCAGTTTGCCCGGCCCCGTCCCCCGGCGCCGGATGAACGGCGGGTCGAGGAGCTTTTGGCCTCTCTGACCCTCGAGCAGAAGATTGGACAGCGCTTCATCATCACCGTGAGGGGCACGCGCCTGAGCCGCACCGAGGCCACCCTGATCGGCGACGGGCTGGTGGGGGGAATCATCCTGAACAGCGGCAACATCGCCGGCAGGGAGCAGGTACAGGCCCTGACCGGCGCTATTGAGGCGGCCGGGCGGGAAGGGGCCGGAGGTGTGCCCTTCATCGGCATCGATCAGGAGGGCGGGCGGGTGAACCGCCTGGAGATCCGCAACATCACCCGCTTCCCGGCTCCCTTTCACTGGCGGGAAACCGGCGATCCCTTTTTCGTCGAAGCGGCGGCTTATATCATCTCCCGGGAGATTGCCGCTCTGGGCTTCAACATGAATTTCGCGCCGGTCCTGGATCTCTACGGCCGTGGGGACGACAGCGTGATCGGAGACCGCGCCATGGGTGACGAGCCCTGGCAGGTGGGCCGCCTGGGGGCCTACTACCTGCGGGGCGCCGGTCAAGCGGGCATCATCCCGGTGGCCAAGCATTTCCCGGGCCACGGGCGGACCACCGTCAATTCCCATTTTCGCCTGCCCGTATTGGAGGTAACTGAGGACACCCTGCTGCACTACGACCTGCTGCCCTTCCGCATCGCCATCGAGCAGGGTGCCGAGGCCCTGATGACCGCCCATATCCTCTACCCGCAAATTGATCCCGACTATCCGGTTACACTTTCCGCCCGCTTCATCCGCGGCCTCTTGCGCGGCCGCCTGGGCTATGAGGGCGTGGTCATCTCCGACGATATCACCATGGGGGCCCTGCGGACCAATTTCACCCTGACGGAGATCCTGCGGCAGGCCATCCGGGCGGGGGTCGACCTGATCCTGGTCCAGGGGCCGGCGGACCTGCCGGGCCTGATTGCCGCCGTTCTGGAATTGCATGAGCGCGGGGAAATCAGCCTGGAGGAGATCGAGGAAGCTGTGCGGAGAATATTGAGATTGAAACTCAAGTATGGTTTAATCTCTTAAAAGAGCAGGGAGAAAGCGAGGGACCTATGAAGAGCGTCACTGTAGAGGAAAGCGCGTTGCTGCTGGTGGACGTGCAGAATGATTTTTGTCCCGGAGGCAGCCTGGCGGTCCCGGAGGGGGACCAAATCGTGCCGGTTGTGAACCGGATGATGCCTGGGTTCGCCGCGGTGATCGCCACCCAGGACTGGCACCCCCGGGATCATATCTCCTTCGCTTCCAGCCACCCGGGGCACCAGCCTTTGGATACAATAACCCTGCCCTCGGGAGAGCAGACCCTCTGGCCGGACCACTGTGTGGCCGGCAGTGTGGGAGCGGATTTTCACCCCCATTTAGAAACCCGTAGCTTGAGCCTCATCCTGCGCAAGGGCACCCGCAGGGAGCTGGACTCCTATTCCGCCTTTTTGGAGAACGACCGCACCACCGCCACCGGTTTGGAGCACTATCTGCGCGGGCTGGGCTTAATGCACCTCTTCGTCGCCGGCCTGGCCACGGACGTGTGCGTGTATTATACCGTTTTGGACGCGCTGCGGATGGGTTTCGCCGTCTACCTGGTGGAGGACGCCGCCCGGGGCATCGACCTGCCCACGGGCAGCCTGCGGACCCGCCTCAAGGAAATGGAAGCAGCCGGCGCGGTACGAACATCCAGCGGCAGCCTCTTCCCGGCGGCAGGGCTGGTTTGGCAGGAAGGTGGGAGGTGACAATGCCCGATAATTTCGCTCTGTTGACCGATTTCTATGAGCTGACCATGATGCAGGGCTATCACCGGTTTCAGCACAATCCCCGGGTGGTCTTCGAGATGTTCTTCCGTAAGGCCCCCTTCGGCGGGGGTTTTTCGGTTTTCGCCGGCCTTGCGGACCTCCTGGCCGGCCTGGAGAAGCTGAAATTTCACGAAGACGATATCGCCTTCCTGGCGGACCAGAAGATCTTCGCCCCCGATTTCCTGGACTATTTGGCCTCCTTCCGCTTCAGCGGGGACGTTTACGCCATGGACGAGGGCACCCTGGTGTTTCCCAACGAGCCCCTTGTGCGGGTCCATGCCCCCCTGATCGAGGCGCAGCTGATCGAGAGCTTTCTTTTGAACGTGATCAACTTCCAGACCCTGATTGCCACCAAGGCCGCCCGGGTTTATCTGGCCTCCGAGGAGGGGAAGGTGCTGGAGTTCGGCCTGCGCCGGGCCCACGGCGTCAACGGGGCGCTGGCGGCGAGCAGGGCCGCTTACATCGGCGGTGCTGAGGCCACCTCCAATACCCTGGCGGGCAAGCTCTACGGAATACCTGTCAAGGGTACCATGGCCCACTCCTGGGTGATGGCTTTCGATGAAGAACGCCTTGCCTTCGAGAACTACGCCCGCATCTACCCGCAAGGATGCATCTTGTTGATCGACACCTACGACACCCTCGCCAGCGGGCTGGAAAACGCCATCGCCGTGGGCCGGGCCCTCAAAGAGCATGGCTACCGCGGCTTCGGGGTGCGCCTGGATTCAGGCGACCTGGAGTACCTGAGCAAGGAGGTGCGCCGCCGCCTGGATGAGGCGGGCCTTCCGGATGCCAGGATAGCGGCCAGTAATGAGCTGGACGAGCATATCATCAACCAGCTGGTGGCGGGAAAAGCGCCCATCGATGTCTGGGGGGTGGGGACCAACCTGGTCACCGCCAAGGATGATCCCTCTCTGGCGGGGGTCTACAAGCTCAAGGCGCGGGAAGAGAACGGTGCTTTCCGCCCCACCATCAAGGTTTCCAACAACCCTGAGAAGACCACCGACCCGGGAATCAAGCAGGTCCACCGCTTCATCAATGGCAGCGGTGCGCCCATCGCCGACCTGATAGCCCTGGCGGACGAGACCGTCGAACCGGGAAAACCATACCGTTTCTATCATCCCCGCTATCCCTACCGTTATCTCGATGTGGACTGCTGCGACAGGATCGAGCCGCTTATCTCCCAGAAGATGAAAGGCGGGCGCATCGACTGCGAGCTCCCGTCCCTGCAGACCATTCAGGCCGGCATGAAAAAGCAGCTGAAAGACCTGGACCACACCTACAAGCGGATCCTCAATCCCCACGTCTACAAGGTATCCCTTTCCAGGAAGCTTAAGGAGATGAAGTTCAAGATGATCGAGGAATACAGCCGCGGACGGGGCAAGGCATGATCGTTTCCGACCTGACGCTGAAAAAGATGCTCGCCTCGGGCGAGATCCTGGTGGAGCCCCTGGAAGACAAGCAGATCCAGCCGGCGTCCATCGATTTGCGTCTGGGGGACCGCTTTCTCAAGGTGGACGAGAACCGGGTGGAGTCGATCAGCCTGGACCGGGAGATAGAGTACCTGGACATCCGGCGGCAGGAGATCGTCATTCCCCCGCAGAGTTTTCTCCTGGCGGTGACCAAAGAGTACATCCGCCTGCCGAACAACATCACCGCCTTCGTGGAGGGGCGAAGCTCCATCGGCCGCATCGGGCTGTTCATCCAGAACGCCGGCTGGGTGGATCCCGGCTTCGAGGGGACCATCACTTTGGAGCTGTTCAACGCCAACCGTCTGCCCATCCGCCTTAAAAGCGGGCGGCGGATCTGCCAGATCGTGTTCGCCCGCATGGACGGCCCGGCGGGCTCGCCCTACGCCGGCAAGTACCAGGGCCAGCGCGACCCCACGGGCAGCCGGATTTTCCAGGACAGCGACCTGTGAACGTTGTGAACATCGGAGGGCGGGAGATCGGCGGCGGCGCGCCCTGTCAGATCGTGGCCGAGTTGGGCACCGCCCATGGCGGGGATCTTGACCAGGCCTTCCGCCTGGTGGAGGCCGCCGCCGCGGCCGGGGCCGACGCGGTGAAGCTTCAGGCGGTGTTCGCCGACGAGATCCTCCACCCTGCCGTGGGGAGCGTGGACCTGCCCGGGGGCCGCGTCGACCTCTACCGGCGCTTTCAAGAGCTGGAAGGAAACGCTGAATTTTACGCCCGTATCCGGGAGCGGGCCCGGGAGATGGGCCTGCTCTTTTTCTGCTCCGTGTTCGGAAGCCGAAGCCTGCGCCTGGTCGCCGCTTTAAAACCGGAGGCCCTCAAGATCGCCTCCCCGGAGATCAACCACCTGCCCCTGCTGCGGGAG
>Ga0272442_10012860_pt1 | contig 10061 bp, 12 predicted proteins | sample SSMForm2O_FD_200262 | JGI IMG/M metagenome (GOLD analysis project Ga0272442, IMG submission 200262) | Marine sediment archaeal communities from Little Sippewissett salt marsh, Falmouth, MA, United States - SSM-Form-2O | ecosystem: Environmental > Aquatic > Marine > Wetlands > Sediment ... | reverse complement strand
TATTGTAAAATTTATCTCTCACGTAATCTCTCCAGTCAAAATCCTTTCTAAAAGGAGCTGGACCTTGCCAATTTTCTAAAAAAAGTGGTGTTAGATCTTTGTTGCCCTTGAATTTAACACCAAATAACTCATAAAGTTCCCGCTCGTGAATCTGAGCGTTTTCACCCCAAAGCGAAGTTACAGATTCAATAACTGGTTTATTTCTACTAATTTTTGTTTTAACAGTAACAAGTATTCTATCATCATAAGACCATAGATGATAAGTAATCTCGAAATTTCCTTTTTCTAACCAATCAGTAACAGATATTGAGGATAGATGCACATAACCCTTATCTTTTATCCATTTAAACAAATCAAAAAGTTTATTTGAATCTGTTGATACGAATATCCTTTGACTTCTTTTTACTTCTCCCTCAACACTAAATTTTTTCTTTATTTCATTAAGCAATTCTGTCTCTTTTTTATACATGTTATTCTAGCTCCTTAACATGTTCAAAGATTTTTTCGCAGGCTTCAAAAACAGCTTCTGGTCGTGGTGGACATCCTGGTATATACATAGTTACAGGCAGATAATCATCTAATTTTTTAATTGTATTATATGAATCCCAATACATACCGCCTGTCATAGTACATGATCCTAAAGCAATTATCACACGGGGCTCAGCCATTTGTTCATATATCCGTTTTGCTCTTTCTATAGATTTTTGTGTTTGATAACCAGCAATAAAAAGAACATCTGCATGTCTTGGTGTACCAACTATAATCATACCAAAACGTTCCATATCCCATCTTGAACCAACAACTGGAACAAGTTCTGCAAATCCACAAGAGTTAAACCAGTTAAAAATCCATATAGCTTTTATTAATTTCCTCATTGTCTTGGCTTTTTCCGATCTTTTAACCATAGTTTTTTCACCATTTTTTAATTAAATATTATGGACCATTTATTTTACAAAAAATGGTTTCTTCTACAAAATATGTGATATCTATTGTTTTTATCATATTATGATGCTGTTTGGCCAATATCAAAAATGTATATAATTTTTATGATTTCTTAAAATGAAATATTAACTATTATTTTAAAAATATCATATTTTATTTACAACCTATGCAAAGCATCAACAACTATACACACACCATAAACAACTTCAATGTCATTTTCCTCGCAGAATTTTATTGATTTCTCTGATTCGGATCCAGGTTGCATCCAAACTTTATCAATTCCAATTAGTTTGCACTGTTCAACAATTTTTTCAGTAACATTTGGTGGTATAATTGTAACGATAACATCAGGTTTTTTGTTTAGATATTCAACAAGTATCTTTAGATTTGGAAAGCATTTATCACCATAGACCTCATCGTATTTTGGATTTATTGGATAAACTTTAAAACCTGCATCTTTAAGCTCTTTATATTTTTTATATCCCCATTTATCTTTCTGTTGAGTTGCTCCTACAAATCCAATTTCATTTTTTTTGTTTAAAAAAATTTTGATTTTTTCGATATTCATATTTTAATGCTCCTCTTTTAAAATTTTATCAATTTCATCTTTTATATCACCAACAGATTTTACACCTGTAAAGCTAGAAATCTTTTGACCTTTGCTAAAAACTGCTAAATATGGAATACCCATAATATTATACTTTTTTGAAATGTCTTTATATTTTTGGATATCTATTTTTCCAAAAGCTACTTTCTTATAATAAATTTTTGATAATCTCCTCAATCTTGGTGCCATCTTTTTACAAGGAGCACAATATGAAGCCCAAAAATCAACAAGTGAAAAAGGATATTTTTTTATGAAGTTTTCAAAATTTTCTTCATTTAGATTTATTACATATTCTGGCCATTTAATTTCCGAATAGTCTTTTTGCTTTAAATCAGAATTATCTTCTTTATGCTTAAAAATTCCCATGTTATCAATAGAACAATATTGAATTTATAAAAATATTTTATTTTTAGCAGAATTTTCTCCTAATCCTTTTATTTTATCTGTAAATTCTGTAGCAACTTTTGCATATCTTTGTCCTTCAGATGCAGACACCCAGGATAGGCGTAAACGACCAGACTCTAAACCAGTATCTTCCACTATCTTTTTTAACATTGCAAATCGTCTACGAGCATAGTAGTTTCCTTCTTGATAATGGCAATCACCTGGATGACAGCCAGCTACAAGAACGCCATCAGCTCCGTTTAGATAAGCCTTTAAAACAAAAAGAGGATCTACTCGACTAGAGCACATAACACGAATAGGCAAAATTGATGCGGGATATTTTAGCCTACTAGTTCCTGCTAAATCAGCTCCAGCATAAGAACACCAATTACAGAGAAACGCAATTATCCTTGGCATAAATTCTTTATCTTTTTTCATAATTATCACCTATTCTTCAACTTCAGCAAATTCCTCTTTTTCAAAGGTTAAGAAAGGGATTTCCTCCTCAAGATCCCTTCCAGGGACATAATCAAATAATTTTTGAACTGATTCTCCAACTTTTTTAAATATTATCGAAACTGGTATATCTACAGGACAAACATCATCACATGCACCGCATGCAACACATGATATTCCAATATGCATCATTCTACCAAGTTGGAAATAAACAGTACCTGGTGGAATTCTAATTGCTCCTCTTTTTTTCAGCTCCGAATCATAAAAAGAGGATCTATATTCAGAATCTGGTGATTCAAACTCACATAGAGTACAATAACAAATTGGACAAACTCTCATACATCCATGGCAAGATATGCATCTACCAAATATATCAATTAATCCATCTATTCCTTTCATTTTTGCTTCAATTTCATCAAAAAGTTTTTTCTTCTCTATTGCTCTATTCTCGCGAATTTTATCAAGTTTTTTGTTGTCAAGCTCTTTATCCGAAAACTCTCCCCCCATATCTTTAGCAAGTTCCTCGCCTCTTTGAGTATTGAGTATCATTGTACATTTTTTGTCGATATCATTTTTTCCTAATATATCAAAAGTTATATCTGCCACATAGGGCATAAATTCTTCACATGATCTACATGTAGGTCTTAAATCGTTGAGTATCTCACCTTTTTTAACTGCCTCCCAGTATTTAGAAAGATTTTTTTCCACATATCCATCTATTGACATTTTAGTTGGATATACGCCTCCACATGTTGAACTTATAATGAATAGATTCTCAAGACTTCCTTGTTCGCGTTTAATAAGTTCTATAAAACCTCTAAGTTCACATGGTTTTACAACTGCAACGACAGGTTTTTTTGTGCTTCCTTTTAACGTGAAACGTGATAATAATTTACCAGCGTTAACAGGCATTAAAGGATAAAAAGGTACTGCATCCTTAAGATCTTCAGGATCTGTAATAAGTGAATATGCCACAGCTCCTTTGTCACTAATTTTTTTAAGAGTAAAAACCCCTTTAACCTTATCTTTTTCTAAAAGAAACTTCAAGAAATCTAGAACACCTTTCTCTACACCGTTGTTTATAACCAGAGCTTTAGTCATTTGCATCCTCCACCTCATGAAGCTCTTCTTCTTTATAAGCAATTAATGGAATAGGTTCATCTAAACTTCTACCAGAAATATAATTAAAAATACCTTGAGTTTCATCAGCAATCATACTAAATATCTGAGCAACTGGAATATCCATAGAACATGCATCCTCACAAGCACCACAGGAAACACAAGAAATACTCATATGCATCATTCTACCCATTTGAAAAAGAGTAGTATCAGGTAAAAATCTAATACTGCCTTTGGCTTCAGCTCTTTCCAGATAATCCTCAGACGGAAGTTTAACCTTATCGGAATCAAAATAACATAGACGACAAATACAAACAGGACAAGCCTTCATACAATTATGACAATTTATACAATGACTGAAAGTTTCAACGAGATTATCAATACCTCCAACCTTGGATTTTAAATCTTTATGCGCTTTAATCCTTTTCTTATGTTTTTCTTCAGAGATGCCCTTAACCTTGTTATACCAACTATCTATCTTGTCCTTTAGATTTATGCCAAGTTTATCAGCTAAATCGTTACCCTTTTGGCTATTTGAAATAATGAAAACAGTATCTTTTTTTGCACCAAGTGTACCTATATGAATATCCCCTGCAACCATACTTGATTTATCACATATTTGACATGTAGGCCGCATTATAGAATCATCTAATTTTTTTACTGATTCATCAAATTGTTTCATACTCTTTTCAGGATTATTCAAAAAATCAGACGTAGGTAAAACACCAGGACAATCTATGCTTATTAATGTAATATTATCAATATTTGTTTGGCCAAGTTTTGCAAGTTCTATAGTCGCCCGAACCTCACATGGTCTCATAATAGCAGCTATTTTCATATCCCCAGCATCAAGACGAGTTACACTTGAGATAGCTTTTGCCCCTTGGACAAACATAACAGGTGGAAGAGGAAAACCATCTTTAATAAGAGATTTATCTTTAACAAGAATATATGCAAATGCATCTTCTGCTGGAACTTTCATAGGTATAATCACAGCACCAAAAATTCCTTTATCCATTGTCTTTTCTAATAAATCTATGATTGCTTTTTTTGTGCCAGAACCAGCTGGAATGACTGCGCCTTTTAATTCACTCATTTTACAGCCTCCTTAACTTCCTGATAAATCTGATTAAATTTAAAGTGTTTAATACTCGCAGCACCAGATGGACACGCGGCAACACAGTTTCCACATCCTCGGCATATAACCTCATTAACCACAGATACCTTCTTTGATTCATCAAAAGTAATCGCACCATAAGAACAAACGGAGAGACATGTTTTACAACCTATACAAAAAGACTCAGATATTTCAGAAGTCTTTACCTCGGGCTCAATTTTTCTGCCTGGAACTAGAGAAGATAATATTTTTCCAGCTGCAGCTTCAGATTGAACCATCGTATCAGAAATATTTTTAGAACTCTGCGCACAACCAACAATATATATACCCTCAGTAGAGGTAGACACAGGATCTAGTTTCTCATGTGCTTCAGCAAAAAAGCCTACTTCATCTTGGGAAATGCCAGTTATTTCCGCGATTTTAGAAGCATCATTAGCTGGTTCAATAGCAGGCGAAAGAATAACCATATCCGCTAACAAGCTTTTTTTGTCACCCTTTTCATCTTTATAATTTAGATTTAAATGGTCTTTATCTTTTGTTATATTAACATCTGAAAATCTAATTAAATTGACATCTTTTTTTGTTTGCTCATAAAATTTTTGATGTGTTTTACCAGGCATACATAAATCTGAGTAAAGATTAGTAACTTTAACTTGCGGTATTTTATCTTTAAGGTATTTAACAAATTTTAGAGAATACATACAACATATCTCTGAGCAGTATCCTTTTTCATCCCTACCGACACAGTGAATAATTGCAACTGATTTAGGGGTTTTACCGTTTTTTAGAGTAATCTTACCAGCTTTGTTCATTTTTTCAAATTCAAGTGACGTTATAACATTGTCAATTTTTCCGTAGCCATATTTAGAGGATTCTGTTGGATCAAAAAGATTGTAACCAGTTGCTATTATTATGGCACCGACATTAAAACTAATTGAATCTATTTGTTCAGCAGGGTTTTTCAATTTTATCTCATAATTACCAAAAAACCCAATTGCTTCATCAACTTCAGTATCGGTAAATATCTTTATGTTTTCATTATTTTTAACTTCTTGAATCTTATTCTCAATAATCGAAGAAATTGGTTTCATACCTTGAAACGTTTTTTCAAAATTTAATATTGAACCTCCTAAAGAGGAGGCTTTTTCAACAAGGTAGATTTTTCTATCTGGACTTACTAATTGTAAGCTTGCTTCAATACCAGCAATACCTCCTCCAATTATAAGTACATCAGGATTGCTTTCTATTTCTTTTTTATCAAGGGATGAATGATAACGTACTCTTCCAATAGCGGCCTTAATCATTCTAATAGCTTTTTTTGTAGCTTCTTCTTTATCTTCTGTAATCCAAGCACATTGTTCCCTGATATTAGCTAGTTGGAAAAGATAAGGATTGATGCCACTGTTTTCACATACTTCCATAAATGTTTTTTCGTGATCTTTAGGTGAGCATGCCGCAACTACAAGATGTGTCAAACCTTGTTTTTTTATTTGTTCCTCTAGAAATTTTTTTCCATCCGCCGAACATAAAAGTTTAAATCTTTCAACAACGACAACATCTTCACCTGAGGAAACTGCATCGATAACCTTGCTAATATCAATTTTTTCTGATATATTTGGACCACATTCGCATACATAAACGCCTATTTTTCTTTCCATTTAATCTTTCCTCTAATTAAGTTGATGATAATATTTTTCCAACAGCCGCAGTTGCCTGTGAAACAGAATCCTGAATGTTCTTTGCACCCTGTGCACAACCTGCAATAAAAATTCCTGGTTTTGATGATATTACAGAAGAACCTTCTAGATTTTGCTCATGGAAAAATCCATATTCATCAAGATTAATACCAAGAGCTTTTGCTAGTTTGGAATTAGTATCAGACGGTACGATAGCTGGCGCAAGTATAACCATGTCAACTGGCAGTATGTTTTTTTTGCCGCTTCCATTATTGTATTTAACAGCCATTTCTTTACCCTGTTTTGTAACCTCAACTTCACTTATACGAATCATGTCTACTTTACTCTCTTTCATTTTTTCATAGAATCTTTGATGAGATTTTCCAGGAATACAAAGGTCTGTATAAAATTCTGAAGTCTTTATTTCTGGGATTTTTGTTTTTAAATAATGATTAAATTTAAGGGAATACATACAGCAGACTGATGAACAGTAGCCTTTTTCATCTCTTCCGACACAGTGAATAATTGCCACAGATTTAGGTGGTTTGCCATTTTTAAGAACAATATTTCCTTCAGTCGGCCCATTGGATGCATACAACCTCTCAAATTCTAGAGAAGAATATACATCATCAAATTTTCCATATCCATATTTGGGCAATTTTTTAGAATCCAATATATTGAAACCATTAGCTACAACTATTGCTCCAACCTTAAGTTCAAGTTTTTCATCTTTTTGATTATAGTCTATGGCCTCAAACATACATGCCTCTTGGCAAGCTGTACATTTTTTTCCTTTAAAACGAAGACAATTCTCAGTGTCTATCATAGGAACATTTGGAAGTGCCCCTGCACATGGAACATATATTGCTTTTCGCTCGCTTAATCCCTCCTCAAATTCATTTTTTATACTAACAGGACAGGGTTCAAAGCAAGCAGCACATCCAATACAATTAACCATGTCTACATATCTCGCTTTTTTGCTGACTTTGACAGTGAAATCTCCTGAAGAGCCTTTTACTTCTTCAACCTCGGAGAGTGTTAGTAGATTTATATTTTTATTTTGTAGTAGTTCCTGTTGTATCGGTGCTACCATGCATGTTGAACATTCCATATTCGAAAATACTTCTTCAAATTTTATTGTGGTACCACCTGTATAAGACGTTTTTTCAACTAAATGAACCTTTCTGTCTGCTTTTGAGAGCAGTAGACTTGATTGGATTCCAGCTATACCTGCTCCAATTACAAGAACATCTTTATTATGTTTTTTTTCTGCCATAATCCCATCTTCAAATTATAATGATTTTTTTCCTTTTATCGGACTGGGGCCCATTTTTTTAATTTTCTCGTTGAATTCGTTAACAACATCAGCAAATCTTTGACCTTCAGATGCAGATACCCATGAAAGGCGTAAACGATCTGATTCTAAACCAAGACCTTCGACAACTTTTTTTAAAATTGCAAACCGTCTACGAGCATAGTAGTTTCCCTCTTGATAATGACAATCACCTGGATGACAGCCAGCAACAAGAACACCATCAGCCCCTTGAAGAAACGCTGTTTCAACAAGAACTGGATCTACTCGACTAGAGCACATAACACGAATAGGCGTAAGTGATGACGGGACTCTCAATTTACTAGTTCCTGCTAAATCAGCTCCAGCATAAGAACACCAATTACAAAGAAAACCTACTATCCTCGGCTCGAATTTTTCCACCATTTTTATACCCCAGTAAATAAAAATATTTAACTTTCTCAAATTCTATTTGAATATTTCTTTTAGTCTTTTAATGGGCGATATTAGAATTGTATTTGTGCTTTGAACTTCCCGCCGCCTTCGTCTGCACAGACAAGAAGTGTCTTATTTGTCCTTCCGCACCATGCTTTAATGTCATCCGGAAAAGAATGACAATCAGCCAATACCTCAAGCATATCGCCTGGTTGGATTTCTTTTGCCTTAGCCGCTACTTTAAGTATTGGCTGTGGGCATTTCAATCCCAAAGTATTAAGTTGATGTGTTGCCATATTTTTTCACCTCTTTTTAAAATGAAAATGTTATTTGAGCATCACTTATTTCTGCCATGAAAGTTGTTGCTCCGACAACTTCCACTCCCTCTCTTAACTCTTCTTTTTTCATATCTTTCGCGTCAAATGCGAGTTCACAAAGGAGAATTCTAGCACCAAGGGCTTCAACTCCTTCAACTAAATCTGCCATGTCTGGCATACCCTTGCTTTTGATTTTTTCAAGTTCCCCTTTTTTAAGTGCTGGTCCTCCACCAGGAGTAAAAAATAAAATTAAATCATCTCCTGAAGCAATCGCACTAGAACCTAGAATAAATGCTGGATAAAGATTCGTAGGCTCTGATCCATTAACTATCATTGCTACTTTGCTCATAAATTAACCCCCGTTAAGGCAATATAGGTATTATATATAATTCTTATGGTTTTTAAGATAAAATTAAGTAAAAAAATTGTCAAATAAAAGCTTTAATTTGAAATGAAAATACGGTCAATAAATCGATATAATATAAAAAGTAGCAACATAGAACCCAAACTTAGTAATATACCTATATGCCACTCAACATTGAGAGGGATACTCATATCATAAATCTCAACATAAAACCGTAGAGGTATGAGTAAGATAACATACATTAATATCCAATATATTATAGGATTTCTTCCTATATATTGCAGTATCTTTAAAGATGAAATATGAGCTATTATAATTACTATTAATGAAAAAGATATAATACAAAATAAGGTAGACAGCATTATAAATGATGGAGTTACGATTATTTTATCTAATGGTATAAAAATCATGAAAAAGAGAAAGAAAATAAAGATCGCCCACGAGATTATTTTGTTACTTCTGCACCATAGTCCTTCTGAAATGATGCCTTTTCCCATTAATAGGCCAGTAAGCATTACCGGGAGATAATAAAGTGCTGCTGGATATCCTCCAAGATAATGCCCGGAAAAAATACCTACTTTATCTAACTGTATCAATACAATATAAGATAGACTTACAAAGAAAATAAATCCTAGGTTAATCTTCCAATCAAATCTTGAAAGCACGACACAGGCAATAAATAGAATCGCACTTAGCATTACTTCATCCATCTCTAAAAAACCATTTGCGGAAAAGATAGAAAGTGAGATTCCAATCAAAGCCAGTTTACCAAATCTTCCAAGTACTTTTCGGTAGAATATTTTTTGTTCTTCCATGTTTTTTTTATTTAAAAAAAATGCGAGTGATAATCCACTAGCAAAAAGAAACATAGGGAGGACTAAATCCCCCAAATGTACTGAACCACTAGAATTATGACGTAATATATCTGGAAGGTTACTACTAAGCCTTAAAGTTAAAGTAAAGAAGACCATTCCAAGAATTGCAATTCCTCTAAATGCATCTATGGAATAATCTCTTTTCATTATGTACCAGCTATAACATCAACTATGGGCTAAGTCATCGATCCAGGTTCAGTTCCTGCTATGTAATGATATTCTTCAGCAGCTGTAGCCTGATCATAACATTTGTTGGCCGTTACTGTGCTATTTGTTGTCCAAGAACACATACCCCATTTTAGAGCTGTGGCATTATAGCCAAGTGCATTGAGCAGAGCAGTTGCTTGACTTGCAGTATGACCTGTATAACAAACTACAACAATCTGGCTATCATATGGCAATTTTGCTAGGTTTTCTTCAGTGAACAAGCTTGTTAGACCGATGTTAATTGCTCCAGGTATATGGCCTAGCTCATAAT
>Ga0272442_10012859_pt1 | contig 10061 bp, 5 predicted proteins | sample SSMForm2O_FD_200262 | JGI IMG/M metagenome (GOLD analysis project Ga0272442, IMG submission 200262) | Marine sediment archaeal communities from Little Sippewissett salt marsh, Falmouth, MA, United States - SSM-Form-2O | ecosystem: Environmental > Aquatic > Marine > Wetlands > Sediment ... | reverse complement strand
CCAGCACCTGAATGGCCAGGAGTTGCAGCCCGGACCGCACAAGATTCAGGGTATTGGTGCCGGGTTCATACCTGACACCCTGGACCTTTCCCTGGTTGACCGGGTCGAAATGGTTACCAACGAAGAAGCCCTCACCTACGGCCGGCGGCTGGCCCGCGAGGAAGGAATCTTATCAGGTATTTCCTGTGGAGCGGCTATGGCGGTCGCTGATCGCCTGGCGCAACAACCGGAATATGCCGGTAAGACTATTGTGGTAATCCTGCCCGATGCGGCAGAGCGCTATTTAACGGGCCCGCTGTTTGAGGGAATCTTCAAGGATGCCGCCATGGCCTAATAGATAGCGGAAGATGTGATTTCCCCGCCGAGTTCTGCTTAAATCTCACTTCTGACCACTCACCCCTATATTGTCACTTAGCTTGTAGTTTTTTCAACTCCGCCAGCACATCTTCGCAGCGCAGGGCCTCGGGTGGTTCGCCCAGCATAGTCATCACAAAGGTTGTAGAGTTGATCTGATTCAGAGAGCCGTGGGTACTGGAGGCGCCGCGGAGTAGCGTATAGAAAAATTTACTGCCATGCACCCAACCATCATCCAGACAGACGATCAAATCCGCCGGTTCTTTTACTAATCCATGAAAGGCCTGCCAGAGACGCCGCAGAGGATCGGGATAGATGTGTTTTATTGTGGCATTGAATAGAGCCTGGTCGTCGATGAATCCTTGCTCGTCCACTTTTCCATCCTGCTGCAATCGACTGATGATCCCCAATAGCCCCAGAGGATCGTTCCGCTCAGAAGTATAGCTGAATCGACCATTGGGTCCCTGACGTATGATAGCTTTACCATCGATAGTTTGTACTACCACCTTGTCTCGCTGTGGATAGCAGGCCAGCCCCACAGCCGGGTCCTGAAGTAAGATACAGGCCACCGCGGCCGGTTTCTGGGTGAAAAAGGCCGCATAGGTAACCAGGCCATAACTTACAGTAACCACATCATGGTCGGTTTCGATGTTATCTCTCAACCTGAACCCGTTATCTTTTAGTAGTTGCTCAAAGGAAACCCGTCCTCGGCCAGACATATTATGTCCGTGATCGGCTAAGAGTGTTAACTTCACCTGCCCGCATCGTTCATAGACGATTTGCTCGCAGAACTGATCGACTGTGCGCAGGTATTTTAAGATGGCCTCTCTGCCGCCCCGGGTTCCTAACCCGGCGGTGGCTACGCTATATCCGATCGCTGTTCCCTTTTGCACCCGGCGAAAGACCTCCATCATCCCGCGCAGTTCGTGCTCGAAGACCATTTCCGGATCGATGTACGCCACGGCATCGAGCTTAAACGAGCATCGATAATCCAATATCTTTGCCCAGTCGGCCGCGTCCCCGCTGAGATAAATATCATTACCGCTGATCATACGGTTTTTCTCTGGATCAAAGTGCATGGCTTGATAGGCAATGGGTTGTCTGCCGCCGAAAATTTGCTGAAAGGCCAGATCGGTCATGGCCGGAAAGGTGCTCACTAATCGACTTGGTCGATAAAACAATCGAAAACATCCCTGCCCATATAGCTCCTGCACTAACTGGAAGGGCACCCCATCCAGCGCGATAATGAAATGAGGGACATTGGACGAGTCTATTTCATCCAGATTTACTTTTTCCGTTTTGTAGTCATTAAGATCGGTTATGCGCAGCTCTACTTTACGACCACTCTGGTCTTCACGCTGCCAATAATCTGCCATGTGGTCCTTATCGGTGTCAAACGACGATACTTTACTGCCGTCACTGGTAAACTGAATTCGCATAGGACGTTCAGGAAATTGCGGCATCGATCTGCAGCCCCGCAGCAGGAATACAAACAACAAGACAAAAACGATGATAAGCCCGCCTAAAGCACCCCTTCTGCGACGAATTAACTCCGGTAAGCTGCCCAACTTCTTGGTTAAGACAGAAATATAATATTTGAGGACTTTATACATCTTGCTAATAATTGTGTGTTTTTTGACTCTGCCTGTCAAATAATAAGACAAATTTTATGTTATGACAAATCCCGCCCATTTGAACTTGGCTATTTAAAAGGCTCCTGTCATTACTTCCTTGAAATATAATACCTGATCGATATAATAATAGCTGAATTGCTTTAGTCCCATACTACCAACTTGTCAAAAAACAGAAATCCACAATAAATTTTGGTGTTATTATTGTTATAACTGCTTTATACATATTTGGTTACGGTGGCATTCTGGCGTTCCTTCTGCGTTGGTTTGGGCAGAGCCTTTCTGCGCATTTATCTCTTCTTATCTCGGGTTACTTTTTCTGAGTTTCTGATTGAAGCCGACGTCGAATTAATTTTACCCGGCATCCAGATCGAAAGGATAATTAAACCCATGAGCATAAATGGTCATAATCCGGCATGTAAACAAGCGGCAAAAAATTCTAAAAAACCTATTTTAGAAATGGTAGAAAATAGAACTGTCAGCATACCCAGAAAGTCAAGAATTCAAAGAATTATGATGATTTCAACGCACGGGTATGTTTCTGCGCAACCGGATCTGGGCAGCCCCGATACCGGTGGTCAAGTGGTTTATGTTCTGGAGCTGAGCAAATCTTTGGCTCGGCTGGGATATAGCGTGGATATATACACCCGGCAATTTGAAGACCAGGTCCGAGAAGACAAGGTCTCGGACCGGGTAAGAATCCTGCGTTTTCCCTGTGGGGGCTCCGATTTTATTCCCAAGGAAGTTTTATGTGAACAGATACCGGAGTGGGTTACGAACGTAAAGTGCTTTATTGAAGGTAAGAAACTGCGATATAATTTTATCAATAGCCACTATTGGGATGCCGGTCTGGCTGGACAAAGTCTTGCCAATCATTTCCAGATTCCCCATGTCCATACTCCTCATTCCATCGGCTCCTGGAAAAGGGATAATATGGATGGTGACCCGGAAGACCTGGAACAGAAGTACAATTTTCGCAAGCGTATTCGTGAGGAAAAAATTATTTATGATGAGTGTGATGCGGTAGTTGCCACAACTCCCGTGCAGCGCTATATACTCGACAAAGGCGAATACGATGTCCCTATCGAAAAGATTCATATCCTGCCGCCCGGTTATGATGATATGCGCTTTTTCCCTATCTCCAAAGCGCAAAAAGCAGCCCTGAAACGCGATTATGGCTATGAAGGTCGGCTTATACTCGCTCTGGGAAGAATGGCGCATAATAAAGGATATGATCTTTTGATGCAGGCGATGCCCGTGGTATTTAAACGAGTTGAGGATGCCAAACTATTGCTTGCTCCCGGTTCCCCCGAACCAGATGATGAAGAAGTACGGCGGGTAAAGGAACTGAAAAAACTGGCGCAAGATCTGGAGATAGCCGACAGAGTTATTATAAGGAACTATATACCCGACGGTGACCTCGAAAATCATTATCGGATGGCCGATGTCTTTGCTCTCAGTAGCAGGTATGAACCTTTTGGCATGACGGCCGTTGAGGCCATGGCCTGTGGTACGCCAACCGTCATCACTACCGAAGGCGGTTTGTGGGAACAGGTTGAATGGGGGCGTGAAGCGCTCTACGCGAATCCTTTTGATCCGGAAGTCTTTGGACACGCTATAGCTATGATTATGCAACAACCGAAAGTTGCCGATCAACTGGCCAAAAACGGTCCCCAAAAGGCACGTAGCGCCTTTACCTGGATGGGTATTGCCCAGCAGGCCCTGCGCATTCTTAGTAACGTCCGTGTATAGATAGATAATCAATCCAGAACAAGAGGTAAACTCCATAATGCTTTCAAAAGAACGTATGCTCGTCAGTGATCTGGACGGCACTCTGATCGGAGATGATGAGTCCTTGGAACAATTTAACGAATGGGTTCAATCTTGCCGCAACCAACTGGGTTTGGTGTATGCAACGGGGAGATTTCTGCCGTCTATTATCGAAGCGGTCCAGACAACAGCTCTGCCGGCGCCGGACATAATCATCAGCGCTGTGGGAACCAACATATACCATTATCCCTCCAATCAACCCCAAAGTGATTGGCATATACATATCAATCAAAACTGGAACGCAAAAAAAATAAGGGATATGTTTGCTGCGCGTAGTGAACTGGAACTGCAACCGGATGAATTTCAGTCCGAATATAAAGTTAGTTATTATTTACGTGATGCCACCCCGGAACAACTACAATCATTGCATGATGAAGTAACCGGTGCATCGATAGAATCGGAAATGATTTACAGTTCCAACCGTGACCTTGATTTTCTGCCTGTTCGGGCTGACAAAGGTAAGGCGGCCGTTTTTGTGGCTTCCCATTGGCAGATTCCCGCCGAGCGCGTTTTGGTTAGCGGCGATACCGGAAATGACCGGGCACTATTTGAACACGGTTTTCGCGGCATCGTGGTGGGTAACGCTCAGCCGGAATTAAAGAACTTTACCGGACCTCAGGTTTATCATGCCCGGCAGTCTTTTGCAGCCGGCGTCTTGGAAGGCATTAAACATTGGTGGAATAGTGAAATACCTCAAAAATCTTAATTGTTTGGAGATGATAAATGGAAAGTGACGGAATTTATCAGGAACAGGTATTCCAGGATCAATTTAGCAGTATCCCCCGCAAACATATCTTGCAAATCACCAATCATGGAACCCATGAGTGGAAGGTAAGACCCGGACTTCCCGACACCGGCGGCCAAAATGTATATGTCAATGAGTTTACCGAGGCCTTGATTAACCTGGGTTATCGGGTAACGATTGTGAACCGGGGAGGCTATCCCGACCCGATCAACGGCCAGGTGCGCCGGGGCGTGGTGTATCATCCAACCGGTAACGCCAGGATTATGTATGTGGAGGACGGATGTGATCAATTTGTCCGTAAGGAAGACATGGACGAACATCTGCCGGCCCTGGCGGATGATTTGTGGAATAAGCTGGAAAAAGAAGATGATCATTATGATTTAATTATAAGTCATTATTGGGATGCGGGTAAATTGGGGAATCTTCTCAACCAGAAGAATCAGCAACCTGTAACTCACTTGTGGGTGCCGCATTCTCTGGGGGCACTGAAAAAAACGAACATGCCCCCTTCGACCTGGGAAGATTTGCGTGTCGACGAGCGTATTTCTCACGAAAAGCAGCTCTTGGTAGAGGTTGATGGATGTGTGGCTACTTCTTCCAAAATTAGGGAAACTCTTACCGACGCCTATCGAGTCAAGGTGGATTATTTTCTGCCTCCGGGAGTTGATGATTTACGGTTTCACCCTCGTCCAAACGATGAATTGAAGCCGATATGGAAATGGCTCGCTCAGCATAGCCCTTTGTCGGCTCGTGAGTTGCGGCAGCGCCTTTGGATCATGGAAGTAAGTCGTACCGACGACACCAAACGAAAAGACATATTGATCAAGGCCTTTGCCCAGGTCAAAAAAGAAATACCGGAAGCCATGCTGATGGTGGCAATCGATAAACATACAGAGGAGCTCTACAAAAAACTGACGGGCTTGATCGATGAGTTGGGATTAAAAGACGATGTAATAATCTTGGGATCAGTATGGGACCAGTTGCCCTTGTTATACAATGTAGCGGATGTATATTGTACGCCTTCAATCATGGAGGGTTTTGGCATGAGTGCCCAGGAGGCGGCCGCCACCGCTACTCCGGTAGTAGCTTCGAATCTGGTGCCGTTTGTCCAGGAGTATCTTCTGGGCGATATGCCATATTGCCAGCATAAAGCCGTCAATGGCGACCAGGTCGAATTATGTTACGGTACCGCCGGCGTAGTAGTTCCAAAAGATTTCGTGGAAGGCTTTGCCGCAGCACTGGCGGAGCTATTACGCAGCAAGTTATTAAGGCATTTGATGGGATATCATGGTCTGAATATTACAATTCCCCATTTTACCTGGGGGCGGATGGTATCCAATTTGCTGGAAAAGCTGGGACTCGGATCTGAAGAAACTTCGAAGAATAATACCGATCAGCAAAAACAGAAAGAATAACCAAAAAATATCGGAACATCCGATAGAAAGAAAAACATAATTCTGTTATGAACAGCTTCATATTTGGGAGTAAAGAATGTCCAAGGATATCCCCTCGAATCTTGCTCAAAAATTGATTGACCTCTGGGCCCAGCAGGGCCGCGACGGTTTTTTGCTGAGCGAATTATCCGACACCCAAGGCGACACTCGCCAGTGCCTTGATCCCGAATGTAATGTCTCATTTCGCTTTCGCTGGCTGCCCCATCGTGAAATAAGAGGAGATGTAGCAGAACTCCAGCGCCGTGGTATCCTCAATCCTGACCGTGATGAAAGCGTTCTTTTCCGCGATCCCCGCGACCCTTCCGGCCGCCATTGTTTTCTCTGCCGGGAAAACATAAAGGAATGCCACCCCCTCGAAGTCCTTTATCCGCTTAATCTTGCCGGACGCGAGTATCTGGCCGGTGCCAATTTCGCCTGGATCGAACCAAATCATTTCACGGTCATGGCCGCTGAACATATAGACCAAAACTATTCTAGAGATGTCTTGGAAGCCGCGATTGACCTGCATCGTCAAACTAACGGCAAATTCCGTGTGCTTTTCAACGGCACCGGCGCTGGCGCTACCATCCCCTGGCATCTGCATTTACAGATTACCACCGAGCCCATGCCTGTCGAACTGCTCTCCCCACAAAAAGAACACCTTTATCCCACAGTTGTTTGTCGGTTTGATTTGTCCAATGCCGCTACTATAGACAACGCCCACCGTTGTGCCGATTCGTGGTTGAGCGAAGATCCTGAAAATCGAAGTATCAATTTATTAGTCGCCCCCTCAAACGGCCAGACCGCCGTATTCGTATTTCCCCGCGATAAGCGTTATGCTCAGGCTCCGGGTAAGGGCCTGATAGGTGGTTTTGAAGTTGCGGGCGATTTTGTACTCAGTTCCCCTGCGGAACTTGAAACCTTCAAAAACAGTTCCGCCCAAACAGCCCGGGATATTCTGGCCCACATTTCCCCTCCCGACTGGAAGCCAACAGCAAAACCATAATCGCAAAAAATAACACCCCGGTTGCGACGACAAATTCACTCAACCGTTACGCCCGGCTTTTTACTGTTTCACCCGGTGCCAGTAATTGAAATTTCCCTTTGCCGACGAGTGCTTCGAGCTTGCGCCTGAAATCGGTGTTGGGCCTGACACTCTTTCCCACCTGCAGGGTAACACGCAGGTTCCGGCTCGTGCCCACCGACACATAAACCGGACAGCGCCCCGGATGAGATACACAGAGCGCTTTTAAATGCTTTAATGTCTCTTTATCACAATGGCTCGAGTCCAACTGCACCGAGACAGCTCCGGTGAGCTCTTCCTCGGCCCGGCTCATATCAAAGACTTCGTTAACCCGAATCGAAGGCTCTTCCCGGCGAAAATCTACCATCCCCCGTAAAAATACCATCCGGTCTTTTTGTATCAGTTCATCGTAAAGGGCCAAGGCATCAGGGAAGATCACTCCCTCCACCGTACCGTTCAGATCTTCCAGGGTAAACATCGCCATGCGTGAGCCGGCCCCTCGTCCGTTTTTGGTCACACAGTAGCGCAGCCGGGAAATTATCCCTCCGATTATGACCTCCATATTCGCGTTTATTTGTTTGAGGGTATGCGAGTGGGCCGTACTGTAATCATGAATAAATTCGGCGTATTGCGAAAGGGGATGGTCCGTAACGTAAAAGCCCAGCACTTCCTTTTCATACTGCAGCAGCAGCGGCTGAGGCCACGGGTGTACATCCGGGAGTTTGAGAGATTCCCGGCGTGTTTCCTCGTCGTTCTCAAAGGCATCGAAAAAGCTCAACTGCCCCTGCCGACGATCCTGCTGGACCTTGCCCCCCATGGCAATAGAGTCTTCCAGAACAGCCATCATCTGGGCCCGGGAACCGCCCAGCGAATCAAAGGCGCCCGCCTTAATCAGGGCTTCCAGCGCACCTTTATTGACGACGCGCAGATCGACCCGCTCACACAGGTCGAAAATACTGTCAAAAGGACCACCTTCCTGTCGGGCCCGGATAATCTCCGCCACCGCCTTGGCCCCAACCCCCTTGACCGCAGCCAAACCGAAACGAATACACTCACCCACAGGTGCTCGACCGTGCTTGGTAGTGGACGGCTCGACGGGAACTGATTTTTGTTTACCTTTACCACCGGGGCTTGTCTGTTGTTTTTCAGTATCCGCCTGGTCGCTGCCCTCGTCGCTGTAGATTACGGTAAAGTCGGTGAAACTCTCATTAAGGTCCGGCGGCAGGACCTTGATACCCATGCTCCGGCATTCCTCGATATACTCGGCCACCTTTTCCGTGGAGCTCATTTCAAAAGTCAAAAGGGCCGCCATAAACTCCGTGGGAAAGTATTCTTTAAAGAAAGCCGTCTGAAAGGCCAGGATGGCATATTGGGTGGAATGGCTCTTGTTGAAGCCATAGCCGGCAAAACGCTGGATCAAGTCAAACAGTTCCAGTGCCTTTTTTTCATCGATATTTTTTTCTACACAGCCCTTAATAAAATTATCAGCTTCCGCTTTGATTGTTTTGTGTTTCTTTTTGCTGATGGCCTTGATCAGCCGATATGCTCGTGCCAGCGGCAGACCTCCCAGTTCGTTGAGAATCTGCATAACCTGTTCCTGATAAACCATAATACCGTAGGTTTCTTTGAGCACCCGGCGCATCACGGGGTGACCCACCGACCATTTCTGTCCGTGCTTGCGACTGTTGTAATCGGGAATCAGCGTCATCGGACCGGGCCGATACAGGGCGTTGGCAGCGATAAGGTCCTCGATCCGGTCCGGATTCATATTCTGTAACAGGTCGCGCATACCCGCCGATTCAAACTGAAAGATTCCCTTGGTCCTTCCTTCGGAGAACAACTGAAATACTCTTTTGTCGGTCAGATCAATTTCATCAGGATTGATATCTTTGTGTTTACCGAGTTGGACCAGCTCTCGCGCTCGTTCGATGGTGGTCAGCGTCCGTAGTCCCAGAAAATCCATCTTCAACAGGCCCACTTTTTCTACGGTCGGCCCGTCAAACTGGGTGATAATGTCGTCCGAGTCTACGGCTTTATAAAGCGGTAAAAAATCCGTCAGGGGCTTATCGGCTATCACCACTCCGGCAGCGTGCACCGACGCGTGCCGCGCCAGTCCCTCCAGGCGTTTGCCTATCTCGATTACCTCGTGGATTTTTTCATCCTGCTCATACCATCCTTTTAATTTTGGTTCCTGCGCGAGCGCCGCTTCCAGCGTAATCCCCAGCGATTCCGGCACCATCTTGGCCAGTTTATCCGCTTCTGACAGCGGGACGTTTAGTACTCGGCAGACATCACGAATCACCGCCCGGGCCTTCATGGTCCCGAAAGTGATTATCTGAGCGACCTGCCCGTATTTTTCCCGCACGTAATTAATCACCTCGGCCCGGCCGTTCTGGCAGATGTCGATGTCGATATCGGGCATCTCGTTCCGCTCAGGATCCATAAATCGCTCGAAAAGTAAGCCGTACTTCAACGGATCAATGGTCGATATCCCCAGCGCATAACCTACCAGCGTTCCCACCCCGCTGCCGCGCGGATTAGCCGGGATACCATGTTCCCGGGCATAGCGCACAAAATCCCAGACAATCAGAAAATAGCTGGAAAAATCTTTATCTCGTATAACCTGCAATTCCCGCTCCAGCCGTTCCTTGATTTCGTTGGTTAGCCGCCCATAGTGTTTTTTAATTCCTTCCAGGCAGAGCTCCTCCAGATATTCATCTGCCGTTTTACCTTTTGGTGTCTTGAATACGGGGGCATGCTGAACGTTAAAGTCCAGCTCCAGGTTACATCGCTCGGCAATCTTTAAGGTGTTATCACAGGCCTGCGGCCATTGCTCGAACATAGCCCGCATCTGGGCCGGGCTCTTGAGATACACTTCCTGCGGATAGATCATTCGTTTTTCATCATCGAGCGTTTTGCCGGTATTGATACAGGTGAGTACCTCATGGGCCTTAAAATCTTTCGCACTTAGAAAATGCACATCGTTGGTCGCCACAATTTGGGCTCCGACCTGCCCGGCCAAATCAACCAGCATCGGTGTTACG
>Ga0272442_10012858_pt1 | contig 10061 bp, 6 predicted proteins | sample SSMForm2O_FD_200262 | JGI IMG/M metagenome (GOLD analysis project Ga0272442, IMG submission 200262) | Marine sediment archaeal communities from Little Sippewissett salt marsh, Falmouth, MA, United States - SSM-Form-2O | ecosystem: Environmental > Aquatic > Marine > Wetlands > Sediment ... | reverse complement strand
TGTCGGGCGCGGTCCCGACGACGTCGGCGACGTTAACGATCTGTCCGGCGTCGACGTCGGCCTGGGTCACGGTGTGCGTCGCCTGTCCGGTGGTCGATTCTCCCGGTGCGAGCGTGTCAGTGCCGAGAGCGATCGTGCCGAGGACGTCGTCTTCGAGCACGATGTTCGTCAGCGTGACGTTGCCGTCGTTGGTGACGGTGTAGTCGTAGGTGATCGTCTCGCCGACGGCGAACGGCCCGCCGACGGCGGTCTTCTGCAGCGTGATCGCCGCTGCACAGGGAAGGGGTTGGGAGTGACCGTCCGTCGCCACGACAGGCGAATCGCCGGGATCGTACCCTGTGGCTGTCGCGGTGTTGTTGACAACGCCCGCATCGATGTCGTCTTGTGTGATTGCGTACGAACCGCGGAACGTCGAGGAGTCGACGGCTCCGGGGGCCAGCGTGGCGGGTCCGCCCGTCATCACCACGAGTGGGTCGGTAACGGTGACGTCCTTCAGGGTCACGTTCCCCGTGTTTTGCACGGTAAACGCGTAGAGTATCTGCTCTCCGACTTCGGCGACGCCGTCGCCGTCGTCGACGAAAATGCCGTTCTTGATCAAACTGATCGTTGCCGTCTGATCGATCGTCACGGTCGCAGTGTCCTGATCGGTGACCTGGGCGCTGTTGGGCGCGGTACCGACGACGTCGGCAACGTTGACGATCTGTCCGGCGTCGACGTCGGCCTGGGTCACGGTGTGCGTCGCCTGTCCGGTGGTGTGGTCTCCCGGTGCGAGCGTGTCAGTGCCGAGATCGATCGTGCCGAGAACGTCGTCTTCGAGCGTGACGCTCGTCAACTCGACGTCTCCGGTATTGGTGACGGTGTAGTCGTAGGTGATCGTGTTGCCGACGTTCAAGGTGTCGTAGTCAGGCGTCTTCACCAGGTCGATCGAGGGATCGTATTGGACGGTCGTGGTGTGGGTGTCGCAGTCGCCGACCGAGTCTCCGTCGAGGTCGTCACCGTCGACGCATCCCTGGTTGGTGAGGGAGACGGGGTCGGTGGGCTGGACGGTGTAGGTGGCTTTGTACGTCCAGGTCTCGCCCTCTTCGAGCAGACTGTCGGCATTTCCGCCGACCTGGCTGATCAAGGTGGCGTCACCGGCGACGGTGTCGGTGACCGTCAGACCGCTGACGGGGCTTCCGTCGCTGCCCGCGGCGTGGCTGACTTCGAAGTAGTACGAAACGACGTCGCCGACGCCTGCGGTCGCGGGACCGGACTTCACGAGTTCGAGCAACGGGTTGTGCGTTACGGGTACGGTTACGGAATCGCAGTCGTAGACCTCATCGGTATCGAGATCAAGCCCATACACGCAGACTGTATTTGTCAGATACCGCGGATCGTCCTTCTTGATCTCTCGAGATCCCGTGTACGTCCAGACTTCAGCACCCTGAAGCACGCCATCGCCATCGTCTCCGGACGGCGCAGAAAGATCAATTCCCAAGCTGTCAGTTACATCGGTTATGTTGATCGGAGAGCCGTCGCTAGAACCACTATGCTGTACGATAATCGTATACAGGACAATGTCTCCCACTGCTCCCGCGGCGGGGTCAGCTGACTTGTCCACCTGCAGTGCAGGGTAGTGATCAATGATCGTATTGGCCGTATCACAGGCGCTCACCTCGTCGTCGTCGAGGTCGTGTCCTTCAACACAGGCCTCATTGGTAAGATTCAGCGGGTCTGTGGGCTGTGCCACTCGGGTTGCGCGATACGTCCACTCCTCGTTCCCAGTCAAGAACCCGTCACCGTCGTCTCCCGAGACGTAGACAAGCGGGATTCCAAGTGAATCGGAGATCTCGTCAATTGCTACTGGCGAGCGGTCGGAGGAGACAGCATGCTTGACTATCACGGTGTACGTCACGATTTCACCAACGCTTACGGTGTCGGGTGATCCTGACTTGTCCAGAACCAAGGCGGGGTGATGCTCGACCTGCGTCGTCGCGGTGTCGCAGTTGTTGGACGGATCTGGATCATCCAGGTCTCCGCTTACGCAAGCGGTGTTGTCGACGTACCTCGCGGCATCGAGTGCGATAAGGGCATTGAGCGTCAAGGTTTCCGTGTCGTCGATGTCCATCGTTCCAACGGTCCACACACCGGTTGAGCTGTTGTAGCTTCCCTTGCTTGCGGAGTGGCTATGGTACGTAGCGCCGTCGGGGAGCGTGTCTTCTACAACGACGCCCGTGCAGACGCGTGGCCCGTCATTGTTCACCGTTATCGCGTAGACCTGGATCTGGCCGGCATCGATCGGATCGTACGCGTCGGTCTTCACTACGGACAGGTCGGATCTCGGGTCTGTGCAGCGAACGTACGCGACCAGCTCGACGGTTGTGTCAGCCTTCTCTTCAGTAATCAGCGTGTCGGTCAGTTCATCGCCGTCGCGGAAGCCGAGTTCGATCGTGTAGGTACACCCGTCGTAGACAAACGACTCAGACGGGACGGTGTTCGTGAACAGGACGCGGTCGTAGCAGTCGTCTCCGTCGCCGCCGTACGGGCAATCTCCGTTGTTGGTCGTCTCGTCGAAGTCGATGTGGTAGGTGAACTGCTTCGGCGTCGGCGCACCGGTGCCGCTGAAGACGATCGTGACGACGAGATTGACGGACGTAATGCTCCCACCGTAGATCACGCGGTTCCGATGCGTGAACGTTCCGATAACGAAGAGCTCGTCTTCCACCATCGTGATCGCGGAGTAGCCGGTGAAGTTGAAGCCGCTCCGCTTCGACCAGTCGAGGCATCCGTAGTACGAGGACTCGCCCCAACGAATGTCCGCCCCGATGATCTGCGTGCAGCTGTTGGTCGGAGTTGCGTTGCTCCACGTGCCGGATGCCGCGAGCTGCAGCGTTTGCGCGCTCGTCAGAAGTGGCACGAGAAGCAGTAGTCCGACAATCAGAAGTCCTGCGACGCTGGCCTTTCCCCCTCGGCTCTCACCCCAGATAGCCGATACCGATTGCCTTGCCATCAGACCCTCCTGTGTACAGTCGGCAACCCGGCTGCCGCGAACGGGACTCGTTCGCTAGGGCCCGTGGTTTTGCGTCCCATCCTCCCGAATGGTTTGCCTTTCTCGCTACTATGAAGCCAAACTCTATGAGAGCAAGTCCAGCCTTGCTCTCGATTCGTGACGTGGTCATTTCTCTCGAGTACTCCGCCCTTGAATCACCAACGCTCGCTCGACGGCCTCCCGGTCAACGAGTTGCTCTTCAAGCAGTATATCGCCCAGGAGCTTGTCCGTGAACCTCGTCTTCTGCAGTTCTAGCCCCTTTGCGAGATCGGAGTGCGACAGCACCCCCAGATCGACGAGGATCTCCCCAAGCCGCTTCTCGCTCTCGAAGTGCTCTTCCAGGATCGATAGAATCACTGAGCTTCGACTCTTCCGTTCCCGTCGTCCTTTCGCGTCCGCTTGAGCGATGAGGTATGCGTCCTCCTCGTTGTAGTAGATCGTCGTCTGCATCGTCCGGTCTCCTTGCCTCTTCCTTGCCCGACAAAGCAAAATGCCGGGTACCAGTCATCCTGGTAACCCGGCGACCGCGAATCGATCCGATTCGTACGGACGTTGTATCGTCCGTGAAGGCCCGTGGTTTTGCGCCCCTACCTTTCGATAGGTTTGCCCTTTTACAGGGGTACATCGTATGCGAAACAACTATATACGGCATAGGTTCGATTGTCAAGAACACGATGAAACGGTCCGCCTCTGCGAGGCGCTACGTCGAGCACGACCGCCCCGAAGGCCGTTCTCTTTGTGGCCTTCCGCCTCCCTAGCTATACTGAGCGACATGGCCGACGCTTCGCAGCAAACCCCCATGATGAAGCAGTACATGCGATTCAAGGCGGAACATCCCGATGCGATCCTCTTCTTCCACATGGGCGACTTCTACGAGGCATTCAACGAGGACGCGAAGCTTCTGGCGCGTGAGGTCGACATCGTGCTGACATCGCGGAACGGGATCCCGATGGCCGGCGTACCGGTCCGTCGGGGCGATGCGTACGTGAGTCAGCTGCTCAAGAAGGGGCACAAGGTTGCCGTCTGCCAGCAGGTGGAGGACCCGCGAACGGCGAAGGGCCTTGTGAAGCGGGACATCATGCGAATCGTGACCCCGGGCACGGCCATGGATGAGTCGGTGCTGGATGTCGGGGTGAACAACTACCTCGCCGCCGTGTGGGAAGGGGCCGAAGGAGGGGCGTGCGGCGTTGCGTTCCTCGACCTCTCGACGGGCGAGTTCGTGTGTGCAGTCGCGGAGTCGACTGTCATCCTCAGGAGCGAGATCGAACGGAAGAACCCGAGCGAGATCCTTCTATCGGGCCGGGCCCCCGAGTTCGTTCGGTTGCTCTCCGAACGGACGATCACGAACGTTCCGGAGGAGACATTTACCGCACGGGTCCTAGAGATCGAAGGGCTCGGCCATGATGAACGAGCGCTGCGTGCGGCTGGGGCCATCCTCGCATACGTTGAGGCCACTCAGCGATCGGCGCAGCAACACGTTCGAGCCCTCCAGGAGTACCGGATCTCGGATCGGATGGATCTTGATCCGTTTACGATCTCCAGTCTGGAACTCGTACGACCGCTGCACGAAGGGCAGGAGCGCGGGACGCTGCTGCGCGTCCTCGACCGAACGGTGACCGGCATGGGGCGGCGGCTGCTGCGGCGACGGTTGCTCGCACCGTTTGCGGATCGTTCGGCAGTCGAACCACGGCTCGACGCTGTAGCGGATCTTGTGACTTCTGCTCGAGTTCGTGAGGAACTCCGTGGATTGGTGGAGGCGATCCACGACCTGGAACGGCTGACCGGCAAGCTGGGGATCAGTCGGATACGGCCGTACGACCTGCTGCTTCTTCTTCGATCGATGGACGGGATCCCGAAGATCGAGCGTGCTCTGAGGGAACAGGACGAGACACAGGGCGGTCTCCCGGAGGTGCTCCGCGTGATCCTGGATGGGCTCGAGCAGTCCTCCTTGCGCCGTCTGTGCGAGCGGTTCTCCGGCATGCTGGTCGACCAGCCGCCCGCGGACCCGCGTGACGGGGGCATGATCCGTGAGGGATACAACACCGATCTGGATTCGTTGCGGCAGGACGTACGCGACGTTCGAGCGCAACTGACCGACTTGGAGGCGGACGAACGGGAACGGACGGGGATTGGCTCGCTCAAGGTGGGGTTCAATCGAGTCTTTGGGTACTACATCGAGGTCACCCGGCCGAACCTGGACAAGGTTCCGCCGGACTACGTACGACGGCAGACACTGGCGAACGCAGAGCGATTCGTGACCGATGCGCTGAAAGCCTTGGAGGATCGTGTCGCGTCCGGGGAGGAGCGTGCAAGGGCTCTTGAGGTTGCGCTGTTCGAGGACGCAGTGGATGCGATCTCGGGGTCGATTGCCGCGCTTCAGGCCACGGCCGATGCTGTTGCCGAACTCGACGTTCTGCTGGCACTGGCCGATGTGGCGCACCGGAGCCACTATGTCCGCCCGACGTTCACCGACCGCCACGAGATCGTGATCGAGGGCGGGCGGCATCCGGTGGTCGAGCGGATCGAGGAGTTCGTTCCGAACGACCTCAAGCTCGGGGAAGACTGCGACGTGGTGATCCTGACCGGGCCGAACATGGCGGGCAAGTCCGTGTACTTGCGGCAGACCGCGCTGATCTGCCTGATGGCCCAAGCCGGATCGTTCGTCCCTGCGGACTGTGCGACTCTGCCGATCGTCGACCGGGTGTTCGCCCGCGTGGGTGCGTCGGACATGGTCGCATCCGGAATCAGCACGTTCATGATGGAGATGCTCGAAGTCGCCGCGATCCTCGAACGTGCGACGGCTCGGAGTCTGATCATCCTCGATGAAATGGGACGGGGAACGAGCACGTTTGACGGGGTATCGATCGCGTGGGCGGTGGCGGAAGAACTGGCCCGGAGTGTTCGGGCCAAGACGCTGTTCGCAACCCACTACCAGGAACTCACTCGCCTTGCCGAAGAAGTCCCGAATGTTGTCAACATGCACGTGTCGGTGAAGGAAGTGGGAAGCGAGGTGGTCTTCCTGCATCGTGTGACGGCGGGCGTTGCCAAGGGCAGCTACGGAGTGCACGTGGCGCGCCTTGCCGGGTTGCCGCAGCGCGTGACCGAGGCTGCGGATCGGATTCTTGCGGATCTCCTACTGGAAGCGCCGCTCTCGGCCTTGGGTCGTCACGAGACCCCGGCCAATCCGCTCCCCCTGTTCGGTCCGGACGAACACCCGGTCGTGAAGCGCTTGCGGGATCTGGATCCGAACCGGATCACACCAATCGAAGCGCTGCAGATACTGGCCGATCTCAGACAACAGGTGAACGGCCTCGACGAGACGTCGCCCGAGCAGCGATGAATCGAGACCCGTTGACCCACACGCCCGTACTGTGCGACACGGTCATCGAGTTGTTCACCCAGCACCCGGCGGACATTATTGTGGACGGTACCGTCGGTCTCGGAGGACACGCGAGCGCGTTGCTCGCTGCGCTGGCCCGCGCGCGGGTCATCGGGGTCGATCAGGATGCCGCCGCGCTGGCCGAGGCAGGGCGGCGACTCGGCCGGTTCGGAGACCGCGTGACGCTTGTGCACGGCAATGTCCGTACCCTCTCCCAGCATCTGGACGCCTTGGGCATTGACGAGGTCGGCGGACTGCTGCTCGATGTTGGCGTCTCGTCACTTCAGCTGAATGATGCCGCGCGCGGGTTCAGTTTCCGCGCCGACGGTCCGCTTGACATGCGGATGGATCAGAGGCAGGCGACGTCCGCGTCCGCCTGGCTGGCAACGGCCACAGAAGAGGACATTGGGCGCGCACTTCGTGAGTTCGGGGAGGAGCGGCATTGGCGGCGAATCGCCCGAGCGATCGTTGCAGCTCGTGAAACGCGTCCACTCGAGACGACGGGGCAGCTTCGCGCCATCATTCACCGCGCGGTTCCTTCTGCCTACTTCCGGCAGCGAATCGATCCGGCCACTCGGACATTCCAGGCCGTTCGGCTTGCGGTTAATGACGAACTTGCCGCCCTGGAGGACACGCTGGCCGGCGGTTGGACCCGGCTGGCGGTCGGGGGACTGCTCGTTGTCATCAGCTTCCACTCGCTGGAGGACCGGATCGTCAAGCACTTCATGCGTGAGAAGACTGCGACGTGTACGTGTCCGCCCGGCCTGCCGGAATGCGTGTGCGGCAAGCGAGTCGAAGCCGAGGTTCTCACCAAGAAGCCGATTGTGCCTACGCCATCCGAAGTGGACGGCAATCCACGTGCTCGTTCCGCGAAGCTGCGCGCGTGCCTGCGCGTCGTGTAGTTCATACCGCGCAGCGACACGTGTCCACACCCAGTACAGCGGGCTCCCCTACGATCGGGGAGAGATGTCGACCCATCGGGGGTTCCCTGGACTGGACCGATCGCGCAGCCGTCCCGGCCGAGTGACTGGACGGCTTCCCATCAAGAGCGCGGCGACCGTATCCGTTGCCGTCTGCGTGGCGGTGTTGGCGTTCGTCTACGTCGCGCAAACCACGATCCTTCGAGATCTCACCGCGAAGGTGACGAGTGCACGCGAGGCTCTGACGGAGAAAGAAGATGTGAACCAGTCGCTGCAGTTCCGCATCGACCAGGCGTTGTCACTCGAGCGCGTGTCACGGGTCGCGCGGCAGCAGTTGGGCATGGTCGAGCCGGAGGTGATCTACTACGTACGCCTCCACCCGTAGAACGGCGAGTCCCGACCGGATGCGCGGTCGGATGCTCGCGGCGATTCTGGTCGTCCTTGGCGCGGTGATGCTCGGTCGGCTGGTCCAGTTGCAGGTGTTCGAGCACTCGCGGTGGTCGGCTGCCGCCTCGGCGATGCAGGAGCAAACGATCGAGCTTCCAGGGCAGCGGGGAACCATTTGGGACATCAACGGGGTTGCCCTGGCGTACGACGTGCGTGCCAGCGGAATCGCCGTCGATGGAATCAGCGCGGTTCGTCCGTCCGCTCTGGCACAGATCTTGAGCGAGGAACTCCATTTGCCGCTGTCAGCGGCGACCGGCCTTGTGACGCGTGACAGCTACTTCACGTGGGTCGATCGGGACGTCGACCTGGAGACAGCGAGGCGCATCGAGCGTCGGATGCAGGAAGCCGGAGCATACGGTCTGGTCTTCATCGACACGTGGCAACGCTGCTACCCGCAGAACTCGCTGGGGTCGAACGTCATCGGCTTCGTTGGCGTGGATGGATACGGGCTGGAAGGGATCGAGCTTGCGCACGACGCCGTGCTCCGGGGGACAGCGTCGACGATCCACATCGTAGAAAGCGCGAACGGCAGCACCGTGAGTGTGGAGACTGTTCTCGAGGGGAAGCGAGGCAGCGACATCGTCCTCGGGATGGACGCACGGTTGCAGCTGATCTGTGAAGAGTCGATCGATGCCGGCGTCGACCGGTTCAACGCGAACGCGGGGATGATGGTCGTTCTCGACCCGAACGATGGCCGAGTCCTGGCGATGGCGCAGAGCAAGCGATACGACCTCAACGAGTACTCGGAGTCAACGGCGGACCAGCGGATGAACCTGGCGGTTGCCTACGCATTCGAGCCCGGGTCGATCTTCAAGGCGTTTTGCGGAGTCGCTGCACTGGAGGCCGGTGTCGTGGCGCCGAACGACGTGTTCGACGGCAACGACGGCATTCACGTCGACGGGCACGTCATCCACAACGCCGAACACGAGTCGTACGGTGACGTCACCTTCTCGCAGGTGATTCAGGACTCGATCAACGCAGGGATGATCCAAGTCGCGCTCCAACTCGGCAAGGAAGCGTATCATGCGTATCTCGCTGCGGTTGGATTTGGCGCTGCGACCGGGATCGAGCTCCCGGGGGAGGTCAAGGGGACCTTGCGCGACTCGTCTCAGTGGACCGATCTTGACCTGGCATCCTCGTCGATCGGTCAGTCGGTCGCGGTGACGGCGATTCAGCTGACGGCCGGACTGGCGACCATCGCAAACGGGGGGTACCGGGTACAGCCGCATGTGATCGAGTCGATCGACGGCGCGGCCGTGTCTTCGTACGGGCTTGGCAGGCAGGTCGTGTCAGCCGAGTCGTGCGCCGAGATGCGCCGGATGATGGAACTCGTCGTCGAACGAGGAACGGCCGTACTCGCAGCCCTCGACGGGCTCGCCGTGGCGGGGAAGTCGGGCACGGCGCAGAAGGCCGAACCGGGTGTGGGATACGCATCGGGCAAGTACACCTCGCTGTTCGCCGGGTTGTTTCCGGCGGACAACCCGCAGTACGTGTTCCTAGTCATTCTTGACGAAGTCGGGACGACGCCGATCTGGGGTGGGTACACGTGCGGTCAGGTTTTTCACGACGCGGCGTCGCGCTACCTTGTGTGCGAACCGCTCCCGTCGGTCGCCTCTCGCCCGTAGTCAGGCCCTTCGCAGCGCGATCGCCAGCATCGCCAGGTCGGCTTGAGAGACCCCGGGAACGCGGGCTGCCTGTCCGTACGATCGGGGGCGAACACGCTTGAGGAGGTCGCGGCCCTCGATCGACAGGTTCGTCAGTTCGTCGTAGTCCAGCGAGTCGGGGATCGGGATGGCTTCACTGCGCTTGAGACGATCGATGTCGCGCTGCTGCTGAGCAAGGTACCCGGCATACTTGCCGGCGATCTGGACCTCCTCGAGCACGTCCTTGGGAACCTCGTCGACTGGCAACAGGTCGGCAAGCCGTACTTGAGGACGACGCAAGAGCTCGTATAGGCTGGCCCCGTTGTTCGCCAAGGGGGCTCCATGCCGGGCAAGTACGTCGTTGAGCGGATCGATCGGTCCAACGCGCGTTGCCTTCAACGTGTTCAGGAGTCGTTCGATGCGCTGCCGCCGTGCGACGACCTGTCGGTGCTGCTCTTCGGACACGAGTCCGATGCTGTGCCCGATGTCGGAGAGCCGGAGGTCAGCGTTGCCCTCCCGTAGCGAGATTCGATACTCGGCTCGTGACGGCAACATGCGGTACGGTTCCGTGATCCCCTTTGTAACGAGGTCGTCAATCAGCACCCCGATGAACGCCTGACCTCGATCCAGCACGATGGGGTCCA
>Ga0272442_10012854_pt1 | contig 10064 bp, 11 predicted proteins | sample SSMForm2O_FD_200262 | JGI IMG/M metagenome (GOLD analysis project Ga0272442, IMG submission 200262) | Marine sediment archaeal communities from Little Sippewissett salt marsh, Falmouth, MA, United States - SSM-Form-2O | ecosystem: Environmental > Aquatic > Marine > Wetlands > Sediment ... | reverse complement strand
TAAAAAGATTATTAAATCACAAATGCATCCTATCGTTTTTGATTTAAATGAATTTAAAGGGAAAAGACATCATTTCAATAAAGGATTTTTCAAAAAAAGAAATTAACTCTATCTTGAAATTTAGTAAAAAAATGATACCCTATGCAAAGGGAGAGAAATTTACTAATATCTTGCAGGGAAAAGTACTTTCTACACTTTTTTTTGAACCAAGTACAAGAACTAGACTTAGTTTTGAGAGTTCAATGAATAGACTTGGGGGTAGAGTAATTGGTTTTGCAGATCCAATTTCTACATCTCAGAAAAAGGGTGAAAGTTTGTCAGATACTATTCGAATGGCAGATTCTTATAGCGATGTAATTGTTATAAGACATCCTCAGGAGGGTGCTGCTAGATTAGCTGCTGAATTTTCAGAAGGACCTGTTTTAAATGCAGGTGATGGTGCTGGTAGACATCCAACTCAATGTCTTCTTGATCTGTTTACCATTCTAACTGAGAAAAAAGCTATAGAAAATAATAATGTTGTTCTTCTTGGCGATTTAAAATATGGTCGTACAGTTCATTCTCTTGCTTATGCTTTAGCTTTATATGGAGCAGAGTTGACTTTTGTTTCTCCAAATAGCCTGAAAATGCCAAAGGAAGTCAGTGAAGAATGTAAGGATTTAGGTGTAGAACCTAAATATACATCTAATTTGGAAAAAGCGATCAAAGATGCTGATGTTTTATATGTTACGAGAATTCAAAGAGAGCGTTTTCCTGATGCTGAGGAGTATAACAGGGTAGTAGGAATATATAAAATCGATAATGAGCTTTTAAAATATGCAAATGATGATCTTATAATAATGCATCCTTTACCACGTGTTACAGAAATTGACCCTGAGGTTGATAAAACAAAGCATGCAGTATATTTCAAACAAGCTTTTAACGGAGTTCCTGTTAGGATGGCTCTTCTTTCTTCGGTTCTTGGAGGTGAATTATGAAAGAACTTAAAATTCAACCAATTAAAAATGGAACGGTTATTGATCATATTACAGCAGGTAATGCTGTAAAAGTATTGCACATTCTTGGTATTACAAAATCTTCTTCTTTTATTGTGAGTGTTGCTATGAATGTTAAAAGTAAATTGGGGAAAAAAGACATTGTTAAAGTGGAGAATAGAGAACTTGATCCACATGAGGTTGATAAAATTGCATTGGTGGCACCTAAAGCTTCAATAAATATTATTCGAGACTATAATGTTGTTGAGAAACATCGGGTAGAACTTCCTGATGAAATCATTGGAATCGTCAGTTGTTCAAATCCAACATGTATATCTAATGCAAATGAACCTGTTAAAAGTAGATTTATTGTAATTAATAAGGATCCTACTAGAATTAAATGTTATTATTGTGAAAGGGAACCAGAGGAGATTTCAGAGAGAATTATCTGATTTTCTCAAGAATTTCTTTTGCTCTGTCAAGTTTTATCTTTTTCTCTTTGGTCATCTGATCTGCTACTTGTTCGATTTCTCCACCTTGAGCTCCTGCCATAACTGCTATGTTTTTAGCATGTAAAGACATGTGCCCTTTTTGAATTCCAACTGTTGATAATGCAAATACTGCTGCAAAATTCTGTGCAAGACCAAGACATACGACTACTTCTGCAAGTTCCTTTGCAGTATTTACACCTAATATTTTTCTACAAAGCTTTGCTTTCGGATGAATATTTGCTGCACCCCCTACTATTCCAACAGCCATTGGAAGCTCTAATTCTCCGACTAAATTTCCATTCTTATCTTTGTAATATTTAGATAAAGATGTGTATCTTCCGTTTCTTGCTGCATAAGCATGGGCACCTGCTTCAATTGCTCTAAAATCATTTCCTGTTGCAAGTATCAGTGAATCAATACCATTCATAATTCCTTTATTATGTGTAGCTGCTCTATAAGGATCAACAGATGCTAGGGTATAAGATTCAAGAAATGCGTCAACAGCTTTTTCTCCACCCATTTTATCCTTATGAAATACAGCTTTTGCCTTTACAATTCTCTTATCTGCAAGATTTGAAAGAATTTTGAGCCTTATATGTCCACCAGCTATCTCTTCAATAATTGGCGCTAAAGCTTCACACATAGTATTTACAGCATTAGCACCCATAGCATCTCTAACATCAACAATAAGATGGACAACGATCATCTTTCCAAGAGGGCTATCAAGTATTCTCACCTCTAACTCTTTTGCCCCACCACCAAGATTAACAAGGATTTTATCCTGATCATTTGCAAGCTGTAAAATTTCTTTTTTATGATTTATTATATTCTGCGCAGCTGCAGCCACATCCTCAACATCTAAAAGCTGCAATTGACCAATCATTAAAGGATCTGAAAATTCAGTTGAAAAACCCCCTTTTACCCGAGCAATTTTTGCAGCATTACTAGCAGCAGCAACAACACTTGATTCTTCAATTACCATTGGAATAATATATTCTTTCTCATTAATAAGGAAATTAACAGCAATTCCAATAGGAAATTCAAATGTTCCTACAACATTTTCAATCATTCTATCTGCAATATCCATATCAAGACTTGAAGAAAAAAGATCAACTTCTTCTTTTGAAAGATCTGAAAAAGACTTTACAAATTCAATTCTCTTCTCAATTGGTAGTTTATATAAACCAGAAACCTGTGATGTTTTTTTAATATCTGACATAAACTAATACCTCCACCATGGAATCAACCTATTATTTTTAAAATTGTTTATTTAAAAATCAATTCCTCATAAAATGAGGGTTATATTTCTTCTTTTAATCCAATTTTCTCTCTCAAATAGTTTAAAAAAGTATGATATACATCACTATGAATTTCTCCATTAATTTGAATATCAACAGAATGGTCTTTTACACTATGGATTCTACTGATTTTAATTATTGCCTTGCATTTTTTAACATCATCAAACAAAGCAGTTATCTCAAGATTTTTCCCAGCAATAATCTGATTTGAAAACTCACTAATATTATTAATTGTCTTCCTTAAATCAGATTTACGCTCAGGGTGATCATAAATATCTTTATTATCAACCACAATTTTAGCAACATTTCTAAATCTAGCCTTGGCAAGACCTCGAAGAATCAACTCAGCTGTAGGGAAAAGCTCAAAATCCTCTTCAATCATTTTTCCACTAAAAATCTTTGAAATAAAACTTGGTGGATCTACTTCTTTCTTATCAACATCAAAATCAAACTTTATATGTAGATTTTTTAAAAATTCCTTCTCATATTTTTTTTCATCTTCTTTCTTTTTATCAGGATGACTTGCCTCCATCCAATCCATAACTTCTTTAGGTGAACCCATTACCCATGGAGGCTCTCTAAAACTACTTTGATATCTTGACATATAAATCAAAAAATAAATCTCTAAACCCCTATATTAAGCTATATATTCTCTTGTTTTTACTGCCATACCATAATTAAAAGAAAGCATTTCAACTTTATTCAAAAGACATCTTCCAACAGCTAGAAGATTATCTTTTTGATCAACTATCAAACATTCATCCAATGGCCGCAAATCAGAATCACAATCAATAACAAACTTAGAAAAAACACTTTTTCCTTCTTTAATAAAAGAAACAGACTCGTCATTTACAACAACTCTTAATTTAGGATATTCAAAAAATTCATGAAAAATGCGACCTCCATCTATTTTCAATGTAAACATACCATCACCTGCTCTCATAGATAAAACATGTTTATTATTAACAAAGATATTACGAATCTTATTAGTTCTCTTAGACTTAACAACTCTAATATCACCATCAAATAAGCCTTCAGACGCATTATTCCCAAACTGCATATCAGCAACTGCAGAAATCCGTTTCAAATCAAAATCATGTCCTTTATTTCCTGTACTTTCAATTTCATTTAATGTTCGATTATTACTCCAAAAAATAATTTCCCTATCTTCTAAAAACTTATTCAACACTTCTTTTACATAAATTTCTGTCTCCTCATCTGTTTTCTTTGGAAAAATAGATTGGGCAAAAGGATACATCTCATCAAGTTCAAATGGAACCGGACCAATTTTTGAATTAACACAAATATTTACATCACTGGCTTTATTCAATATTTTTTGAATTTCTTGAGAATACATCTTTGAATATGGCTTTTTTCCTTCAGGAAAAATAATTGATGTGAAAAATTTTAATTTATATCTATTTAATAAACGATTATGTATACGAAAAATTAAAGGTCGATGTATTGTATTTTCACCAGTATAAAATAACGCTTTATTTTTACTAATAGGTTCATATTTCTCTAACCATTTCTTATTTTCCAAACTTCTTAATTCCTTAAGAGCATCTAAAAGATAAGGATTTGAAGAAGCTCTCCTTTCTACAAGTTCCCATAAACTACCTTCATATATTGCATTTCTTACTTTTTTAATTTCAGCAAAGCTAACATATAAATTATGCTTCGCAAGTAAAATAGTAACTTCATCTTTATTCATCTTTTTTAACTCAGAAGCAGAATAACAAGAGCATATTGGACAGCAACAGGGAAGTTCACTTATATCATCAAGTTTTAAAGTGCCCCAAGGAAAAATCATTCTCCTATCATTGGCATATTTAATATATGCAGATGAGTCAAAAAGATCACAACCTAAAGCTACTGCTAATGGAAATATCAGAGGATGCCCTGCTCCAAATAAATGAACAGGTTTTGCAGGATTTAATCCTTTTTTAGATGCAATAATACATTTTATTAAATCAGAATATCTCTGATTCTCCATTAAAGGAACAACACCCCCTATAGGAAATAAATCGCTATTGATTTTGCTAAGTTCTTTTGCACATTTTTCACGTAAATCTGGATAAATTGAACCTTGCACGGGACATGCAAGTATCATATCATTTTTTACATCTAAACTTTGTTTAGCACGCTTAACTGTTTCAACTACGCCTTTTTCAGCTTCAACTTTACTTTGATCAGGTGTTCCAAAAATATCAAGAATTGTACCAATATCACTACCAATTTTTTTTTGGAATTTAACAATTTCAATTGGATCAATTTTGATATTGCCATATACATATGATTGAAATGTCCCAGAATCTGTCATAACGGGTCCATTAAAATCAATTAGACTATGAACTCCTTTAGAAATAGCTTTTTTCTTCAATTCTTCATCTTTGTAAATAATATATGAATTGGTAATAACAATTTCAGCACCAAAAAGCTTTTTCATGTCATCTGGTGTAATAATCATTTTATTTGGATTTATCACTGGTAATAAGTTAGGGGTTGTAACTATGCCATGTGGAGTATTTAATTTACATATTCTACCTGATGCATCTCTATCTTTAATTTCAAATTTCATAAAATACTCAAGAGAGGTAATTGAAAAACGATATTTAGATTTAGCCACGTTTAAAAAAACAATTTAATAAGCCATGGAGTGAAAAACTTAATTTAAAAATTATTTTTCTTTTATGCACCAATTTGAATGGGATTTACAATTTTTTTTAAAGTAGCAATTGCAGATAAGGAAGCCATATAACTTGATTTTGGGTTACTAGGATTGGGCATATTTTCCACCTCAGCTCTCAATCTGCCAAATTTCCCATGAGCTAAAATTTTATGACTTATTCTTGTAACAACAGGATCTGCAACAATTTCAACTCTAGTATCATCAAATCCAACTCCTGCAAGAGATAAACTTGCAGCAACATTGATATTCTTTGGAAATCTTTTTACAGCCTCCCTTGCTTTTCCTTCAAATATAACTTCTCTTTTATCGAGATTTTTCCCAAGAGATGAAGGTGGTTTGGTAGTGACAAGGGTTACTTCATCAATTCCATCAATACTCGCTGATAAAATGCCATCTATTCCACATACTGCTCCTGAAGGTAGATAAATTTTACAATTCTTCTCTCTTGCAATATCTTCAATTTTCATTTTGATTTTATTACTTAATAAACTACCTACACTCATTATTATTAAATCTTTACCTGCTTTTAATATCAATTCGGCATATTCTTCAACTGCTTTTTGTGAAGCAGCTTCAAACACAGCATCGACATCCTCTAAAAAATCTTCAACATGATTAATCTTTGCATTTTTTAACTGTTTACATAGATTTTCAGCAGCATCATTGTCAATATCATAAAGATAAATTTTATCTATTTCATTCATGTCATTTGCTGCAATTGCAACATCGGCACCAATTGCACCACAGCCAATTATCCCTAAGTTCATAGTTATTACCAAAACCTTAAAACAGCAAGTTGATATAAAAATTATTGTTATGGATGATATTGACAGGTTTCTTGAGGAAGACCTAGGAGATGAGGGTGATATAACTACCGATTCGATTTTTATAAACGAACAAGCAAAAGCAATAATTGTTGCAAATGAAGATTGCACTATAGCTGGCCTTGAAGAGACAGAAAAAGTATTTAAAAAAACTGGTGCAAAAACAGATTTATTAGTAAAAGATGGAGATTTTATTAAAAAAGATACAATAGTCGCAGAGATAGCTGGACCAATAAAATCGATTTTGAAAGGAGAACGTTTAGCATTAAATTTTATTGGTAAAATGAGTGGTATTGCATCTGAGACAAAAAAGCTTGTAGATAAATGTAAAGTTGTTAATAAAAACGTTAATATTGCTGCAACAAGAAAAACAACTCCTGGTTTTAGAAAATATGAGAAAAAAGCAGTTATATTAGGTGGAGGAGATCCACATCGATATGGTTTGTTTGATGCTGTAATGATAAAAGATAATCATATAAAATGTGTAGGATCAATTGAGAAAGCAATAAACATAATTAAGAAAAATGTAAGGGATAAACTTATAGAGATAGAAGTTGATAATGAAGAAGATGCTATTAAATCTGCAGAGTTGAAAGTTGATGTAATAATGCTTGATAATTTTGATCCAGATTATGCAGAATATACAGCAAAAAAAATAAAGCAGATTGATAAAGATATTTTACTCGAGATATCTGGAGGGGTTAATTTCGATAATATTATTGAATATGCGTCTTTTGCAGATAGAATTTCTTTGGGGTATATAACTCATAGCATTTCAAGTAAAGATTTCTCTTTGAATATAATTTAACTTTTTAGAAAAAATTAGGAAATATTTAATAGGTGAAATCTCTTTACAATATTGCCGAAATTATAATAATCTCATCTGGTTGAGTTTTATTATTGTGTGGGAGTGGTGATTTGGATGAAAAAGATTATTGAGGATGTTGTGGCTAATGAGAAGAAGAATAAGAAGAAAAAATCCAGAAATTCAAAAAAGAATGATGTTTTAAAAAATTCTCTAACTCGTGATTCAATTAATCGTGGTACAAATAATAGGGAGTTGGAGGAGGTTTTATCAGGTTTAACTACTACTATTAAAGTTGTTGGTTGTGGAGGTGCTGGAACTAACACGATTTCTAGATGTATTGAGGCAAGTATTACAGGTGCTGAGTTACTTGCAATAAATACTGATGCACAACATTTATTGTTAGCTGAAGCTCCCCATAAGGTTTTAATTGGTAGGCATCTTACTCATGGTCTTGGTGCGGGTTCTCTACCTCAGATTGGTGAAGAGGCCGCGAGAGAAAGTGAGCAGGATATCCGAACATCACTTGGTCATGCTGATATGGTTTTTGTTACGTGTGGACTTGGAGGTGGAACTGGAACTGGATCTGCTCCTGTTGTTGCTCAGCTTGCAAAGGAGGCAGGTGCTTTAACGATAGGAGTTGTTACTTTACCTTTTAGCGTTGAAGGTATAGTTAGAATGGAAAACGCAGAGTCTGGACTTAATCGTTTACGGGATGTTTGTGATACCGTTATTGTAATTCCAAATGATAAGCTTCTGGATGTTGTTCCGAATCTATCGTTGAATGCTGCGTTTAAAGTTGCAGATGAAGTTCTAATGAGATCAATTAAAGGAATTACAGAGATGATTACTATGCCTGGTCTTGTTAACCTTGATTTTGCAGATTTAAAAACAGTTATGAAAAGAGGAGGTGTTGCAATGATTGGGCTTGGAGAAGCTGAAGGTGAAAATAAAGCGATGAATGCTGTTGTTGAGGCTCTAAACTCACCTCTTCTAGAAGTTGATATTTCTGAGGCGACTGGCGCTCTTGTAAATGTTACTGGTGGAGAGGATATGACAATTAGCGAGGCTGAACGAGTTGTTGAAGAGATTTATTCAAGAATTGATCCAAATGCTCGTATCATTTGGGGAACTACAATATCACCTGAACTCAAGAGAAACATACGTGCAATGTTAGTAATTACCGGAGTTAAATCAAAACAAATACTTGGTCCTCCTCAGAAGGCCTTTGAAAACAAAGAATATGGAATTGATTTTGTAGCATAGGTTTAATCCAAAATAATTTGAAGCCTTATACAAAGGGCTTCATATCAACCTTTTTTTTTAATAACATAGAAAAATATTCTTTGAATTAGTCAGCCAAATTCTTTATATATACCTATTTATTTGACGATTTGCTTATTAGAGGTGTTCATAAGTGAAATTATTCAATAAAGATAAAAGCTTCTTTGAAAGAGCTTGGGATTTGCAACATAATTTAGAGTCTCGAAGAAAGCGAGTTGGAAAAGGTAAATATGGTAGAGTTTTAAAAATGGCTCGTAAACCTACTAATGAAGAGTTTTCGAAGACCTCTAAAATCACTGCAGCAGGTATTTTGCTTATAGGTGGATTAGGATTTGTTATATATTTATTAGCTACTCAGCTTGCACCATGGATTGCAGAAGTTCTTGGGTTAACATAAAGGGAGTAAAATCATGCAGAATTCGGATTTTGAAGAAACTGTTGAGGAAAAAACTAAGATTTTTTCTATTAAAACTCAGGTTGGTAAAGAGCAGGGAACTGCAGATCTAATAAACAGTAGGGCTGATAAATCCAAAATTAAAATCCCATCTATCCTCGTTACACCTGAGCTTCGTGGTTATATTTTTATTGAAAGCTATGATAAGGAAAGAATTAAAGATATGATTAAAACAATTTCCTTTGCCCGGAATTTACTTGAGGGTGATATTCCAATTAATCAGATTGAACACTTTCTTGTACCAGCTTCTGCAGTTGCTAAAATTGCAGAAGGAGATATTGTGGAAATGGTCGCAGGTCCTTTTAGAGGTGAAACTGCCAAGGTTACACATATTGATGATACAAAAGAAGAAATAACTGTTGAACTCTTTGAATCTGTTGTTCCAATCCCTATAACAGTTAGAGGAGAACAGGTTAGAGTTGTTAAAAGAAAAGAAGAAGAAAAGAAAGAAGAGGAGTAACTGATAACATGACAGAAACAATTAAAGCATTAGTTGAAGGTGGAAAAGCATCTGCAGGTCCACCACTTGGCCCAGCACTTGGACCACTAGGTGTAAACATAATGCAAGTAATTAATACAATAAATGATAAAACTAAGCAGTTTAATGGGATGAAGGTCCCTGTTTCAGTAATAATAAATACTGAGACAAAAGACTTTGAAATTGAAGTTGGTACACCTCCAGCTGCATCTTTGATTCTAAATGAAATCGGTGTAGAAAAGGGATCAGGAGCACCTTCATCACATAAAATTGGAAATCTAACAATTGATCAAGCTGTTAAAATTGCTAAGATGAAATATGATAATCTCCTTGGAAGAGAACTTAAACAAAAAACCAAGGAAATAATTGGTACATGTATTTCTATTGGTGTTACAGTAGAAGGTAAAAAACCTAAAGAAATTCAAGAGCTAATAGATACTGGAGAGTTTGATTCTAAATTCTCTTAAAACCTCTTTGAAAAAACTGTTTTATTCCTTTAAGCATTCTATCTCTACGGTATTCAATAGGCATTGTAGTACCTTTGCCCCATGTTTTTTTCTTATTTATCTCTGAAATTATTGAATCAATAGAAAGATCAGTTGTGTCAACTAACGTATAAGCACTTCCTGCATATTTTGGAATATGTGTATCACTACCACCTGTTCCACCGAGATTGAATTCTTTTGCAATTTTAACTGTTTTCAGATTTGTTTTAGGTAGGCTACATCCATTAAAAACTTCTATTGCAGGAATTTTTTTATGAA
>Ga0272442_10012853_pt1 | contig 10064 bp, 8 predicted proteins | sample SSMForm2O_FD_200262 | JGI IMG/M metagenome (GOLD analysis project Ga0272442, IMG submission 200262) | Marine sediment archaeal communities from Little Sippewissett salt marsh, Falmouth, MA, United States - SSM-Form-2O | ecosystem: Environmental > Aquatic > Marine > Wetlands > Sediment ... | reverse complement strand
CTGTTAGGGAGTAGTCCGCTTCTCCCGGGGAAAGATGGAGGTCCGCGCAGTGGATGATTTCAATCATGTGCCCCGTATTATAGCGGAACAGGGCGGCCGCCGCCAGACGGCCCGCTCACCCTTAGGTCTTTCGGCGCCCCGATGGAGCGCCGGCCCTCTCAGGCCGGCGCGGGAATCAGCTTCTTGAACTCCTCGCGGTCCACCACCTCTTTCTCGATCAGAAGGGCGGCCAGCTTCTCCAGTACTTCCCGGTTGGCCTTGATCAACCCGACGGTACGCTCGTGAGCCTGCTCCAGTATCTGCTTGACCTCTGCGTCGATCTCGGCGGCCACGTGGTCGGAATATTCCTTCTCCGTGGACTGCCACTGCTCACCTTTAAGAAAGGGATTATGGGGGCGTTCGGTGACCATGAGGCCCAGCTTGGCGCTCATGCCGTATTCCTTGACCATGGCCCGGGCGATGTCGGTGGCCCGCATCAGGTCGTTCTGGGCACCGGTGGACACGTCGGAAAAGACGATCTCCTCGGTGACCCGGCCCCCCAGGAGAACGCAGAGGCGGTCTTCCAGCTCGCTCTGGGTCATCAGGTAGCGGTCCTCGGTGGGCAGCTGGATGGTGTAGCCCAGGGCGGCGATTCCCCGGGGAACGATGGAGATCTTGTGCACGCAGTCGGTGTTGGGCAAAAGCTCCGCCACCAGGGCATGGCCGGCCTCGTGGTAGGCGACTATTCTTTTCTCCTTGGGGCTGATCAGGCGCTTCTTCTTTTCCAGCCCGGCGACCACCCGCTCGATGGCCTCCTCGAGCTCCGGCATGCCCACGCTCTTCTTGCCCCGACGGGCGGCCAGCAAAGCGGCCTCGTTGATGATATTGGCCAGGTCGGCGCCCACGAAGCCCGGGGTGCGGGCGGCGATCACCGAAAGATCGACCTTTTGTCCCAGCTTGACGCCCTCGCTGTGGATGTGCAGGATTTCCTCCCGACCCTCGCGGTCCGGCTTGTCCACCACCACCTGGCGATCGAAGCGCCCCGGCCGCAGCAGCGCGGGATCGAGGATCTCCGGGCGGTTGGTTGCGCCCATGATGATCACGCCCTTGCGGGTATCGAAGCCGTCCATCTCCACCAGCAGCTGATTGAGGGTCTGCTCGCGCTCGTCATGTCCGCCCACGGGATTGAAGCCCCGGGCCTTGCCCAGGGCGTCCAGCTCGTCGATGAAGATGATGCAGGGCGCCTTGCCCGCGGATTGGGCAAAGAGGTCGCGCACCCGGGCGGCGCCCACGCCCACGAACATCTCCACGAACTCGGAGCCGGAGATGTTGAAAAAGGGCACCCCCGCCTCGCCGGCCACGGCCTTGGCCAGCAGGGTTTTACCCGTGCCGGGGGCCCCCACCAGGAGAATCCCCTTGGGAATGCGTCCCCCCAGGGTTTCGAACTTGCCCGGATTCTTCAGGAACTCCACCACCTCCATGAGCTCTTCCTTGGCTTCGTCGATGCCGGCCACGTCCTTGAAGCTGGTCTTCCTGGCTTCCGAATCGGCCACCAGCCTGGCCTTGCTCTGTCCCACCTTGAGAATCCCGGGGCCGCCCATGCCCATGCGGTGGATCATGAAGTTCCAGATTGCTACGAGTATCACCAGGGGCAGCACCCAGGAGAGTATGGAGCCCAGAAAGGAGTTGGAAGTCTGGGCGGAGAAGCGTACCCCCCGCTCCTCGAGCTCTTCCACCAGACCCGGATCTTCGACGCGGTTGGTGGAAAAGGCCTGCTGCTCTTCCGTGGGGGATTCGAGCTGGCCGCGGATTATTGTCGGGGAAATGGTCAGGTCGCGTACCATGTCCCGTTCCAGGTACTGCTTGAACTCGCTGTAGGGGATGACCTTCGCGGTGCGCTGCATGAAGATGGACTGCATGGCGAAGATGAACAGCAAAGCCAGGAACACGTAACCCAGGGAGAACTGGGTTTTTTTATGTCGGTCGTCACTCATAGTTCAATGATAAGAATACAGAGGGGCAATCGACAAGTGGATAATCAGCAGGCGGAGCCGGTCAGGGAATGAGGCGAAGGAGCTGGGAAAGCTCGGTGAGTACTGCGTCGGAAGTGAGGCCGCGGCAGCCCGGATCTTCGCGGCGCAATCGCAAAGAGCGTGTGTCTCCGGCGAAGAGGGCGGTGCGGAAGCCGCAGGACCGGGCGGGCAGGATGTCGTTGCGCATATCGTTGCCCACGTAGAGGATCTGGGCGGGGGTGATACCCCGGCTCCTCGCCAATGCTGAAGCGGCGAGCTGAAAGAGCTGTTCGGAAGGTTTGGCCTCCAGCAGGCGGTAGGACCAGATGCAGGCTGAAGACAGGAAACCGAGGCGGGTATGGGAGGCTCCCAGCAGGGCCGGAAAGAGCAGGGGGGTGTAGAACTGGGCGTTGGAGATGATGCCCAGGGTGAGGCCCCGCGTCTTCAGGGCGGCCAGGATTTTGGCCGCATCCGGCATGGGCCAGCAGGGATTCTGGCGCGCCTCCAGCTCTACAGCGAAACGGGTGGCCCGGCGGCGTCCGGGACGGATGGGGATTTCCCCCTCCCGCCACAAACTGCAGAGGGCCGCCCGCAGCAGGCTGCGGATTTCCACCTCCGGGTAAACGGTTCCTGTACTGCGGGCGCGGCTGTGGGCACCGCGGATCAGCTGTTCCAGGAGGACAGCCCCCTTCTCCGCGCTGCGGGGGGAGGCGGGCCGCAGGCCGCAGGCCTCCAGGGCGGCCTGAAAAGCGGCCCCGCGGCCGGCAGCCTGCGGTGCGCTTCCGATATCGCCGGAAGCGGAGATAAAGAGGGTGCCGTAGACATCGAAGAGCACGGCCCGCAGGCCGGGCAGAGCCGGCAGCCGGCTCTGCAGGCCGGTGGGCCGGGGCTCGAGCGGGGAGGAGAGGGCGCGGATGCGCAGGATTTGACCTCTGGTCATACCGGGATTATCCTACCCCGGAGCGCCCCTGCACGGCAATGCCCGCTGTCCGGAGCTACCAACGGATCAGGTTGCCCCCGTAGGTCAGCCCTGCGCCGAAGCCCACCGTCAGGATGAGGTCGCCTTCCTGGATGAGCTTCTTCTCATAGAGCTCATTGAGGGCGATGGGAACGGTGGCCGCCGAAGTGTTGGCGTATTCCTGGATGTTCATGTAGAACTTCTCCATGGGAATTTTCGACCGGCGGGCGGCGGCCTCGATGATGCGGATATTGGCCTGGTGGGGCACGATGTACTTGATGTCGTCGATGGTCACATTGTTTTTTTCCAGGATCAGCCGGATGGTGTCCACGATCACACGCACGGCGAAGTTGTAGACCTTGCGGCCGTCCATGGTGATCAGCAAATCCTTGGGATCCGTTTCGGTTACTTTGAAGGGATAGCGGCTGCCACCGGCGGTGCGCTGCAGCAGGTGGGCGCCGGAGCCCTCGGTGCGCATATGGGAAAAAAGCACGCCCCGGTCCGTGTTCTCAACAGCGGAGACCACCGCCGCCGCGGCGCCGTCGCCGAAGAGCACGCAGGTGTCCCGGTCTTCCCAGTCGGTGATGCGGGTCAGGGTTTCGGCGCCGCAGACCAGCACGTTGCGGGCGTATCCCGAGACTATGTAGCCCCGGGCCGTTTCCAGGCCGTAGATGAAGCCCGTGCAGCCGGCCACGATGTCCATGGAGCCGGCGTTGACGGCTCCCAGGGTGTCCTGGACGATGCAGGCGGTGGCCGGGAAGCCGATGAAGTCGCTGGAGGCGGTGGCCACCAGGATCATATCGATTTCTTCCACCTGGACGCCGGCCCGTTCCAGGGCTGTTTGGCAGGCCTTGACCGCCAGGTCGGAAGAAGCCTCGTCTTCCGCCGCGATGTGGCGGAAATGAATACCTGTATGGGAAACGATCCATTCGTGGGAAGTATCCAGAGATTCCGGAAATTCGTTGTTCGACATCCGCCTGGAAGGCACGTAGGCGCCGATGGAGCGAATCACTGCGTTCATGCATATCCCCCTGAAGTAAAAATTTTCCCTGCATTTTAGCTGTATTAAACCAGGTGGTCAATAATCTCTTGACAGTGTCCGAGGTGATATGCTATTTTCCGCAGGAACCTAACGCTTCAAGTGAAAGGAGCCGGAAATGAGTACGTGTTTCCTCTTTCCCGGCCAGGGCGCCCAGTATCCGGGCATGGCCAAAGACCTCTATGAGGCCAGCTCGCAGGTGAAGGAGCTCTTTACCCTGGCCTCGGACACCACCGGGATGGATTGCAAACGGTTGCTCTTCGAAGGCAGCGAGGAAGAATTAAAAGCCACGGACAATACCCAGGTCGCTGTTACCCTGGCGAGCGTGGCCGCCGGCACGGTGCTCAAGGAACGGGGCTTTACACCGGCGGGCTGCGCCGGTTTCAGCCTGGGTGAGTATGCGGCCCTTTGTGAAGCGGGGGTGATCGGTTTGGAGGACCTCTTTCCCGTAGTCAAGGCGCGGGGGGAGCTCATGGAAAAAGCCGCCCGGAATCTTGACAGCGCCGCCGGCCAGGCCGGAATGGCGGCGGTCCTGGGAATGGAAGCCGAAGCGGCCGTGAAAGTTCTGCAAGCCCAAAGCTCGCGGGAGGTTTTTCTGGCCAACCACTCCAGCCCCAAACAGATCGTGCTGGCCGGAACGGCGGCGGGACTGAAGGCGGCGGAGGAAGATTTCAAGGCCGCGGGAGCCCGGCGCTACGTGATCCTCAAGGTGTCGGCGCCCTTTCATTCCCCGCTGCTCGAGGAAGCGGCGGAGGGGCTCAAAGAAGTGCTGGCGGCGGTCGAGTTCTCCGATCCGCGGATCCCGGTCTATGCGAATTTCACCGGCAAGCGTATCGCCAGCGGGCAGGAGGCCAGGGAAAATTGCGTACAGCAGGCCGTGTCCACGGTGCGCTGGGTGGATGAGGAGCAGAGCCTGGTGGCGGACGGCTATACCCGCTACCTGGAAGTCGGCCCCGGCAGCGTGCTGGGCGGGCTCTGGAAGGCTTTCAACCGGGAGCTTCCCTGCCAGGCCGCCGGCAAGCTGGAGGATATTGAAAAGTTGGAGGTTTAAAAACATGATGTTGAAAGGTAAAAAAGCGCTGGTCACCGGGGGATCCCGGGGCATCGGCAAGGAAATCGTTCTGGCCCTGCTGCGCGAAGGCGCACGGGTCGTTTTCTTCAGCCGCGGGGAGAGCAAATTCCTCGGCGAGATGGAGGAGACCGCCCGCAAGGCCGGCGGCAGTGTGGAATGGAAGCAGGTGGACGTGGCCTCCGAGGAAGAGGTCGACACCGCCGTCAAAGCCGTACTGAGTGAGCTCGACGGCCTGGACATTCTGGTCAACAACGCCGGCATTACCCGGGACGGCCTGGTTTTCCGCATGAGCCTGGAGGATTGGGACGCGGTCTTAAGGGTGAACCTGACCTCGGCTTTCCTCATCTCCCGCCTGGTAGCCCGGGACATGGCCAAGCGCCGGGCGGGCTCGATTATCAACCTGTCCTCGGTGGTGGGCCTGGGCGGCAATGCCGGCCAGACCAACTATGCCGCCTCCAAGGCGGGACTGATCGGCTTTTCCAAGAGCTTGGCCAAGGAGGTCGCCTCCCGGGGAGTGCGGGTCAACGCCATTGCTCCGGGTTTTATCGATACCGATATGACCGAGAAGCTGCCGGAGAAGGCCCGGGAAGCCATGCTGGGCCAGATTCCATTAGGGCGGGCGGGCCGCCCGGATGAAATCGCCGCAGTGGTGCTCTTTCTGGCCGGGGACGGGTCTTCGTATGTTACCGGCCAGGTGCTGCGCATCGACGGCGGCATGGCGATTTAGTTATAGCGATAGGAGGAAAAAATGGAGAGAAGAGTTGTTATCACCGGTATGGGTACGGTGAATCCCCTCGCCAATAATGTCAAAGACTTCTGGACCCGGGTCAAGAACGTGGAGAACGGGATTACCCGGATCACCCGTTTCGATGCTTCAGAGCACTCCTCGCAGGTGGGCGGGGAGGTCAAGGACCTGCACCCGGGGGACTATTTCGACAACAAGGAAGCCCGGCGCATGGACAAGTTCTCCGTGTACGCCGTGGTATCCGCTCTGCAGGCCGTAGAGGACGCCGGTCTGGGGGAAGGAGCGGTTGACCCGGAGCGCATGGGCGTGATCCTGGGCAACGGGATCGGCGGCATCGAGACCCTGGGCAACAACTTCAAGAAGCTGTTCGAACGGGGCCCCAAGGCGGTGCACCCACTGCTTGCGCCGATGATGATTGCCAACATCGCCTCGGCGAATGTGGCCATCAAGCTAAACGCCCAGGGGCCCTGCCTGACTAATGTCACCGCCTGCGCCTCCGGTACGGACTCCATCGGCATGGCCATGCACTGGATCAGGAGGGGCGCCATGGATGTCATGGCCGCCGGGGGCAGCGAGGCCTGCATGACATCCCTGGGCCTCTCGAGCTTCACGGTGCTGCAGGCGGTGAGCACGAATTTCAATGATCGGCCCGAGATGGCTTCCCGTCCCTTCGACGTGGACCGGGACGGCTTTGTCGTGTCCGAGGGGGCGGGCGTGATCATCCTGGAGGAGCTGGAGCATGCCAAAAAGCGGGGTGCCCCGATCTACGCCGAGCTTGTCGGCTACGGTGCGGCCTGCGACGCCAACCATCTGACCGCTCCCCACCCGGAGGGCAGGGGCGCGATCCAGGCCATGCGCATGGCTCTGGCGGACGCCGGCCTGGGCGTCGAGGATATCGACTATATCAACGCCCACGGCACCTCCACGCCCCTGAACGACCCCACCGAGACCAAGGCGATCAAGAAGCTGTTCGGCGAGCACGCGAATAAGCTGAAAATCTCCTCCACCAAGTCGATGGTGGGCCACCTGCTGGGCGCTGCCGGCGGCGTGGAGGCGATCGTCACCGCTCTGAGCCTCAAGGAGCAGTATTACCCGGCGACCCGGAACCTGGACAACCAGGATCCGGAGTGCGACCTGAACTGCCTGGCCAACAAGGGGGTCGCGGCCCCGATGCGGACGGCCATTTCCAATTCCTTTGGCTTCGGCGGCCATGACGCGGTGCTGGCCTTCAAACGCTACGAGTAAGCATCCTTACCGGAAAATACAGCGGGGGATGGGGACTTGGTCCCCATCCCCTTTTTTTGGAGCACCCGGGTGCTCCACCCGGGCCGCCGCCCCAATTCATGTTCTTGAATTTTGATCCGTCATGGGGTAGAATAATATTTCTCTATAAGTCATATAGATAACATCAAGCTGTTATATATAGGAGAGAATTGTGCTGGACGCTTCCCTGCGCAATCAGCTGGCGGAAATGATCTGCGCCAGCTTCAAGACCGAAGAGATCAACGAGCTGGGCAGGCTTCTGTTTGCGAGCTACGATTCCCACAAGCTTTCCGGCACTTCGGGGCATATCTCCATTTCGCCCCGGAAGTGTGCCAATGTATTGGTGGAGCAATGCGAGAAGAACCGCAAGATTCCCGCTCTTATCAAGCTGGCGGTGGAGCTGGACGGGGGCATCATTCTCGGCCGCAGCATCAGCGTCAACGGCCTGGAGCTTTTCCTGAACAGGCTGGCGCGGAACGGCTATGTTTATAATTTTGAGACCAGGAAGCTCGTCTCCACCCGCAAGGATATCGCCGAGATGCGGAACTGGGGCTGCCTCAAGGACGGCAGGCAGTATGAGATGACCGTCATGAGCCTCGACCTGGTGGAAAACTCGGTGCTGCTGCGGCGCTACGGCACCCGCAAGATGGAGAAGCTTTACTACCAGCTCTGGCGCTACCTGAAGCAGCAGCTGTCTGTCTATGACGGCCGCATCTGGTCCTGGGCAGGTGACGGGGGCATCATGGCCTTCACCTTCAAGGACCATGTCCGCCGGGCGGTGCGCTGCGCCATCAGCATCCAGAGCACCCTCTCGGTGTTCAACATGACCGTAGCACCCATTATCAGCGATGACGTGGCGCTGCGCATCGGGCTGGACACCGGCTGTATCAAGTTCTACGCCGACACGGGCAGGATCGTGTCCGAGATCATCAATTATGCGGCCCACCTGGAGAAGAAGAGCACCGAGCCGGGACGGATATCCGTCTCCGCAGATGTGGTCGCAGAGCTCAACTCAAAGAGCGCTTCAGTGTTCACCCGGGGCGGGCGCTTCGAGAACCGCGAGTTTTTCACCACCTACTGCCGCCTGGACGGCCTTTTGGAGGGCGCCTGCCCGCCGCCCCAAGTAGCGGAACAGCCGGCCTGAAACGTCCCGCCGCCGGCCGGAAACGAACCGATACGAGAGCCATCCCCGGCCGGAAATAAATTTCTGGTATTGACACAATTGGGGAGCGGCTTATTATTTAATTACTGCCCGAATTATGTACTCCCTGGGATCTACTTTGATGAAGATGCAGGAGTGAAATCATGAAAAAGTATGAGCCTTCACTGTCCAAAACAGACCTTGCCGAAATGCGGAATCTGGATCGTCGCCTTACCGAGGCCTTGAGCAAGAAAGACCTGGACGCCACCATGGAGTGCTTCTGGAATGACCCGGATTTTGTCCTCATGCTCAATGGCACTATTTTTCGCGGCTCCGAGGCAGCCCGGGCTGCGATTAAAGCCATGTTCGATCAGAATAAAGCCATCGATGTCAAAGTTACAGAAATCACTCATTTACCATCGGGTGATGGAGTGGTTGGGGTGGGGACCGCAACCTACGATCTACAGCCCATGGAAGGCCCTCGCAAGCTGATGGTCGAGCGCTGGTCGGACCTGCGCAGGAAAATCGATGGAAAGTGGGTCTTTGTGCTGGACCACACCACCCATCTTCCGGAATAGCGAAGCTCACTCCTCCATGAGGGCATAAGCAGCGGCATCTTCGGCGGACATTTCCTGACCGAGCTTCCATTCCTGCGCCGCCACCCTATCGTCGATACCGAATCTTTGCGCGAAGCTGGAATCGTACCGGCTTTCGGGACTGAGGATCGTTTCCGAAAACGCTCCCAGGCGCAAAGCGCGTTTATAGCGGCCTTCACTGCAGGCCAGATTATAAAATCCACCGACGAACCAGCCCAGATATCCTCTGGCACCGTATTCCAAAGACAGGCGTAATCCTTCAGCGAGCAGCTCCCTGGCCTTGTCGAGCCGGCCGCGTCTAATGTTTCCGTCTGCAAGGTAGAAGATGTTGTCCAGGATGGACCAGCTGTCGCCGATTTCCCGTGCTATTCGCAACGAATCGAGGTACCATGGCTCGGCTGCTTCAAGCTCCAGCACCCAACTGAAAACATTGCCCATACCATTCAAAGCCTGGGACAGGAGAAATGGATCTCCGGCTTCCCGCGCCAGCGTTATTGACTCCTTTAAAGCTTCTCGCCGGGAATTCAGGTCTTTATCGTGCCGCCGTAAATGGGAGTAAGCGACTTTCAGGCACCAGGCGATGGCCCAGGGATCTTCCGTTTCCCGGGCCATGGCCACACTCTCATCGGCAATCCTCCACCCTTCTTCATCCTCGATATCCCCCTCTTTCCATCCCAGCCATACCTGCGAGAGAGCCATGCCCCGGCGGTTACCCGTTTTCCCCCAGAGCCGGAGACTCTCCGAGAAATACCGCTTCCCTTCCGGATTCCCCCAGACGCTGCTGAGGCAGAGCTTCAGCCAACCAATATAATAGGCGTTTTTTGCCCTCGGGCCGGGAGCCGTTAAGTCGCCGGCGGCGTCGTGGAAGGTCTCCAGCCAGTACAGTCCTTCGGAAAAGCGTGCCCGCCGAAACCAGAACCATCCCAGCGCGGAGGACAGGCGCAATCCTTCTTCCGGCTTGCGCCGGGTGCTCAGCCAGGCCAGGGCTGAGCGGATATTGCCGTACTCTTTCTCGATGCGGTTGAACCACCAGGCCTGTTCCGGCCCGTAGAGATTCGGTTCAGCTTTTTCCGCAAAGCGGAGAAAATAGGCCGCAAAGCGCTCTTCTGCGGCGGCGGGGTTGTCGTTTTCCTCCAGTCGTACGCGGGCATATTCACGGATGGTTTCCAACATTCGAAATCGAGCTTCTCCATCCTCCCCTGCCAGCTCAATGAGGTTTTTTTCAGCCAGGGAAGACAGAACAGGAAAAACATCCTGCT
>Ga0272442_10012852_pt1 | contig 10065 bp, 7 predicted proteins | sample SSMForm2O_FD_200262 | JGI IMG/M metagenome (GOLD analysis project Ga0272442, IMG submission 200262) | Marine sediment archaeal communities from Little Sippewissett salt marsh, Falmouth, MA, United States - SSM-Form-2O | ecosystem: Environmental > Aquatic > Marine > Wetlands > Sediment ... | reverse complement strand
AGAAGCTCGGCGTAAAACAGCGAAAGGCCTTTATCCAGGGAATCGACGACTTTCATGCTGGTGTAAAGCCTCACAGGAGTCACCTGCATTTCGGCGGCACATACGGGGGATCCCGATTGGGCCAAGATGAGATTGACACCCACGGCTTTCAGGAATGTGCTTTTCCCAGCCATATTGGGCCCGGTGATAACCGCGATGCGGCCCCGGCCGGTCATCCGAAAATCGTTGTCGATCCGCGCTGATTCCGGAAGCAGCGGAGTGCCCAGCGAAGCCGCTTCGAACACGAAATCATCTTCCCCGATCCCGGGGAGATTCCACTCGGGGTGATTGAACATGTTGTTGGCAAGGCTGCAGAAGGCTTCACATTCTCCGATCACATGGAGCCAGCGAGGGATGACTTTCGCCACCCGCGTTTTCCAGGCTTCGATTCGAAGCACGCAGTGAAGGTCCCAAAAGAAGACCGTATTGATTATAAAGTGAGTAAAATTGCTGGTCCGCATTTCAAAATACCCGAGAAGGCTGGATAATTTTCGGATGTGGTGGGAAGCGGGGAGGCCTTCTAATTCCATCCCTTGCCGCAGACTACGGAGTCGGGCGGCCTGAAACGACGCCTTCTCGATTTCATCGATCATCCGGGCATAGATCCGAAGCCCTTCATGCTTCTTCGAAGTTTGTCTGTAAACCCGGGCAATGATCTTCTCGGTCAGCATTACCACCAGAAGATGTCCGGCTAAAAGCCCGATGGGGACAAACGCGGAAAGGCCGAAGAAGACACCTGCCGCCGCGACCACTGTCAGCAGCGGCAAACCATGAATAAGAACGACAAGTCTATTCTTTCTATAAACCGAGCATGGTTCGTCGAACAGCGCGATCAAGTCCCTGATCCCCCGGGACGAGTCCCTGAGCTCCCAACCGTGAAGCCTGATATTCTGCCGAAAATCCAGTTCCGACGCCAGTTCCGCGACGGCCTGTTGGCAGGCGAGGATTTCGCTGCGTGAAGGTGGAATATTCCGCCCGAGCCAAGATGCCAGCGTTTCCCGCCCCATGGCGGTTGAGGTCCGGTTCAGGTAGTGAAAAAGGCTTCTCTGTCCGAATACATCCAGATCCCCGGTAAAATTGTGTTCCGAATCTGAAAAACCGGAGCCGTCATCGACACCTAAAAATTCATGCTTTAAAGCCCGCAACTCTTCACGGTTTATAGTACCAAAAATTTCGGCCCGGCGCATGCGCCGCAGGACGGTTTCATGGATTATGGCGGTACCGATGAAGAGCAGCAAAAACACACCCAGGCGATTGGGCCGCGGCCACCCGGTACATGGCGATCAGGCCGCCCAGGATCAGCGCCATTTTCACCCCTCCCAGGACCGTATGTCGGTTCTTCAACCGGGAGGAAATCCGCCTCATTGTTTCTATTCGTTCCCGATATGCCTCGGCAGGAATCCTGTTCATTGTCTTTCACCCGGAATCAGGGATTGAACGGATATCATACTCCATCATATCGGACACGCCAAATTAAAATGATGGCACCCGATCCCTCGAGTCTCCTCCCGTTTTAAGAATTGCTCGGCAGGAATAGACGCCGGGGAAGCGGATCTCCCCTCTCCTCTTTCGTAATTTACACGGGGCCACACCCGGCATCAGTATTCGTCCAGGTGATTAAATTCGGCGTCCTCGATCCAGGAATTCGGGCGGTTAACCATCTCGATAATGTTTTCCAGTACGATCGCCTGCTTGTCTTCCTCGGCGATAATCTTTTTTAGTAGCTCTTCATCTTCAAAAGATTTCAGCGCGCCTACCGCTTCAACGTAAAATTCTCGTTTCTTTACCAATAAGTCTCGAGCCTGTTCATACATTTTGAGTTGATCCAGATCGCAACTGAATGTATCCCGATTTTTCTGCATGTCTTCAAAGAGAGTACGAGCGTGTTTGAATACTTTTGCCGGCTCCGGCATGCGTGCATTCCGGGCCTTGAGTCCGGAGAACATCTCATGATGTTTTTCCTGGTCCGCGGCCAGCATCAGCAGTATATTGCGGACACCTTCATGGGTGGAACATTGTTCGGCCAAATCTTTATAATTCCGGATCATTTGTTTTTCCAATCCTAAAGCCGTTTCAAAAAAATCCATATTCCCTCCTCGATATCGTCGGATCGATTCCCGTATCCCCTAATGGTCTGACCACCGCGGCCAGGAAACCTTTGCCGCCACGGGGATGCATTCATAAAACAAACAGAAAAGGACAAAATCCGAACCCACACACCTTTTTTTATTTTAGGGGAGAGATCGCAATCCTGTCAAACAAAGGGCCGACTAACCTGAATTCCCCCTCCGGAGCCTATGCCGGCCGCCACGGCATAATTTTTCAGTAAACTTTTTTTACCTCCCATACGTCTCTATATATAAGTTCGAATTATTCGAAGTCATAATTAAAAAAAGACTTCGAATTTTTAAAACTCAAGAAAAGGGAGTGAATATGCGCACCTTCACAAAAAAGGAAGAGCAGATCCTGGCGGCGGTATTCTGCCTGGAGAACAATGCGTATCTGATTTCGATCCGGGAACAGATCAAAGCCTTTACCGGTCGGTATTATTCGGTCGGCACCATTTACGCTCCTTTGAACCGGCTGCATGTTTATGGTTATCTTAAAACGGAAAAACGCCCGTCGGATCAAGAGACGGGCGGCAAGGCCATTCAGTATTACAGCTTGACTCATAGAGGACTCGAAGCCTTGGCCGAACTGAAAAAACAAGCCGAGGCCATGTGGAGCCGCTGCCTGCTGCCGGCTTTGGAAAAATGAGAATATCATGAAATCCGAAAATCAGAAAGTTCCCCGCTTCGTCCCCCGAGTCCTCAACCTCATCCTGCCGACGGAGGATGCATACCTGCTGAAGGACAGCTTCAGTGACCTCTATTTTGGCGTTCTGAAAAAGCGGGGTCCGGCGGCGGCCTGGATCTGGATCTGGATGGAAATCATCAAATCACTGCCGGGATTCATCTTCGCCGGCCTTTACTGGAGGTTCTGGATGTTCAGGAATTATATTTTGGTCGCAATCAGAAATCTAAAAAGACACCGGATTCATTCATTTATCAATATCACCGGGCTTTCCCTGGGAATGGCCTTCAGCCTGCTGATTTTCCTTTGGATCCATGATGAGATCGGTTTTGACCGCTTTCATCTTCAAAAGGACAATATCGCTCAGATTTATTCGATAATCCAATACAATCAGGGTCAAAGCCAAACCTGGATGGGATCGTATTATCCTTTAGCCAAAGCCTTGAAGGCGGAATGTCCGGAGGTCATTGAATCCGTCCGGATCACCAGCGCCACTGGAATCCCCATCCAACAAGGCGAAATGGTTTTCACAAATGATGTGATCGCATTGGCAGATCCGGAATTCTTCAGCATATTCTCATTTCCGCTGCTCAAGGGGGATCGCGAGCACGTGCTTTCAGACCTTCCATCCATTGTCATCACCCGGAAAATGGCCCAAAAATACTTCGGGAACCTCGATCCTATGGGAGAAACCCTGAACCTTAACGGCGCCGCCGATCTGCGCGTGACCGGAGTGCTGGAGAATGTTCCTCCGCAATCCTCCCTGCGGTTTGATTGCATCATCCCGTTTCTTTGGAATTTTGACAACCTTGAAGAACCGGAACACTGGGGCGGGAATCCGCTCGAAACCTATGTTCTACTTCATGAAAATGCCGATTTCGATGCGGTAGCCCGCAAGATCACAACGATTGCGGCCAAACATCACCCCCGCGAAACCAACACGGAAAACTTTTATCTGCACCCATTAATCCGGAAACACCTGTATTCTCCCGAAGGAAACAGCCTTATCCGCAGCATCTTTATCTACTCGATTGTGGCGTTTCTCGTGCTGATTATAGCCTGCATCAATTTCATGAACCTGAGTACGGCGCGGGCGGCCACACGGAGCCGGGAAATCAGCATGCGGAAAGTCCTGGGGGGAGTCCGCGGCGACCTCATCCGTCAGTTCATGGGAGAATCTCTGCTGATCGCTTTCATCTCCCTTATAGGGGCCGTCTTTCTCATCATCCCGGCACTCGCTTTTTTCAACCGTGTGCTCAATAAAAGTTTCGCTCCAAGCGACCTGTTAAGGCCCGCGGTGTTGATGTCCTTCATCGGAACGGCCCTGATTACCGGCATTTTGGCCGGCGCCTACCCTGCCCTGTATTTATCCCGAATAAAATCAATCTCCATGTTGGGGAAACAAGGGGGCGGCGGCATCCGCAGTTCATCGCTAAGAAAAATTCTCGTCGTTTTTCAGTTTTCCGCTTCCATGGTCCTGATCATCTGCTTGATGGTCTTCTCCCGTCAGATGCGCTATATGCAGCAGAAGGATCTGGGATTCGATCGTGACAGCCTGCTCACGCTTAAAACCTTTCCCGAAGTGGGGCAGCGCTATGATACGCTCAAAACGGAACTTATGAAAAATCCCTCGATCGCCGGCGTCACAAGAAGCCTTCAACACCCGATGAACATTTCCTCTACGGTAGGCGCCTTGGATTGGGAGGGCAAAGATCCTCAACAAAGCGTTTCCATGAATTGGGATTGTATCGGATTCGACTATTTCCAGACGCTGGGATTAGAATTTCTCGAGGGACGCGGATTTTCTCTCGAATACCCGTCCGATCTTGACGGAGCTTATATAATCAACGAGCAGGCGCTCAAACTTATGGGAGTGAAATCCGCCGTGGGTCGGCAGTTGTCTGTTTTCCGTAAGAACGGCCGAATCATCGGGGTTGTGAAAGATTTTCATTTTCGCCCTCTCTTTCAAGAGATAGAGCCCTTCGTTTTCATTCTCGAACCGAATATCGGCGCCAATATCTTTCTGCGCCTCCGATCCGAAAAATCCGCTTCGCTGCTGCGGGACATTGCGGAAACATGCAAAACTATAATCCCGGGAGCAACGGTCACGACCGACTCTTTCAACGATATCCTTATGACGCATATCTATACGACCGAACAGCGTATGGAGAAGCTCCTCGGTTATTTCACGGCTGTCGCTGTTTTGATATCCTGCCTGGGGCTTTTCGGTCTTGCGGCTTTCATGGCAGAGCGAAGGACCAAGGAAATCGGGATGCGGAAGGTTCTGGGAGCATCCGTCAGCCAAATGGTTTTCATGCTGTCGAAGGATTTTACAAAATGGGTCTTGACGGCCAATCTGATCGCCTGGCCGTCCGCCTATTTTATTCTCCACAAGATGCTTTCACGCTTTGCCTACCGAATCCCGATCGGTGTGGACGTCTTCCTGCTGGCGGGCATTGCCGTTCTCCTCATCGCCCTCACCACCGTGAGCTTTCAGGCCGCGGCGGCGGCCCGGTCCAATCCCGTGGATTCCCTCCGCTTCGAGTGACGGAGGAGGAGACCGCGGAACGCACCGCTACAGCCGAATGAACAGGCCAACCCTTAACTGAAAACCGGAGAGGTCAAGTTTAAACTGTTTTGTTTCGAGATCCGATTCACTCCAATAGTTGGTCGGATAGAGCTGATGATACCTGCCCCAATCCCGCTCAACCGACTCCTCCTCCATACCCCAGAATCCATTCCAGGAATGCTGCAATTCATAGGTCTCTTCGGAATTTTGATCGCGGTAAATGTATTCCACCTGCCCGGCTCCGTAAGCTTCATTAAAGGTCAGGAGTGTATACCCTCCCTCAATAAATACACCCATATTTTTCAGCACTTCGATATTCAGCTTCACCCCAAAATCTCCGATAACACGTTCCCCTTCTCCATCCATGCTCCACCGGGTTTCCCTTTCCTCCCAATAACCGAATTGATCTGAAAACCCGATTACAACCGTCCGGTCGAATCGAAAGGTTCCACTCCAGTATCCGACGGATGCAAATCCTTCTGCGGAAAGCCGTCGGCCCAATGGCAGGGTATAGTGTAATCCCAGCATCGGGGCCCAGCCCTCCACCGAAAGCTCATGAGGAGAGTAGGTCAACTCACGCGTGAAATCTTCGACCATGTCGACGGCATCCGGCAACAGCGCTTGAATCCGGTACGAATCCGCCACTTCGGAATCCACGTGTGTGGACATGACCTTGGCCCCCAGGGAAACAGCCAACCGCGGCGTCAGATGGTACTTCACGCGAAATCCAAAGGGAAACGCATGGGATATTTTCTTAAACTCCCCCTCGGACATCTCTGTCAAATCGTATGCAGAGCCGAAGACCTGTTGATAAAAAGCATACTGCTGCCCGTAAAAGAAACTGTGATAATTTTCAGTGTACTCGGAAAGCAAGTTGAAATCGGCGGGATTCAAAGCGGCATATCCTCCATAAAGCTCTACGGAGAAGCGCTTGAAAAAAACATCCGGCAGCACTTCACCGGCTTGGACCGATTTCAATTCAAGGCCCCGTTTCCAACGGGACTGCTCCCGGGCACTGGCGGGAATCGCCCCACTCAGCAGCCAGCACGTCAATCCACAGATCAAAATCACCTTCGTTGTCAGCGCCGCCGGGAATACGGGAAATTTTATGGGGCCGCTCATTGTACACCTTCCGGCTTTTGGACGTATCGGCGCAGGGTATTCTCGGGCGGGGTCAAATCCGGAGGTATTTCTTGCGGGTTCAACTCATCTTGAAGCGCCATTTCCGTCACTATCGAAGGGTATGTGGAGTCAAACAACCACCGAACAAACCTGGATTCCATATCCAAACCGGCATAATCACGGAGATAATCCAGGAATTCAAACGTATCGAATGGTGCAAAACTATAATTTTGATGCAGGTATCTCAAAAAGGCGATCATCTGACTGCGCCCCCCAAGTTCCGCGGCGACAGCCTGCAGGATATGGGCACCCTGATCATAGGCGCGGCGGTCGAAGCCAACCGCGATTGGAGAGCGGGCCCCTACCCAGTTGGACCGGTAAGACGCATACATGGCGTAAAACATGGGGTTCACCGATAGCTCGTACCATTCATTGATGGCTTCATCCAACCATGAATCATTGAACGTTTTAAAAACCGTGGAGCATCCGAAATACATATGAAATACTTCATGCTGAAGCGCCCACAGTGACGTGATCGTTCCACCAAAATACTCCATCCCACCGCCTTTGGTAACCAGGAGCACGCTCAATCCGCGGGGCATGGGAAAAGGGCCGAAATTCGCGGCCAATTCGGGCAGCCACCACTCCAACAGCGCAAACGCGTTCGGAATCGAGGCGCCACCCCTAAAAGCCAGGATCCGCACATCCACTCCGGCGATATTCCGCGTACCCAGCACGGTATCCGACTGAGGCAGCAGAGCAAACATCACCGTATAGGAAGCCACCGGTCGCTCGGACTGCAGAACCCATTCCTGATACGCCGCCGTGTGAAAGGGCTCCACCAAACCCGAGCCGATGCAGTTAAACAATAAGTCCCCGTGGATTCTAAAGGTCAGCGTATGTCGCGCCATTTCGCTAGGGGAGTTGATGGTGGGAAACAACTCTTCGTTCCCTCTTCCGTACAAATCATGCACCTGAGTGGAAAAACGAGGATATCCTTGGGGCAAAGTCAGCCGGTATTTCATCTCCAGAACATGCATCACGCCCATTGGAAGCGTCCGTTGGAATTCCAACGCCTGCTGGGTCGTCTCCGGCAAGCTCAAAATCCGGACATCCGCCTCATCTCCATAGGTCAGGATCTCACCATCCAGACGGATCTCGTTGAGCGCATGGCCGCGCAGAACGGGATCGAAATGGATCAAAGGGATAACTTGCCCCGGGCGCATGGTAAAGGTCACGACCGCATGCGCATCGACAGCGGATTGATTGGGGTAGTAGTCGAAAACGACCGAGATATCGCTGATGTCGATTCGAAACGTCTCATCCAGGAGACGATCGACATCCTGACTGTAATCACCCGAAATCGCGGCGCCGGAGGACAGCAGACAACCGATCAACCCGGAGAGTAATAAAAGCCGGATACGTCTCGGATGGCTCAGGATCCCGAGTGAAGCCCTCATGTCGATTCAGCCTTACCGGTTATTTGAAGCAGATTTTTAGCATTCATAATAATCCCTCCTTAACAAATTCAGATGCGATATCTTCTAGAATCCTTCACACCGGGATTAAATACAGCAAACTATATGCCAAATGTGCCGGAGACAATAAAAACCTCTATGCCTCGAGAAATATGCACCGCTGCTCTCCGCGCCGGGATCCTCACACCAACTCTTTTTTTAAATCCTGTTGAAAAATTAATTTACATACGCCCTTCAGTCGAACCGACCGGATGCCTGCCGGTTCATTGCTGAGCGATGAAGCTTCGCGTCCAGCCGGGCCGTTCGGGACGGTCACGGTTTTTTGCCATCTCCTGCCATTTCTCATCGGTCAGCCGGTCATCCATCGGGTGTTTAAATTCATAATAAGAGAATACCGCGCCGCTGCACAGTCGCTTTCCTTTCGGACCTTCCACCATGACATGTATTTCGAAGGGAGAGCCCACTCCTTCTTCAAGCACCTGTTTCGTATTGACATCGGTGTGAACGTCGGCGATCACATCCATGCGGTCGTCGGTACTGGAAGTGACGCGCCGCATAAGATCTTGAGGGAATCGCTTCAGGGAAGCCAGAACAGATCCGATATTCCAGATCAGCTCGTATTCCGACCTATTTAAGCTCTCTCGTTCGAGCTCTTTCCTTGATATCGTCTCCAGGACCGATAACAGCTCTTCAAACTGAATTATTTTCGCGGCCACTCCTGGAATTTCGAGGTCCAGTTCTTCCAGGTTTCCTCTCAGATTCCGCATCATCTCCCCGAGCCGCACATAGAGTACCGGACAGGGCTCCACATACCCTAAGGTGATGACCGGCTGCGCCGGCATCGAGGTTCGCGTGGCCATAGTATAACTCTGCTTGGCGTAAAGGATCGTATCATGTCGAAGCTCCGCCCATGATCCCAGAGCGGTATGGAGTTTTTTGTCTTCCCAAGCCCGGCTCCGCATAAAGGCCGGCAAAGAATCCTCTTGCGAGGATTGGAGAAGCGGCCGCAGGCTGTGAAGCCATCGCCAGTAGAGATTCCGCGTCCATTCTTCCGTTGTGAGGGCGGAGAACTCATCTTTAAGCTTTTTCAGCTGTAGGTCATATTCGGTGTATTCGGTATCGCCTTCTTTTTCCAAAACTTCCCGGGCCCTCCCCGAGCCCAGGACCGCCATGATGTCGAGTCCTCGTGGAAATGCTCTCACCGGCCCGACGACCGGGATGGTCTCCATGGTGAAAGGTTGTCCGCTGCCCGTATATTTAAGCAGGGCACGATCGTCTTTCCGATGAAATACAAGCTCCTGAAACATGTAGGAGTCGGGGATAAACCGCTGCCCCATGAAGCGAAATCCCTGGGTGGTTTCACTAAAAGCGCCGTCTTCCACGAACGCTGCGCCGGACAAAATCCTGGGGGGACGAAGCCGTGCCGCGCGGGTGATGAATACGGACAGTTTATCTTCGTCGGAGAACGCGTCCAATTTCACCGAGGGACCGTAAATATCATCGATCAGTCGTATGTAGTCATGCGCATCAAGATCATCCGTCCGACCCACAAAATAGACTGTCGGCTGGTAAAGACGGGACCACAGTTCACGAGCGCGCGCGTCCCTTCGCAGCGCATCCGCCATTAAAACCGCTTGCAGCGTCATCTTACGACCGTGGGCGACGGCCGCAGCCGTCTCCATCGGCTTGAGCTTGAAATCGATCCGACCGTACCACATCATGACCTTGAAATACTTTTTAAAGCTTTCGTTTCGCGTATAATGCCCCCGGGGAACATACTGGCTGTAATCTTCGTAGGCATACGGCGTTTCATGAAAGCTCGGGTTTTGCACATAAGAGAGCAAGGCGCGGAATTCCATCCCTTCATGCGCATCGATATTCCGGATCTCTTGCGCGACCAGCTCTTCGAGATCGGTATCCACCTCATAATCCGGATCCAATATTTTCTTGGCCACTGAAAAGAATCCAAGATTCAAACGAGCGGCCCGGCGAACCTCGCGCTCACCGGCATTCTCCGCCTGAGTTCCGGACAGCTCGATCATCCGATCGGACAATCCTTCGGGC
>Ga0272442_10012851_pt1 | contig 10065 bp, 11 predicted proteins | sample SSMForm2O_FD_200262 | JGI IMG/M metagenome (GOLD analysis project Ga0272442, IMG submission 200262) | Marine sediment archaeal communities from Little Sippewissett salt marsh, Falmouth, MA, United States - SSM-Form-2O | ecosystem: Environmental > Aquatic > Marine > Wetlands > Sediment ... | reverse complement strand
ACCGTTATCTCATCGATCTCGATGTCCCGGCATACGCACCCGAGGCATGTCCGCTCTGCAAAAAGGGCGTTCCCGTGACGAAGCCGGGCAGTCGGCCCGACGAGGAAGGTGCTGCATGATACGCTCGATGACCGGGTACGGTCGTGCACATCTCGAAGACGAAGGCTGTGCGGTGACCGTCGAGATCCGGTCGGTCAACAACCGGTTTCTCAAGGTGTCGGTGAGACTTCCGGAGGTGTGGGACCGTCTAGGACGGAAGATCGAGCAGCGCATCCGCGAGCAGGTCAAGCGTGGGTCGGTCTTCGTCAACGTGCGGAAGGTCGGTGCCATCGGCGGTGCGAGGGAGTTCCTCGTCAACCGCGAGGCGATCGAGGAATACCGCAGACAGCTCGACGACATCGAAGGCGGTCGTGACGTGACGATCTCCGAGTTGTTGTCGCTGCCGGGAGCGGTGGGGGCGGTCGACGAAACCGCCGAAGAGCTCGAGGAGGTCTGGGAACGGATCGCCGGTCTCGTTGAGAAAGCCGTCGCCGAGATGCTCGAGATGCGTCGTCGCGAGGGAGAGCACCTGTGCGAAGTGCTTGGCGGCGTCGTGACGACGCTCCGGGAGCAGGTCTTGAAGATTCGCGAGGGGGCACCCGATATGGTCGAGCAGTACCGCGACCGGCTTGCCGCACGCGTCGACGAGCTGCTGCGCGATTCGGACGTCAACGTCTCACACGCCGACCTCGCACGCGAACTGGCCATCTATGCCGAGCGAAGCGACATCCGTGAGGAGATCGACCGGATGGATTCGCACCTGAAACAGTTCGAGGGACTGCTCCAGACGGACGCCTCGGTCGGTCGTCGGCTGGAATTCCTGGTGCAGGAGATGTTCCGCGAGACCAACACGATGGGCTCGAAGGTCGCCGACGCCGAACTCGCCAGAACCGTGCTCGATGCGAAGGCCGAGGTGGACCGACTCAAAGAGCAGGTCATGAACGTGGAGTGAACGGGATCGGCATGACCGACGACGCAAGCACGGGGACCATCGTCGTCATCAGCGGCCCGTCGGGGTCGGGCAAGACGACGCTCGTCCAACGAATCCTGAGTGACGATCCCGAGCTGGTCTGGTCGGTGTCGGCGACGACGCGCGCGCCGCGTGCGGGTGAAACCGACGGACGCGATTACCGGTTCCTGACGCGCGAGACGTTCGAGGCGCACGTCAACGCCGGGAAGTTCGCGGAATACGCGGAGAGCTACGGGAACCTCTACGGCACACCCGCCGGACCGCTGCGTGAAGCGCTCGAGGCCGGACGCGTGATGATTCTCGACATCGACGTCCAGGGCGCCCGACAGGTGATCGCGAAGTTCCCGGAAGCGGTGCTCGTCTTCATCCGGCCGCCCGACATGGACACGCTCGTCCAGCGGCTCCGGAAGCGAAGCACCGAAACCGAGGAACAGTTCGCCGCCCGCGTCGCACGGGCACGGACGGAACTCGATTCTGCAGACGAGTACCATCACGTCATTGTTAATGACGATCTCGAAGTCGCGACGGGTGAGCTTCGGGCTCTGATTCGGAAAATCAAGGAGAAGCAAGGTGGCGAAAGTCGTTGACCACGGTATGCTGGTGGACATTCACGGCGGACATTTCCGTCTGACGTCGATTATTCAGAAGCGGCTTCGCGAGCTGGTCAAGGGTGCACGTCCGCTCGTCGACGTCCCTCGCGGACGGAAGGACCTGATCGACATCGTCCAGAAGGAGCTGGACGAGGGACGGATCGAGCCGACCGAAGGCTTCAGCGAGCCGGAGGCCACAGACATCTTCGGGACCGAGGAGGAAGGTGCCGAAGAAGCGGAGGAAGCGGGCGAAGCCGAGCAGAGCGAATAGGGTGCCGGTCGTCCAAGCGGACGGCCGGGGGAGAACGGTGATGAAAGGTCGTCGCATCGTGCTGGGGGTCTGCGGGGGTATCGCGGCCTACAAGTCGGCGGACCTCACCTCGAAGCTCGTGCAGGCGGGTGCCGAGGTGACGGTGGTGATGACGGAGTCGGGCACGCGGTTCGTCACGCCGCTGACGTTCGAGTCGCTCTCGCGTCGACCCGTTTACGTCGACATGTGGCGGACGGATCGGGAGATGAACCCCACGCACGTCGCACTCGCCGACTGGACCGAGCTGGTGCTCGTCTGTCCCGCCACCGCCAACATCATCGGGAAACTCGCCGGCGGCATCGCCGACGACCTGCTCTCCACGGTGCTCCTGAGTGTCGACGTACCGGTCGTGCTGGCCCCCGCCATGAACACGCGGATGTGGGACAATGCCGTCGTCCGGCAGAACGTCGCCCGACTCAGGGAACTCGGCCGCCACGTCATCGAACCGGGAGAAGGCTACCTCGCCTGCGGGACCATGGGCAAGGGACGTCTCGCCGACGTTGCGGACATCATCGACGTCGTCGTCTCGCTCCTTAAGTAGCTTCGGGTCTCCCTTCCAGCCACGGGGTCTTTGCATGAAAACAGCCGGCGACTGGTCCAGCACGGAGGGGTGTGCATGAGGGTGCTCGTGACCGCCGGTCCCACCCGGGAGTTCATCGACGCGGTGCGTTTCATTTCGTCACCCTCGAGCGGCCGCATGGGGTTCGCGGTGGCCGAGGTTTTCGCCGCGGCCGGTCACACCGTCGACCTCATCACCGGACCCGTCGATCTCGAGCCGCCGGCCGGCGTCAACTGCGTTCGCGTGATCAGCGCCGTCGACATGCACCGCGCCGTTATGGCACACCTCGACGACGCCGAAGCGGTCGTCATGACCGCCGCGGTGGGGGACTATCGTGCTGCCGAGGCTACAGACGGGAAAAGGAAGCGCACGGGTGGGGAATGGCTGTTGGAACTCGTCGAAAATCCCGATATTCTTAATGAGATCGGGGGCAAAAAGGGGGACCGTGTCCTGGTGGGATTTGCCGTGGAATCGGACGCTCCCCGCCGGGGCGCTCTCGACAAGCTCAAGCGGAAGAACCTCGACTTCATCGTGCTGAACACCCCCGCCGCGTTCGGCGCCGACGTGACCTCCGTCGACATCATCGACCGAAATGAAAACACGACCGAACTCCGCGGGGTCGCCAAAACCGAGGTGGCCCGGCACATCCTTCGACTGGTCGAAGAGAAGAGGGCCGGGGAACCCGCAGCCGGGGAGACGTGAATGGAAAGAATCGAAGTGCGCGTGACCGTGGACGAAGGGGCACGGGACCTCCCGCTGCCGACGTATCAGAGCGACGCCGCCAGCGGCATGGACCTCGTCGCCGCGAACGTCGAGGACGTCGTTGTCAAGCCCGGTGACGTCAAGCTCATCCCGACGGGACTTCGCATCTCGCTCCCGGTCGGCTACGAGGCGCAGATCCGTCCCCGAAGCGGTCTCGCACTCAAGCACGGCATCACCGTCGTCAACGCACCGGGAACCATCGATGCGGACTACCGCGGGGAGATCGGCGTCATCATCGGCAACGTCGCCGGCGAGCCGTTCGTCGTCAAGCGGGGCACACGCATCGCCCAGATGGTCATCGCACCCGTCACGCACGCGAAGCTGGTGAAGGTCGACGCGCTCGACGACACGGCACGCGGCGACGGGGGGTTTGGACACACGGGACACTAGTCATGGCGAAAGACGCGAAAGACGCCGAACGTCCGAGTCTGTGGCGTGTGCTCTGCGGCGCGGGACTGGTGGTCCTGACGCTGCTGACGCTGTTGAGCATTCTCAGTCACGAGCCGACCGACCCGCCGTTTCCGTCGGCACGCAACGAGAAATCGGACACCATCCAGAACAAGTGCGGCGTCGTCGGGGCCTACATCTCCGGCACGCTCATCCATTTCATCGGGAAGCCCACGAGCTTTCTCCTGGTCGGTCTGGGGTTTTTGTGGATTGGTCTGTTCTTCAGCAACCGCAAGCTCGAACAGCCCGTCATGCGTCTCGTCGGGGTCTTCCTGCTCATCCTGGCGCTGAGTGGCCTGTTGGCGCTGCACGGAAGAACCGACGGTGAGCCCGCCATCGTCGGCACCGCCATCGCCGAGTTCCTCGAGTGGCTCTTCTCGTATTACGGGTCGCTCATCCTTCTTATCACCGTCGGGATCGTCTCGCTGCTTCTCGCCACCGACATGCTGCTCTGGAGCGGCGTGATATGGCTGGTGAAGAAAACTCCCGTCTGGGTGGGTGCCGGTGCACGTCGGTTCTTCACCGAGACGGAAGCCGAGGCCGAGTGCGAAGAACCCGTGCGAAAACGCCGCCGCCGCAAAAAACCCGTCCCGGAGGAAGAGGAGGAGGAAGCGGAGGAAGCGGTCGTCGAGAGAAAACGCGCCGCGGTAAGTCTGCCTGACGCGGCGAGGGGTGAGCCGGAATTCGTGACCGCCGAACCGCCCGGACGCGACCTTCAGGCGTCACGCATCGAGATACCGGAAATCGACGTGGCCGAGCCGACCGGCGCCGACGAAAGCGAATACATCCTCCCCGACATGAGTCTGCTCGAACAACCCGTCGAAACCGATATCTCCCGACACGACGCCGTCATCCAGGAAAAGGCCCGTGTGCTCGAACAGTGTCTCAAGGAGTTTGGCATCGAGGTCCGCGTCGTCGGCATCGACACGGGGCCGGTCGTCACGCTCTACGAGCTCGAACTCGCCCCGGGCATCAAGGTGGGTCGCATCATCGGTCTCAGCGACGATATCGCCATGGCGGTGAAAGCGCCCAACGTTCGCATCGTCGCACCCATTCCGGGGAAGAGCACCGTCGGGGTCGAGGTGCCGAACCTCGACAAGGAGTTCGTCCGACTCACCGAGATCATGGCCGAAAGCCCCGGCATCGAAAACCGGATGGCGGTTCCCCTCTATCTCGGCAAGGACGCCGCGGGCGCGCCCCTCACCTGCGACATGACCGCGCTGCCCCACCTGCTCATCGCCGGCGAGACGGGCTCGGGAAAATCCGTCTGCATCAACTCCATCCTCCTCAGCATCATGATGACCCGGTCGCCGCACCAGGTTCGCATGCTCCTGGTCGACCCGAAGATGGTCGAGCTTTCCGGTTTCAAGGATATTCCGCACCTGTTGAGTCCGGTCGTCACCGACATGAAGAAGGCCGCCGGGGTGCTCGAGTGGGCCGAGAGCAAGATGGACGAGCGGTACGAGTTCCTGTCGATGACGAACACGCGCAACATCGGGAGCTTCAACCGTCTGGGCGAGCAGGGCATCCGCGAACGTCTCGGTCTCGAGCCGGACGAAGAGATCGACCCGAGACGGATTCCGTTTCACCTGCCTTACATCGTGATCATCATCGACGAGCTCGCCGACCTGATGATGGTGGCTCCGAAGGAGATCGAGACCTCGATCACGCGTCTCGCGCAGAAATCGCGCGCCGTCGGCATTCACATCATCCTCGCCACGCAGCGACCGTCGGTGAACGTCATCACCGGTCTCATCAAGAGCAACCTCCCCGCACGTCTCGCGTTCCGCGTGCCCTCCAAGGTCGACTCACGCACCATCCTCGATCAGAACGGCGCCGACAAGCTGCTCGGCCGGGGTGACATGCTCTTCCTGCAGCCGGGCACCTCGAAGCTCGTCCGTGCACAGGGCACCTACGTCAGCGACGACGAGATCCGCACCGTCGTCGAGTTCGTCAAGGAGCAGCTCCGACCCGATTTCAGCAAGGAACTCGTCAAGATTCACAAGGGCGGCGGCCCCACCGGCGCCTCCAAGGACCCCCTCTACGACGAAGCGGTCCGCGTCGTGCTCGAGAGCCAGCGCGGGTCCGTCTCGCTCCTGCAGCGTAAACTCGAAATCGGATACTCCCGTGCCGCCAGGCTCGTCGACTTCATGGCCGAAGACGGCATCGTCGGGGGCTACAAGGGCAGCCAGGCACGTGAGGTCCTCTACACCATGGACGAATGGGTGGAAAGGTTGGCGTCACAAGGTGAGGCGTGAACCGTCAACCCCCGCGTCCGTGCCTGCGAACTTCATCTCCGTCATCAGCCTGGGCTGTCCCAAGAACCAGGTCGATTCCGAAAACCTTCTCGGGGCGCTCACCGACCGCGACGTCGTGCTGTGCAGCGACCCCGCCGACGCGTCGGTCATCATCGTCAACACCTGCGGGTTCATCAGGCCCGCACGCGAGGAGGGCACCGAGGTCCTCGACGAGTGCATCGCACTCAGACGTCGTGGCCCCTGTCGACTGCTCGCGGTTGTCGGGTGCTGGGTGGTGCGCGAGGAGGCGGACCTCAGAAAGCGCTTCGGCGACGTCGACGTCTGGCTGGGACTTCTCACCCCTGACCGCATCGCCTGGCTCATCGACCGGGTGCTGATGGACGCCGACGCCGGCCCGCCGCCTTCGGGCGGGTGCGACACGCTGACGATCGAAGCGGACCGCGTGCGCGTGAGTCCACCGCACTGGGCCTATCTCAAGATCGCCGACGGGTGCGACAACCGCTGCACCTACTGCACCATACCGGAGATCCGCGGACGACTTCGCAGCAAGCCTCACGCAGACGTCATCGACGAGACGAAGCGCCTCGCCTCCGAAGGCGTCCGCGAGATCAACCTCGTGGCTCAGGACGTCACCGCCTACGGTCACGACCTCGACGGGAAGCCGCATCTCTCGGCGCTGCTTGAGGATATGGCGGAAGTCGACGGCATCGAGTGGATCCGCCTGCTCTATGCGCACCCGGCGCATTTCACCGACGATCTCGCGTGGCTCATCGCCGCCGAGCCGAAGCTCTGCAACTACGTCGACCTGCCCGTCCAGCATATTGCCGACCGCGTCCTCGCCGCCATGGGACGCAAGGTGACGCGCGCCGACATCGAAGCGCTCATCGGAAAGCTCCGCGAGCGGATTGACGACGTCGTCCTGCGGACGACGGTGCTGGTCGGGTTTCCGGGCGAGACCGACGCGGAGTTCTCGGAACTCTGCGACTTTCTGAGATCGACGCGGTTCGAGCGTCTCGGGTGCTTCCCGTACTGGCCCGAGACGGGCACGCCCGCGGCCGCGCTTCCCGGCCGGGTGCCCAAGGTCGAGCGGCTCCGCCGCGCGGACGAGGTGATGAGACTCCAGCAGCAGATCGCGTTCGACCTCGCCGCCGGGTGGGTCGGCCGGGACGTGCCGGTGATCGTCGACGCCCCCGGCGAGGCGCACGGGACCTTCATCGGACGGACCTACGCCGATGCCCCCGACGTCGACGGCGTGATCGTCCTGACAGGCGACGTCGCACCCGGTCTCATCACCCGTGCACGCGTCACGGGGACCTCGGGCTACGATCTCATCGGAATTGTGTGAACCGGCTTGTATTTCCCCGGGGCGATGCTATAGTGGTGCCGTCGACTGTGCGAGGCCCGAAGTGATCACATATAACCTGCCCAATATCCTGACCCTCAGCCGGCTGGTCTTGGCCATCGCCTTCTTCGTGCTGATCGGTCTCAGGCACTGGCTGGCGGTGCCGGTGCTTCTGCTGGCCGGGCTCACGGACGTCCTGGATGGGTGGATCGCCCGGAAATACGAGCAGCAGACCGACTTCGGCCGCATCGCCGATCCGGCGATGGACAAGGTGCTCATCTGCTGCGGGTTCATCCTGCTCGTCGGCGTCTCCGACGACATCGTGCGCCCGTGGATGGCCGCCACCGTCGTCGGACGGGAATTGGTCGTCCAGGCGCTGCGCAGTCTCGCCGAGTCGCGGGGCGTCCGGTTCGCCGCCACCATCTGGGGGAAATCCAAGATGGCCGTCCAGTTCGCCACCATGACCTACCTCATCTTCCTCGTCGTCTGCGACTACACGAGGGACCCCGAGGTCCTCCGCACCATCGCCGTGGCCGCCATCTGGGTGACGGTCCTCGTGACCATCATGTCCGGACTCGTCTACATCTTTCAGGCCAACAAACTCGTCGGGAAACATTAGGATGCGCAAACTCCTCGTCACCTTCTTCGGCCTGGGCTACGGACCGATCGCCCCGGGAACCTGGGGCAGCGCCGGCGCCGTCGTCGTCTACCTGGCACTGCTGCTCGCTCTCGGAAGCGTCCCGTGGTGGCTGCTCCTCATCCTGATTGCCGCCGCGTGCGTCGTCAACCTTGCCTTTGGTCGCTGGGCGGTCGGGTACTTCCGCAACAAGGACCCGAAGCCGGTCGTCATCGATGAGGTCGCCGGGATGTGGGTCAGTCTGCTTTTCGTTCCGATGGACGGGGGATTCCGTTCGGTCGACGCAACCCTCCGCACGCTTGCGATCTGCGCCGCGGCGTTCTTTCTGTTCCGCATCTTCGATATCCTCAAGCTCCCGCCCGCGGCCCAGTTGGAGCGACTGCCCGACGGTGCGGGCATTCTCTGTGACGATCTGGCCGCCGGAATCCAGGCCAATATCGTATTGCAGATGGGGCTCTTTATTCTGGCGAGGCTTTGAGTGAGTATCCTCGAGGGCATCATCCTGGGACTGCTGCAGGGACTGACCGAGTTTCTCCCGGTGAGTTCGTCAGGTCACCTGGCGCTGGGCCGTGCGCTCTTCAATAACCCCGCGCTTCGCGAATCACCGCTCCTTTTCGACGTCGCGGTGCACGCGGCGACGCTTTGCGCCATCGTCATCTACTTCCGACGTGAGGTCTGGTGCATGATCCGCGGCGGCGTCATGACACTGCTCGCCGTCTCGAAGCGGTTCCGGCCTCATCCAAACTCGCAGGCCGCCGCCGACCGCAGGCTCTTCGCTTACGTCGTCGTCGCGTCGGTGCCCACCGCCGTCGGCGGACTGCTGCTCAAGGACTACGTCGAGGGCGCCCTTCAACATCCGGTGCCCGTCGGACTGCTGCTCTGTATCACCGGGATCATCCTCTTCGTCACGCGCGGCTTTCGCGGCGAGGGACGTAGTCTCAAGCAGATGACGGCGTGGGACGCCCTGATCGTCGGCATCGCCCAGACGTTTGCGGTGCTTCCGGGGATTTCCCGCAGCGGCAGCACCATCGGCACCGCGATCGTGCTCGGGCTGCGTCGGAAGCTGGCAGCGAGGTTCTCATTCCTGATCGCGGTCCCGGCGATCACCGGCGCCGCGGTCATCGAACTGCCGGGCCTCTTCAGCAAATCCGCGGGCGACCTCGTCGTCCCCACGCTTCTCGGGGCCCTGGCGGCGTTCATCAGCGGATACGCCGCCATTCTCCTCCTCATCCGCGTCCTCGAAAAGCGCAAGCTCGCCTGGTTTGCCCCCTACTGCTGGGTCGTCGGCATCCTCGCGATCGTCCTCGGACTGGTTTACGGCTCGTAGTCGCTGCGTTGTCACTTGACCGATGGACGCCCTCATCGGTAGAATTCGAGCATGCCGGCCTCCACCCGCAAACCCGTCATCGAACTCATCGTCGGTCCCGCGCACAGCGCGAAAACCGGACGAATCCTCGCATCGTTCCGCGACGCACTCGACGCGGGGGACGAGGCCGTCCTCATCCTCCCGACCGCCCGGGCGGCCACGTCACTGCGCACCGAGCTGCTGCTCGACGGCACGTTCGATTTCTTCGGCGGCCCGCGCGTGCTCACGTTCGTCACCTTCGCCGAGCAGGTCCTCGAACACGAGGCCCCCGAGGTGCAGGCGGTCGAGCCGATGGTCGCCGACGAACTCCTCGCACAGATCGTCGCCGAGCTGGCCGAGGACGGAAAGATCACCTACCACGCCTCCGTGATGAATTACCGCGGCTTCGTGGCGGCCGTCCGGTCGTTCATCAGCGAGTTGAAGCGTGCGGAAATCACCCCTTCGCAGTTCGCCGACTTCGCAAGGCGAAAGGGCGCCGCGGCGAAAGACCGCGAGCTGAGCGCGATCTACGCACGCTACCAGGACGTCCTCCACACGCGCGATCTCTACGACGCGGAAGGACGCTTCTGGCGTGCGAGACTGCTCGTCGAGGACGGTAGGCTCGGCCCGTTCGCCGGCCTCCGGAAGGTCTTTCTCGACGCCTTCCACGATTTCACGCCGGCACAGCTCGGTCTCATCGAAGCGCTTGGAAAACGCGGCATCCAGATCACCCTGAGCCTGCCGTACGACGACGCGCCGCATCGGAGCGATCTCTTCCAGTCGGCACGCGCGACGCTCGAAAGACT
>Ga0272442_10012850_pt1 | contig 10065 bp, 9 predicted proteins | sample SSMForm2O_FD_200262 | JGI IMG/M metagenome (GOLD analysis project Ga0272442, IMG submission 200262) | Marine sediment archaeal communities from Little Sippewissett salt marsh, Falmouth, MA, United States - SSM-Form-2O | ecosystem: Environmental > Aquatic > Marine > Wetlands > Sediment ... | reverse complement strand
CAGGAGAAAACGGGTCGCGAATCTTACTCGCACTCTCTGGCGCGCCTATCCGGCGGAGCCGCCTCCGGCAGGAACGGCGGCAGAGAGAGTGCGAGTAGGATCGGCGGGATACGATGCCCGCAACTCTCATTCGCGCAGATTCCGAGGAAGTACAGAGGCGCGAGTTTCCTAGAAAACTCGCCAAGTTTCAAGTCAGAATCATCAGAGTGATCAGGCAAGGCAGCAGCGGGCGATGTGGATCCCTACGGATCGCCCACCGACCCAATGTCCCACGCGGAATACCCCTCCCTATCATTCTGACCCTAATCATTCTGACAATGTCCGGCTCGGGTGTAACCCTCTCTGGCCACAGTGGATTTTTGGTTTCTTTTTCGATATCTTCGAACCGCCGGCCCTTGGCCGGTGTCCTCAACAATGAAGGCCCTATGTCGACAGACCGCGACTTGATAGAACAGGTCATCGCAGGCGATCACGGCGCTTTTGACGCTCTCTTCGAGCGTTACGAGCCCCCGGTCCGCCGCCGGCTCGTGGGCGTCCTGCACGACGAGACCGCGGCCGAGGACCTGCTCCAGGAGGTCTTCCTGAGGCTATGGACCAGGGCTGAGCAATGGAAAGGCACGGGCACTCTAAGGGGCTGGCTACTGCGCACAGCCACCAACCAGGCCCTGAACTACCTGCGCTCGGTCAAACGACAACGGTCCCGGCCCCTGGAATACCATCGGGAATTCGACGATGACGACGAGGAGGAGGGAATACAACGCGTGCCTGGTTGGATGATAGACGACGCTGCAGTCAGACCCGACGTAGCACTGGATCGTTCCGAACAGCTCGCGGAGGCCCGCAACCTCGTGGACGCGCTGCCCGAACAGCAGCGCGAAGTGATGCGAATGGTGCACGAAATGGAGATGGATATCCGCGAAGTCGCGGAACATCTCAACATACCGCCGGGCACCGTCAAGTCACGCCTTCACTATGCAAGGAATGTTCTGTCGAGGGAGCGCGAAAATCAGGAGTGACGCTTCTGCAGGCAAACGTGGCAACACAGACATAGACGAATCAACATCAAGCGATACTGGATGCTGGTCTCTGGATGCTGGATAGGGAAGGCGCTTCTCATCTTGCATCCTGCATCCTGCGCATCGTGGCGGTCTCGCACCGCTCTGGAGGACAAATGACAGAAGTCAAACACGACGCCCCGTGGCATCTCGAATCATACACGAATTTCATCAACAAGCTGCTGCCCGACCTCATAGCTTCACGGCTGCCGCTCGAGGCCTACAGCGCCACGATCGGTGACGGCGTAAGCGAGGTCGAACTGACGGTTGGAGGCATATCCGGCAGGATCGCCGGCATTCCGGCGCCGGACAATTCGGGAGTATTCCATCTCGACAAACGGCCGCTTGCGGTGGTGCCCCTGGCGTCCTGTGAGGAACTCGATGTTGCCGTGATTCGTTGCGTAGGCGAGCAGGCGCTCGATTTTATCGAGCCGCGGCTCGGCGAAGCGCCGTCCGACCTGGAATGGAACGATGACGTGCTCCGTTCGTGGCTGCCGCTCGACAAGTGGGTAACCGACTTCCTGAATAGCGAGGCCCAGGCCGTGGATACGGTAAACTGGATCGCCGGCTGCGAGCACCTGCGTCGCGTGAAGATCGACGTGCCGCGCGGACAGCAGCGCATAGCGGTGAAGGGCCAGCTCGGCCGCGCCTGCCAGATCATGACACCCGAGGGCCCGAATATCGGCATAATCCGATCCCTGGCCATCGGCGCCGAAATCCGGGACGGCAGGATAGTGGTCACGGACGACAGCCCGCGGGCGGCGCTGTCCATGACCACCGCCTGCATACCGCTGCTGCACCATGACGACAGCAACAGATCGCTCATGGGGGCCAACATGATGCGCCAGTGGATTCCAACACGGAATGCCGAGCCCGCGATCGTGCGGACGGGCGGGGAGCCGCGTGTCGACGGCTTCTGGTGTGGCTGGAACCTGCTGACGGCTTTCGTGTTCTGGGGGCCCGGCACCTACGAGGACGGCATCATCCTCAGCGAGTCGTGCGCGGCGAAGCTCGGCACCGACGAACCGCTCGAGCCCGGCGATAAGCTGTCGAACCGACACGGAACGAAAGGCGTCGTCGGCCGGATACTGCCCGACGACCGGATGCCGCATCTTCCGGACGGCACACCGGTCGAGCTCGTCTACAGCTTCATCGGTCTGCATACCCGCATGAACTGCGGCCAGGTCAGGGAAGCGGTCCTCGGCAAACTCGCAAAGGCCGAGGGCAAGGACATCGTGGCCCCGTCGTTCACCGGACCGTCCGACGACGAGATCAGATCGCGCCTGGCCAAGGCCAAGCTCCCGGAGTCCGGTATGGAAACGCTGCTGGCGGGTAAGGACGGAGCGCCCCTGGAAAGGCCCAGCACGGTCGGCTGGGTCTACTGGGGCCTGACCTGGCATCTCGCGCGCAAGAAGCTGCACATCCTGCCGAACCGCGACGCCGAACGGTTCGCGGGCCAGCGCCGTGGCGAGATGGAATACTGGTCGCTCCGAAACGCCGGCGCATACGAGAACGTGCTGGAAACGTTCAACACCTGTTCGGCCGAGCGGGACGACGCCGACCAGCTGCCCGCCCGGCTCGCGGAAGGCCCGGTCGAACAGTCCGACCCGCCCACGCCCATGTTCCTGCGCCTGCGGGACAAGCTGGCCGCGGGCGGCGTGAAGATGGAGATCGAGGGCGACAGGGTTTCGCTCGAGCTGGCCGCGCCCGAAGGGGAGAAGCTGACCCTGGCATGCGCGGTCGAGCACCCCTGGCTGCGCGGCCATGAGCTGACCCAGGTCGGGGCGATGCCCGGGCTGCGCGAGTACGAACGGCTCGCGGAGGCAAACGAGCAGACGGAACGGGTCCTTGCCGACAAGGCGCCCGAGACACTGGCCAAGCGGTCGGGCGCCAATCTCGAGCGGCACGTTCAGGAGTTCTTCAGGGCATTGCTCGGCGGTGATTCGCCGGGCATTTACCTGTCGGGCTCGCCCGGCAGCCCCCCGGCGCTCGGATCGCACATCGGGATGCGGGGCCGCATTGTCCTGGGCGGCCGCATGAACTTCAGCGCGCGGAGCGTGATTGCCCCGGGGCTCGACCTGTCACTCGACCAGGTCGCCATCCCGGACGAGATGGCATGGCGACTGTTCGGCCCTGTCGCCGCGCGTGACTGCGGCGGAAAGGACGTCGACGGCCGCACGAAGAAGGCGGCCGGCGCGTTGGACAAGGTGTTGGCCGACTCGTGGGTACTGATCAACCGCGCGCCGACGCTCAACGAGACAGCGTTCCTCGCGTTCCGCCCGGTACGGATCCCCGGGCGAGTCGTCAGGATACACCCGCTGATCTGCGCGATGATCAACGCGGATTTCGACGGGGACCAGCTCGCGGTCTATGCACCCGTAACGTCGGCCGCGCAGAAGGAGGCCGGCGAGAAGCTCACGCTCGCCGCGCACCTGGAACGGGATCCCGGCCTGATCGGGCTTCTATGCCCGAAGATGGAAGCGCTCTGGGGCCTGGCAAAGCTCAGCCTGGACGCCGAAGGACAGAAGCGGGTACAGGCACTCGCCGGGCGCGACCTCGTCGGCGCGGACGGGTTCATCACATCCGCCAGTCTCCGGAAGGGCATGGCTGCCGTGCTGCGGGAGCAGGGCATCGAGAAGACGCTTGTGCTGCTGAACGACCTGATGCAGCTCGGCTTCGAGGCCGCCCGTGCGTCGGGCGCGTCCATGAGCCCGTTCATGGGCGAGTCGCTGCCCGCGGCCGAAGGGGCGGCGCTGACCGATGCGGATGCGTGCGGGGCCTACATGGAGGAGATGGACGACCTTATCCTCTCGCGGACCGACTACGACTCCGACGACATCGGGCCGCAGCTGCTGGCCGTCAAGAGCGGCGCACGGGGCAGCGTGTTGCAGCTCCGTACGTGCATGCTGGGCACCGTGATCGCGGACATCGACCGGCGGGTCGTACCCGCGCCGCACGGCTTCATCGGCGGCCTCACTCCCGAGGAGCTGTTCACGCGGACGGTTGGCGCGTCCCGCGGACTGGGCGCGGTGATAATGGATGCGGTCAGGTTGGAGTCCGACCGCCGCCGCACGTGCGCGCCGCGTGGATTCAGCGTCCTGGCCCGCGCGTTGCGGTCGATGAACGCCGGCGCCGTGCTCGCCCGCGCCGCCGCGGCGGGGGAGGGGGATCCGCTGACGGATCCAGACGCCCGCCTCTTCGTCGGCCTTCGACCATAACCTCGAACCACGGCGGGTGGGGTCGCACCCCCCGCCCGCCGTCCGGCCTGGAGACCGGTAATCCGCAAATGCGGAGTCAACTCGCCCCCCTATAGCCCTCGGATTGGCGGCCCGGGATTTAAGGGACAGAACAACTCGAAATCAGCACGGTGAACCACTACAATCGTCAAAAGGTATGAACCAGCCGTTGCACGGCGACGGCTCACAGCCGAGCATGAACGACGACGTCCAGCCGGCGAAAGGCATTATGATCAACGTACCAGAGGATATCCTGGATGAGTTCATTTCTATATCGGGCCGGTGGCGACAGTTCCCTATCTCCTCCCGGGCTCCGGCGAACTTGCCGATGCGGTGACAACGGCTATGCAGGACCACGATATGGTCATCATGAGCAATCACGGCGCCGTGACCGTCGCAGCCGACTACCGCCATGCTATCCAGAACGCCGAATTCTTCGAGCTTGCCTGCGAGATAATCATGCGTGGCGACAATACGCTGCAATCCCTGTCGCAAGAAGATGTCGACCGTCTTATCGGACTACGGCAGGATTCGGCCAAGGGAGTGTAAATGAAGAAATCGCTGGTGACAGTCATACTGTTGCTACTGCTCCCCGCGGGCCTGAAGGGGCTCTCGACGGGTCTATCGACCCTCCAGAAGTCGGCCGGGCCCGGCGCGGACCTCGAGAAGCTGCACTCCAGCCTTGCCGAAGCGAGGGCCACGGTCAGTACGGGAGACGACCCCGCCGAGGTCACCGTCAGAAAGCGCTACACTATTCCGCGCCTCGAAGACGAGATCCAGGCAGAGAAATGGCGCCGCGAATGGGCGGAGAAGAGGCCCGCCGGGTACGCCTGGACGGCGGTCGGCGGCCTGCTTGTGATCTGCTGGTGCATCGCCATGCACCTGCTGCTGGCCGGGCTCAAGACGTCACGGAAATCAAGCGGACATTGACCGATGCCGCCGGGCGTGATACTGTTCACACAGTCGGAACGAATCCGGCCTTGGGAGGATCGTGGATGAGATATCGCCGTTAGGACCCGGTGTGCCGGGCAGCTTGCTGCTCGAACAACACCGGTCTGCCCGCCGGCCGCAAGAGCCGGCGCCGCAGGACTCCAACGGCGCCATTGGTTACCCATAGGACAACCAGGCAATTGACAGGGCCCGCCGTTGGACGCAAACCAACAGCGGGCCCTTTCCTTTTGCGGACAGGTACGAGTTTGAAGAGGCAAGACATGCAACGGCAAGGTATAGAATTTCAGAAGGTGTCGTTCACCTACGAGACCATGGACAGCCCGCTCGTGGAGGAGCTGTCCCTCCACTTCCCGACGGGCTGGACCGGCATCGTGGGCGCGAACGGAGCGGGCAAGACAACCATACTCAGGCTCGCAACGGGTGGACTGCACGCGCAGTCGGGAAGAATCCACATCCCCGGCGCGGCCATCTACTGTCAACAGCGCACCGACGACGCACCCGAAATGCTCGAGGATCTTCTCGACTCAACGGACGGCGAGGCATGCGAGATCAAGGGACGGCTCGGCATCGATGATGACTGGCCACACCGCTGGGCCACGCTCAGCCACGGCGAGCGGAAACGCGCACAGGTGGCCGTGGCCCTGTGGCGGCAGCCGGGCGTCCTGGCCATCGACGAGCCGACCAACCACCTCGACGCACAGGCCCGCGAGCTGCTGGCCGCGGCCCTGCCCCTGTTCCGGGGGGTCGGCCTGCTCGTCAGCCATGACCGGGAGCTGCTCGACAGCCTTTGCGGACAGTGCCTGTTCGTGGACCCGCCGGACGCGGTAATGCGGCCCGGCGGATTCAGCCAGGGCATGGAACAGGCTGAGATGGACCAGGAACGCGCGCGGGACGAGTACCGGAACGCGGACCGTACATACGCCAAGCTCCGGAAAGAAGCGGCCAAACGTCGGAATGCTGCTGCCCGGTCACACCGCATGAGATCCAAGCGCGGCATACCCATCAAGGACCACGACGCGCGACACAAGAAGAACCTCGCGCGCTTGACGGGGAAAGACGGGAAAGCCGGCAAATTGCTGAACCAGATGAAGGGCCGCGTCGAACAGGCAAAGGACCAGCGCGACGGCATCAAGCTCAAGAGACGGTACGAAACCGGCATCTGGCTCCCCGGCTCACAATCCAAACGCAATGCCCTCTTCAGCCTTCCAGCCGGCACCATTCCCCTGGGCGGCGGCAAATCACTCGCGTTCCCCGACCTGGTCATGCGCCCGGACGACCGCATAGCCCTCACCGGCGTCAATGGCTCGGGCAAAAGCACGCTCGTGCGACACCTGGTGAAGGGCCTGTCCCTGCCGCCGGAACGCCTCATCTACCTGCCGCAGGAGATCGATCTTGCGGCATCCCGCGCAATCATGGACCGCGCCCGCAGCCTGCCGGGCGAGAAGCTGGGCACCATGATGAGCGTGGTAAGCCGGCTCGGCTCGCGGCCAAAACGGCTGCTCGGAAGTGCCGAGCCCAGCCCCGGCGAGATCAGGAAGCTTGTTCTGGCCACGGGCATAGCCAACAGCCCGCATCTCATCGTGATGGATGAGCCGACGAACCACCTCGACCTGCCGTCCATCGAGGCACTGGAGAAGGCGCTGTCCGACTGCCCCTGCGGGCTGCTGTTGGTGAGCCACGACCGTCGCTTCCTGGAAGCGCTCACGCAAACGCGCTGGCATATCACCGAAAATGGCGATGACAGTAGCTCTTTCGAGCTGCGTGTCCTATAGCCACGAGCACCGTTCAGCGGGAGAAGGTCCTCTCAGAATCCTGTTTCCCCGGGAAGTCCTACTTAGCCAGGGCTGACTTGATCTCGGCGATTCCGACGCCCAGCACCTTCTTCGCGATCGGGTCGAGGTCCTTCTCCGGGCCCTGCAGGTGAAACGTGCGGTGTATGTGAGTGATCTTTCCGCCCGGCTTCAGCGCCGCCGCGGGTGATGACGTTTCCAGCTCGCAGAACGGGCCAAGCGGCTTCTTTCCGGGCGCGGGTGGGCCGTCGTTGTAGGAATTCACCACGTCGCCCTTGAACGGCTCTTTCTGGATTTCCCACATCGAGTTCACGTAGTCCGTCACGCCGTCGGGCTTGTTGTACTGCACGATGGTGAGCGTGCCGTTCTCAGCGTTGTAGTTGCCGAGCACCGATTTCGCGCGGTGCGGTGTCAACCCGATCTTGCTGCGGTACTTGCCGTCGTGGCTGAAGAACAGAACACCGTCTTTCGCCTTGAGCCGATCGGACGGGACCTTGCCGAAATACGTGTCGTTCACGATCGGGCCGAGCTTGCTTTCAGGCCCCTTGTTGAACGGGATCGCCGCCGTGGTGGAGGGCGACGGGTTGAACATGCCGAGGATCCAGATGGACAGCAGGCCGGTTTTTTTCGTCCATTCCTTCTTGCCCTTGTTCGCCATGGTATTGACGGTCTCGTAAGCGACCGCTCCGAGCGTATCCGCGGGCGAGACGCCGAGCAGCTCCGCGATGTCCGACTTCTCGAGCACCCGGATTTCGCGGTGCACGCCTACCTCCAGGACGGTGCCGGAGTAGTCCGTGAATTTCATGTCCTTCCGCACCAGCGCCTTGCTCGTCGAGGAGGAAACGAGTTCCCACGGTTCCGTGTCTACAGCCGCGGGCGTGTACCAATGCGCGAGGTCGAACGGGTCGCCTTTCTTGAAGAAAATGGTGAATTGTCCCCCTTCGGGCCCAATCCAGAACCGGTCCTCGCCGCCGAGCGGGTTGAAGTGCTTCAGCACCTTGCCGGACGCTATCAGCTCGTAGTTTATCCAGCCGTAGCTCTGGCCCGCGCGGCCGTTCGCGGAGCTGGTCATCACGCGGCCCTGCATCCTGGGCAGCACAGCTACGAGTCCCTTGCCCGATGAATCGGACAGCAGGACAACGTCAGTGTGTTCTTCCAGGAAATCCACGTCCTTCCCGAACGTGCCGCCGGGCCCGCCCGTCATCGCACAGCCCGAGAGGAGCGATACAAGCAACCCGGCTGCCGCGATTTTCAGATCTATCGTCATGTTTGTAGTCCTCCCTCTCTGTAATGTCCGCCGCTGCCACATCATGACAAATGCCCCGCCACAAACAAGTGAAATCCGGTTGGTCTGTGCCAAGTGTGGCCGACCGGAGCAGAAACCACGGAGGACACGGAGATTCGGAGAGAGACCCAGAGGAGATTGCCGGGCTTTATCGCAAATCGGAATTTGCTTCCAAACCCCGGCAATGGTCTACAAAAGGCGCCCCTCTTCCGCCTCCCCTTTGCAGACGCGAGCAAACGGGTGCATTCGCGCAGCGAATGACACCTGTTTGCTGGCCTCCTCCGCTCTCCGAATCTCCGTGTTCTCCGTGGTTTCTCCCTCTTCTTCGGCTGCAGCCATGCCCGGATGTACGGGCCGCACGCTGGATTGGGCGGGCGTATTGCTGTTGTTACTCGGCAGGCTATCTGGTACCATCTTGTGCGCAAACGCAGTTACATAGGAGCGATAATGAAAATGAAGTATATTGCCGGCGCAATGTGCGCGATGGCTGTCTGCCTTGCCGGGTGTGGCGACTCGCAACCCGAGGCCGCCACCAACACCGGTGTACCGGCGCCCGACCTGGCGAAGTTGACCGAGATGGAGGTACAGGAGGTGTTGATGCATCCCCTGGCGCAGGGCCACGTGATCCAGGTCGAAGCAATGGAAGGTGACCAGAAGGGGACGGTTGTCCCGATCGTGGTGGGAGAACGCGAGGCGCAGGTGCTCAGCATGAAGATCAGGCGCCAGTCCTCGGTCAGGCCGCTCACCCACGATCTCGCCCTGGCTTTCGTGGCGGAGCTCGGCGGGAAGGTCAAATATGTCGTGGTGGAGGATCTCCGCGACGATATCTTCCTGGCCCGTGTTTACATGACCAACAAGGACGGCGTGCTCTGTTCCGTGGACAGCCGCGCCAGCGATGCGATCATCCTGGCGGTCTCCACCGGAGTCCCGCTCCACTTTTCCAACAAGGTCATACAGAAGACCGGCATCAAACCCCAGAAGCCGCCACCAGACTCCGCGATCTGACGTTAGTGTCCAGGATTCGATGATCCGGTGGCATTCTGCACACATATGACGCAAATGGTAACGTTGGCCAACTGGTCGATGCATCAGACGGTTCTTTGAAAGCTGAGTACGAGTACGACCCGTTCGGCGGCATCATCAAGCAGACGGGCAGTGCGGCGAGTGCCAACCCGTTCCGATTCAGCACGAAGTATGTCGATGATGAGACCGGGCTGAGTTACTACGGCTACAGGTACTACGACGCGGAGAAGGGGAGGTGGGTTAGCAGGGATCCCATATGGGAGAGGGGGGGGCAAGAACCTCTACTGCGCAGTCGTGAACAACCCTATCTCGATGCTTGATGGGTTTGGCATGGCGGTCCGCAGCTGTACGGCCGCTGATAGGCAGGCACTGGCGGGTTTTGCTGTGCGGGATTTCGGGAGTGCGACAACGAGTGCGGCATTCGAGGGGCTCTGGCTGCAACACGGTGGTATAGAGGGGTTTGATCAGTTCATTGGCGGGTCCGGCTATGGCGTTGCTCAGGTTTCGTCCGGCAAGGTGTGGTATGATCGAGCTGGGTTGAACGAACACCAGAAGCTGGCTATGCTGACACACGAATTCGTCGGCTATTCATTTAGCAAGACGCCATGCGAAAAGGTCTGTTTGCCGGAGAAATCGACGCGATTCCGCAGTTCGTTTTTGAAAAGAATGCCATAACGTTCTAACCTGCAAGTAGTTAAAAACACGAAAACAGGAGAGAAGACGCT
>Ga0272442_10012849_pt1 | contig 10066 bp, 8 predicted proteins | sample SSMForm2O_FD_200262 | JGI IMG/M metagenome (GOLD analysis project Ga0272442, IMG submission 200262) | Marine sediment archaeal communities from Little Sippewissett salt marsh, Falmouth, MA, United States - SSM-Form-2O | ecosystem: Environmental > Aquatic > Marine > Wetlands > Sediment ... | reverse complement strand
TAGGTGATGATGACTTCATCTCCCTGGAAGAAGGCGTGAGGATAGGCCGCATCGTATTCAGGTCTGTTGTCGATATCCTTGGCAGGGGACCAGGTTTTTCCCTCGTCCTCAGACACCGCCGCAGAAAGAGGGGTTCTGGGCCAGTTGCTCCGGGATTCCACGTTGTTCCAAACCAGCAAAAGGTGGCCTGTGGAGGGGATTCGCACAAGAAGGGACTCCGCGTCCGGCGCAGGAAACGCTGTCGCTTCCGGTTCGGACCAAGTCTCGCCCTGATCCGAAGAATAGACCTTATAAATTCTGCCCTGGGTGGTCCGCAAAAAGCAAAGAAGCCTGCCATCCTTCAGTTCCACCACGGTAGGCTCGTGGGCGCCACGTCCAGGGGCGGTCATCTCCGCGCTTTTCTTCCAAGTCTGGAAGCCATCGTCCGACATCCAAACCCAGGAACAAAGCTTGGACTTGCCTCCTTCGTAGGGGCCGCCGCCCAGGATCCCGTGGGCAGGGAGAAGGATGCTTCCCGAGTCCAAAGTCAAGGCTCTTCCATGGTTGTTGCAATAGAACCCCGGCTCGGAGATCTGCGTAATCTCGCTCCATGTCTCGCACTCGTTCTTGGACCTCTTCATGAAGACGTTTCGCTGTGCCTGGGAGTCCCATCCCACGAAAAAGAACAGGATCTCCCCTGAAGGTAAACGGACCAGGTTGGGGTGTTTGACGTTCTGTTTCCAGAGATTGTCCTGCAAGGCGAAGGTGTGTCCCCAGGATCTCCCTTTGTCCTCGGACACCTTGGCCGAGATGCGACACGGCATGGCGTCCCCGAACCCGTCCTCTTTGTCCGTAGGCTTCCTTCTCGCTTGCGAGGGAGTACAAGCATAGTATTCGCACCAGACAAAGAGAAGGCGTCCCTCCGACAAAGGAAAAATGAGCTGGTGATCGTGACGCGGATGTTGAGGAGTCCACGGGCACACAATCGTTTCAAAGATCGGTTGCATTCGTTCCCGTTTCTGTTCGGGTGACTTTTCCTCTTCAGCCCAACAAGGCGTCTCAGAAGTGAGCATCAGGAACCAAGTCAGGGTAAAGATCAATTGGAGACGCGACAACCTCACTCCACGGCACCCCTTTCTCTCAAGATCTTTGCCGCATCCTCGCTCTTGTTGGTCAGGGCCGTGTGAAGGGGTGTCCCGCCAGCGTTGTCCTTCGCGTTGAGATCCGCGCCCTTGTCCAGCAGAAGCTCCACTAGGGCCGTGTGGTTGCTCCCAGCAGCCTGATGAAGAGGCGTCCACCCAAAATCGCTCTTGGCATTCACATCCAACCCTTCTTCCAGGAGAAAAGCCGCCGTCTCTGTCGCTCCAGTAGTGGCTGCTTCATGAAGCACGGTCCTTCCTCTTGCGGAAATGGCCTTAGGATTGGCTTTGAGAGAGATGAGGAGGCGTACTACGTCCAGCTTGTTCTTCTCCGCGGCGAGAACAAGTGGGGTCTTCTCCCAATTTTCCTTGGCTTCCAGGTTCGCCCCTTTCTCCGCTAGAAGTTTGGTGGCCAAGACGTGGCCGTTTCCTGCAGCCACGTGGAGCGCCGTAAACCCCCGGCTCGTCTTCGCTTCCCTTTCAGCCCCTTCCGCGAGAAGCTTCTCTATCAGACCGGTGTCATTCTTGGATGCCGCAACGTGAAGGGGCGTCCATCCATGGTTGTCCGCCTGGGTGATGGCGCCGGCGTTCATGAGAATCTCAGCCACCTCTGTGTGACTCTTCTGCGCGGCCATCTGAAGAGCGGTCCATCCATCCGTGGATTTGGCTTCCGGGTCAGCGCCCCCAGCGAGCAGAATCTTCACCACAGGAACATGCCCTCGAAACGCCGCCTTGTGAAGAGGCGTCCAGTCCCGTTTCGCCCCTGCATTCACCTGGGCGCCGTTTTTCACCAGGGCTTCACAGATCTCCGCATAGCCCTCCTGGGCTGCCAAGTGCAGTGCAGAAACACCTTCCTCCGTAACAGCGTGTCCGTGAACGCCCAGATCCAAAAGAAAGAAGACGATCTCCTTCTCGCCTTTGTATGCCGCACTGGTCAGTCTTTTTTCTCCTGTCCTGCGCAGTCCCTGAACCGTATGTCCCTTCTCCCCCAGAAGCCTAGCCACATCGATGTGATCATTGTCCAGCGCGATGTCGAGGGGAGTGGATCCTTCTTCTGTCTTGAGCGTCATGTCCGCCCCCTTCTCCAGGAGACAACGAACCACTTCCAGGTGTCCTTCTTGGCAAGCCAGGTGGAGTGGAGTCCAATCATCACTGGATTTCTCATTCAGCGGAGCATCGTACTCCAGGAGGAGATTCAGGATGGAGAGACGGCCGTCATACGCGGCGATGTGGACGGGGGTCCAGAGCTTCTCTTCCGTCCTGTACCACACATCCGCCTTCCGTTTGAGAAGCCGAGCGACCTGGCGCTCGTTGCCGTCCGCGACGGCGTTGTACAGATCTGATCCCAGGGCAATTCCTTCGGCCACGGCTGAAAAAAGCAAGAACGAAAGCAGCAGTACGACAAGGACTAGCTTGGCACCCACGGTGATGCTCCGTTTCTGTGTTTGCGTCCACTTCAGAACAAGACGAATTTCATTCTACGAAGGAGTCCCCTCCCACACAATGCAAGGGGGGCTGGAGCTGGAACAGTCGTGGTGAAATCCGATCTTTAGTTCCTCCACCTCATCCAATGGGCAGGGGGGGGCTCGACAAACAAGCGCCATAAGAGATAATAGGCTATTCAGTTCCACTCATGAGGGGAAAATAGCCGTGAACGGTATGGCTAGCTTCCCCATGGATTTCTTGGGCTACGCAGCCTTTAGATTTTATCTCGAAGCCTTTGCCGCACATGCCGGGCTTCAGGCCAGAGTCATAGACTAGGAATCTTTTCCTTCGGTTCGCTTGCACCGCAGATGCAATGAGAGATGACTGTTGAGGAGGCTCTATGAGTTCAGGCGATTGGAGAGAAACCACGGGTAAGCCTGTCAACATGTCGATTTTTCGTCAGGAATTTGATGACTTTCTCCCCGAAAAAATACTGGATTTCCATGTCCATGTCTTTGAGGAGGGCGTGCTCCCCGGGAAAGAGCCCTATTCCTGCGCAGGTCACCCTATAAGACGCTTTGACGCGAAAGACTTGATGCAAACGATGGCTGATCTATATCCGGGCAGGGAAACTTCTGCGGTTTGCTTCGGGATGCCGCATCCAAAATACGACATGCACTTGAACAACCGCTATGTTGAGGAAAACTGCAACACAGATACGCTCTTCCCTTTCAGGCTATTTGACCCAAACGAGAATCCCGAAAGCACAGTGGAGGAGATAAGAAAAGGTTCTTTCCTTGGCTTGAAACCCTACCTGAACTACGTTGCGAAGACCGACCCGAACGATGTCGAGATCGTTGAGATGCTTCCCAGATGGGTCATGGAGTGCGTGGATGAGCTGGGACTCATCGTCATGTTGCATATTCCAAGAAAACAACGCCTAGCGGACCCAAAGAACAGAGAACAGATAATCAAGCTTTGCACGGACTACCCCGACGCAAGGATCGTGTTGGCCCATGTCGGGCGAGCCTACTACCTGCGGAACATCGTCGGTCATCTCGATGATTTTGGGGAACTTGAGAATCTTTGGTACGACCTGGCTATGCTGAACCATTGGGAAGTGCTTGAGTATCTTTTCGAAAACGTCCCTTCCGATAGAATTCTTTACGGCACCGATCTTCCTATCGCCGCGGCTCCCGGCAAGTCGGTCGAAATCAACGATCAGTACACCTATGTCACGCCTGTTCCGTGGCATTTGTCCATCTCTGACGACCACGGAAAGCTTCACTTCACGTCTTTCGCGTATGAAGAGCTTAGAGCCATCAAAAAGGCGGTGCATTGGCGAGGGATGGACAAGGATTTTGTGGAAAAACTGTTTTACAGGAATGGGATGGATCTTCTCAGCGAGTGCAAGGCAAGAAGGAAGGGATAGACGCCATGTCGAAAAAAGCAGGTGCAGTCAATCTGCCCAATATTGTGACATCTGAGATACCGGGACCCAAATCGAAAACAATGCACGCGCGTTGCTGCAAATACTTCAAGGGCTTAAGCGGACAGGTCAAGCTATTCCCCGTAGCTTTTGAAGCGGGAAAAGGCTGCATGCTTCGTGATGTGGATGGAAATGAGTACATTGATTTTTCGTCCGGTATTTACGTGACGACCCTGGGTCATTGTCATCCGAAGGTGACGGAAGCCGTTCAGAAGGCCGCGGGCACGCTCATGAACTGTCATGATTTCACGACCCCGCAAAAAACGGCGCTGGTGGAAAAACTGGCGGAGATCCTCCCGGGGGATCTCAATGGATTCCAGTTCTACGATTCAGGCACGACTGCGGTGGAAGCCGGTTTGCGCGTTTGCAGGGCCGCGACGTCGAACTACGAGATGATATCGTGCTTCTACGACTACCACGGGAAGACCTATGGCGGTGTCTCTCTTGGACACATTCGTTCCCATGTATACGGCGCTGTGCGCGCGCCTGGGATGCACATGGTGCCGCGTCCAGATGTATACCGGCCCTGGTGGAGCAAGGACGATGGAACGATCGACACCGACAAATACATAGAATTTTTCGAGGAATATGTGAGCAAGGCCACGGTGAATAAGGTTGCAGCATTTGTATTGGAACCCATCCAGGGATGGGGCGGTTCTATCATGCCTCCAGATGACTTCTTCCCCAAGCTTAGAATCCTCTGCGACAAACTCGGAATACTGCTCATGATCGACGAAGTGTTGACGAGTTGGGGCCGAACAGGGAAATGGCTGTGTATGGAACATTGGGATACGCTCCCCGATGTTGTGACCATAGGAAAGGGCTTTGGCAATGGCTTCCCTGTGACCTGTGTCGCCGTACGCGAGGCCCACAAGGAATCCTTCGAATCCATCTCCGCGTCGAGTAGCTACGGGGGCAATCCCATGGCATGCGCGGCCGCGCTTGCGAGCATTGAGGTGATCGAAGAAGAGAATCTTCTTGAGAGAAGTTCTCATCTGGGCGAACTCGCTCTTCGACGCATGAAAAGAATGGCGGAGGAACGCTCGATTATCGGTGATGTTCGAGCCAAAGGCTGTCTCATGGGCATAGAACTCGTGAAGGATAGGTCCACGAAGGAACCTTTTGATGAGGCAGGCAAGCTGGTCTATCAGAAGGCCTTCAAGAAAGGCTTGGCTTGGATTCCCGCTGGACACATTCTCAGGATGAGTCCTCCGATCGTCATGGATGATGACATGCTGATCAAGGGACTCGACATGATCGACGAAGCGATCGCTGAGACAGAAAAGGAACTATGCTGAGAAAAGCCTCTCTCCGCACCACCCTTCACCTTAGGCGATTGACCCTACCGATCCTTGACGGGGGCCAGACGATGAGCCACGCTCTGCTTTGGATCTCGTCCAAAGGGATGGGACCTTCGAAACGGCTATCCTGAGAGTCTCTGGAATCATCTCCCAGAACAAAGTACCCTTCTCCGCAAGGAACGCTCTTTCCTCTGTGGCATTGTCCAAAAGGGTAGTAGACGAGATGGTCGCTCCTGCTCGGCCTCGGCAAGAACCCAATCTCCCTCGTCTTTGGAAGAACCCTGAAGAGCGGGGGCCATGGATCCCGATGTAATGACGGAAAGATCAAAAAACGCGCTATAGAGGAGGAAAAGCGCGCCTACGGCGGCTAGGACGCGCTCTCCCAATCGGAAGACCGTTTTTACTTTGGGGCGCCAATTCCGCACGAGAAGTTTTCCTCCACGTCCACGTCCCCGTCCTCGGCCGCGATCACTTCAGCGATCTGCTCCTCGCGTTCTCTTAGCTCAATCTGAACGGACCGTTGGGCCCCGGAAGTCGGTGTCACAAGAGCGACCAAAAAAAGAGCGCCCAGCGTAACGCCCGCGTACCCGGCCAATCTAAGGGCGAGGGGGTTGCTCTTTTTGACCGGCTCAGGCGGTCCTGACAAGTCCATCACTTCTTCTTCGTGCATGCCGCACCTCCTTTCGATGACGCTTGACTGACGCGATTTGATCTGCCATATGGGCGGCCTCCTTGAAGCAGAGCTGATTCATCAAACAGAGAAGCCTGTCAGGCGTCTCCGTATCCCCTGTTCTGACGTACTTGCTACATCGACATCCCACGGTGCACAACGAAGCGATAGCGCAGTGAGCGCAGGAAGGAGGAGTATCCCCGCAAGGCGCTCTGTACTGCAGAAAGTCTCTCCCTTCAAGGGCATCCCCTTCCAACCGCATGGCCGCGTCAGGCGGATCTTCCCCAATTAACCTTTCGCAAGGGTAGAGTCGTCCCGACGGCGCGACGGCAATCTCCCCGGCGCCGAAACAGCATCGCGCCGTCTCGTTCGTCGGCAGGTTCAAGATGCGGGCCAGTTTCTCGTCAAACCAGCCGACGCCGAACCAGGGAAAAGAGGAGCGCCAAATCTCCCCTGAAAGCGAAACGGCTCTTTTCAACGAAGCGATCTGGCAAGACTCCCACGATGCCCAAAGGTCCAGGACAGGCTCTACCGATCTGACGCCAAGACCCTTCAAGTAGTCTAGTCCCGAAGGCAGATGATCCACTGAGTCCGGCCCAACAACCGAGACCACCCGAAAACTCTTCCCTGCGTCTTGCAGTCTCTTCATCGTTCTCAAGACGGTGTGGGACGTATTGCGACCTTCTTTGGTCTTCCTATGACGGTCATGAATCATGGGGCGGCCGTCATGGCTGACAGCAATGCTTACGCCCGGCTTGAGAAGAACTCGCCAAGCGCTTGCACCTTGGACAGTCCCATTCGTCGTCAAGCCAACGGCCAGGGTGAGATTGTTCGCCGAACAAGCCTTCTTGGCGTAGTCGATGAGATGAAGGACCCGATCCGCTTCGAGAAGGGGCTCTCCCCCAAAAAAGCCTAACTCCACCGTTCCCCGGTAGAATTCCCCAGATTCATCCAACGTCTTCCATCGCGCCCCAGCATCATCCCCTCCCTCCAGGCTTCGAATCCGTCAGCATTTGCCAGAACGCCACGCGGGGCCGTCCCATGTTGTCCTTCCAATCCCTGGGACCAAGATCAAGAAACTGAAAAAGAGCTTCCGTGAGAGGAAGAGAAAAGCCCTTTTCTCGGGCCTCTCTTAGAAAATAGGGAAGTTCAGGAAACTTCACTAGAATGTCGTTTCCCCGTCCCTCCTGGATCGCCCTTGTGGTGTCTGCGATCTGACGGCGCCATGGTTCGTCGCCGCCCACGCCTTGAATGATGGCTTCGGGTCTTACATCAGCCAAAATGCCAAAACCTGCCGCCTCGACAAAGGCCGCAGCCACCAATCCCATCCCCAATTGATTCACCGCCTTGGTGACCTGTCCTGTGCCGCTGGGACCGCAATAAACCACGCGTTCAGGATCGGCTGTGGCGTCCAGGACCGGTTTGATCTGAGGGAAAATCTCCTCCCGGCCCCCGACGAAACAGTGCATCGTGGGCCCGGGCGGCCCGCTCACGGGACAGTCCATCAAGGTCGCGCCTTTGGCTTCGAACAACTCGGCTAAGCGCCTCGTCTCCGGGGCCTCGGTGGTGCCCATGTCCAGGAAGATCTGTCCCTCCTCTGCGCGAGGAAGAAGCGTTTCTTCGGCCACCCTCACAAACATCTGAGAAGAACGCAGGCTCGTCATGACAATCTTTCCTGCACGCACCGCCTCCGATGCGTCTGAAGCCGAGATAGCTCCTGCTGCCGCGCAGGCTGCAAGGCGATCCTCCAAAGGATCGAATGCCATGACCTTGAAATGTGCCTTGAGCAAATTGGAAACCATTCGTCCCCCCATCTGTCCCAGTCCCAAGAAACCAATCCTTGTCTCTTTCGGAAACAGATCCACCTTTTGCCCTTTCATCGCTCACCTACTCTCCGATCTGCCAATTCCTCAATCTGCCAATCTACTCCCAATCTTACCCGTTTTCCCATCGATCATCTCACAGGTCCCAAAGCACCTCACGCATAGTCTAGAGGATCTTGAAGCAGGGAAGCTCAACGCTCTCTTTGGGCGAGCCGCAGAAAGGGATTTGGTCGATGTCTACTGCCTTGTTCAGGAGAAGTATTTCACCATGGAACAACTCATAGAGCTTGCAAGAAAAAATCCTGGTCTCGATGAGTACTACCTGGCCGTCGCTTTCCCCACGCACTTTCCCGCCCTCCTTCTGCTACCATGGCTTCCAGGAAGGGAGGGACGTCGTGACATTGCGTAGAGTCTTTTTGACGCTGACTTCATTGCCGATCTGCTTCGCCGCGGCCCAAGGGGAGACAACGCCTTCGGCCTGGCTGGACTTCTTTGCTTTTGATTCCCTTCGTGGAACCCTGGCAAGGGACCACCAACCCAGGGCCGTGTTTCACGAAGGCACGCACCGCCGCACCTACTTCACGTATATGGATCACGAGTTCGACGCGCGCGTCGTGGCCTACGATTTGGACGACAAGAAATGGAGCGAGGTGGTGCGTGTGGACGACTGCAGGACCCGGGACGGACACAACGCCCCGGCCATCCTGGTCGCGAAGGACGGCACCCTTCATCTTTTCTACGGCTGCCACGGACACCCAGTTAAGTACGCCAGGTCCCGTCGTCCCGAGGACATCACCGAGTGGGAGACAGGGATGGAGATCGGGTCCCACGCCACCTACACCTATGCGATTCAACGCAAAAACGGCGATCTCTTGCTCTTCTATCGCTTTGGCGGCGCAGGCAGACAGTCCCCTCTCAAGGTGCACGCCAGCCGGGACGGAGGGAACACCTGGGACGAAGGCCATGTCATTTTGGATTACGGTGAGGGCTCCTGGGTCAAGATCAGGGACACCCTCTACGACGAAGAGAGGGACCTCGTCCATCTGGCCCTCTGGGAAGGCAATATGAAGTATTGGAACGCCTTCTACGCGGTCTACGATCCGACAAAAGAACGGGTTCTGGCCCTGGACGGCGCGGATCTGGGGTCCCTCGCGGACAAAGAGGCATTGCTGAAACACGGAAGCGGAGTCGTTCGAAGCAATGCCCGGGCGGACCTGGATCTCTTTCTCTGTCAGGGTAAACCGTTCTTCGTGCTGGCGGATCCGCCAGCCAAACGGATTTTCTTCGCTCACTGGGACAAAGATCGCCTATCAAAGACTGAAATCCCGCAAACGCTGGTCAAGGGACTGACCCAGTTCGAGCTGTTCGCAGAGGACGAGAATCATTTTCACCTGTATGGACTCTGCAATACGGAACCAGCCACCACGTTTTCAGGGAATGACTTGCTGGTCTGGAAGAGCTCCGACGGCGGAAAGACGTGGAACGAGCCGCGAGTACTTGTGGACAGAAGAACGCTGCAGCACGGGCTCACGGGACTCAACCTTACGGAGAATTACCCAGGCGCAGGGCCCTTCGTGTGGACCCAGGAAGAATGGCTGGAGCGGTCAGAAAATCTCCCCAGGGTTCGCGGGTCCATCCTGGACGACGCGGCCTTCCGCTTCAACAAACGCCTGTATGCTCTGGACGAGACCTATGCGTTTGTAAGGCGCGACGCAAGGGTAGCCTCTCAGTGAATCCGATCCAAAACAGGACGAGACTCAGGTCTAGAAAGAGGGGAAGGAGGCCGAGGCCCTCTCCTCCTCCCAGACTCTGTCCCATGCTCGCTTCCTGGATCGGGTTCACTGAGAGGCTACTCCGAACAAACCCTAGGAGATCCGAATGAACGTCTTTCGACTCTGTAAGGCTTTTCTTTGCCTCTGTTTAACGACAACTTTGACCCTCCCCGGCGCCGCGGCCTTGCAGTGTAAACTGGAAGACGCGTCCTCGGTGATCGCATCCGGCGGGACGCTCTTGGGTGAGGTGACGTTCGAAGAAGGACATCAGGGAAAGTCTGCTGCGCTCCGCGATGGTGCTGCCCTTTCTTGGCCTATAGAAAGGCATTTCGACCCTGGCCACGGCACCCTCGAACTGTGGGTTTGTCCTGATTGGAAAGGAAAGGACGGAAAACGACACGCCTTCTTTCATTTGGGGGACGGGGACAAGCATTGCACCTTGTTCAAGACGGAAAGAAATGGCGTTCG
>Ga0272442_10012847_pt1 | contig 10066 bp, 2 predicted proteins | sample SSMForm2O_FD_200262 | JGI IMG/M metagenome (GOLD analysis project Ga0272442, IMG submission 200262) | Marine sediment archaeal communities from Little Sippewissett salt marsh, Falmouth, MA, United States - SSM-Form-2O | ecosystem: Environmental > Aquatic > Marine > Wetlands > Sediment ... | reverse complement strand
GCCAAGACGACTGGAAACAACCGGCATCAACCATGCCTGACCATACGATTTACGTCACAGCCCTACAATGGAGTTATGACACAAGTGCTTGCGAGTTCAAAGGATGGGAAAAAGCTCCAGAACGCGTCCCCTATCCTCCACCAGTTGATTAGAGCGCTTATAATGGAAATATGGCCGTGCGCCTCTGGCACAGCTATGGAGGGACGCGCTCTGTCGCGTCCGCGTTCTCCGTTGATCCCGGCCACGATGGAGCGTGGCCCTCCAAGCGAACCGACGTTGCTACAAGGCGATAAACGGCTACAGTATCATTGAAACCGCTTTAATCCCGGCGTTGACGGCGCTTACGCGAATCGTGACTGAGCGCATCCTCGACGCAACACGGCGACGACTCACGCATCGCGCCTGCGAAGCTCGGCCGTGAGCGTCGCCACGTGGTCTTGTTCTTCCCTGACGATGGTTTTGACCTTCGCGCGTCCCAACCCTTCCGGCACCGCGTCGGCGAGTCCGATATAGAAAAGAATAGCGTCCTTCTCCAACCGGATGCCCGTCTTCAGGAGGTCCTGAATGGTTTCCTCGCCGGTCAGCGACTCGGCAAGGCGGGGAGATCCTTCCCCTGCCGAGCCGTCGGACACGGCATCGAGATACCGCGCCGCCTCGTCGTTCGGCTGGTAAGCGGTCAGGTCCTGCCGCTTCTCCATGAGGTCGGCCCGTATGCCCTCGAAAGTCCTCTTGTGCGCGTCTTCCATCTCGGCAAGTCCGAGAAGAAACGCCACGTCCGCTCGGTCCTTGTTCAATTCGGCGGCCCGCCGGTAGAAGGCGCCGGCGTTCTCTTCGGACCGTATCGCCATCTGCAGGACCTCGTCCGCATTGAATACCGTTTCCATGTTCTCCTCTCTCTTGTCGTTAAATGGACGCTTTAGCCCAATGGAACCTCTCCGGGACGGTCTGAGGCGCTTCAGGAAACGCCTTCCGTCAGGTCTGCGTGGGCCTGTTTCAGCTCTTCGATAATGGGGATGTCGTTGGGGCATTTTTCGAGGCACTCGCCACACTCGACGCAATGCTCCGCCGATTTGCCTGGCATGTCGGCCCAGTGAATCTCTCCTCTCATCTTCCCGTATTCGTTTTTCGAATAGGCCGCTGACCCGTAACCGCGCATGATGTTCCACAGGCGAAAAACGCCGGGGATATTAACGCCCTGCGGACAGGGCATGCAATAGCCGCAGGCGGTGCAGAAATTCTCGCCGAGGCCCGTTAGTTTTCCGCGGATATAGTCTATGAACTCTCGCTCTTTGTCCATTAGGGGCGCGCCTGTTTCGCCGGCCTTTACGTTCTCGTCCACCTCCTCGGGCGCCGTCATGCCGCTGATCGCGGAGGTGACGCCGGGGTTCGAGGTTAAATACCGCAGCGCCAGGAACGGCGCGGTGAATCCCGCCTCGGCCAGCCGGGCGCGAATCTCATCGCTGGGTTGCGCCGCCATGCCGCCCGCAAGAGGCGTCATGACCACCACGCCCACGCCGCGTTCGTGAAGCTTGGCGATGGTTTCCTGCTGCCGCGAATAGAGCAGGTGTTCTTTCAAGGTTACGCAGTCGAAAGGATATTCCTCGACGAATTCGACGATCGTTTCGGGCTGGGCGTGGGTGGTGATGCCGATAGCGCGGATCAGCCCGTCGCGCTTCGCCTTTTCCAGCGCGGCCATCCCGCCGTCGGCTTTCTTAAGGTTGTCGAAAATCTCGCGCGTGTTCGTTCCCCAGAAGCTGAACAGATCGAATGTATGCACGCCTTCGCGCTTCAGAGCGCCCTCAAGATGCTCGCGAATCTTCTTGCCGTCTTGAAGTCCACTCACGGGCGCTTTGTTCGCCAGCGTCACCCCCTCGCGCCGTCCTTTCAGCGCTTGGCCCAGCACGACCTCCGATTTGCCGTCGCCGTAGGCCCCGGTTTCGAAAAAGGTGATGCCGCGGTCGAGGCACCGATGAACCGTCCGAATCGCCTGCTCCTCCGGTTTGTTGAAAAAGCGCATCCCTCCAAACCCGACGATGGAAGCATTCAAACCCGTCTTGCCGATCTCGCGGTATTGCATGGCATGACTCCGTGAAACAAAAGGTCCGTTTGCAGGTGGCGACAGCAGCCGCATGCGGGGCCACTCGAACGAGAGGGGACTCGCCGCGGAACGCCGTCCTCGGACACAAGCTCGGTAGCTACAATTATGCTCTCTCATTGCTGAGAGTCAAACGCTTCGCTTGCATGATCGTTCGACGCTTGCCTGTAGCCCGCAGTAGTGGTAGTTTCGATGAGAGGAACCGCGGCGTACGCGCTGAAGCCGAGCGATTGCGCGGCACCGGAGGCATGTGAATACACGGTACCGGCCCAACAAACAAGAAGAGCGCGCGATGTATGATGAGTCGTCTCGCGCGGCACGCGCACCTTGAACTCCGCGCTGAATCGCCTCCGTTGCATCGAACGACCTCCTTTCGGCCAACAGTCTAACAGGAGGCCGTTTCCACCTTAAGCACTGGTCCAGTTTTTGGGGAGTATTATAGAGGCGTATTCCCCCCGGTTGCGGACTTACTTCCCGCCGAATTCCAGGCGGATCTGGCCGGAGACACCGTGCGATACGAAGCCCTCGCGGAGTTCCGCGTTGTATTGCACTCCGCAGGACAATCCGCCGCGCTGCAGGAACTTGAGGCCCGCGCCCAGGGCCATGCCGTGCGGCTCGGTCTTCGGGCCGCGAATGGAGAAGGGCGCGCCCGGCGCGTCCGCGAAGGACGCCTTGACGACGTTGTCGTCAATCGCGAAGTCATAGAGCCATGATGCCGTGACCTCGGGGACGAGCAATCCGCGTTTCATCTCGATCGGCCGCGCCAGACGCAGGCCGAGGTCCGAGACAAGACTGTCCGTCTTCCGATGGCCCACCCTGAGCGCGGCGCCCGTGCCGCGCTCCGTGAAATGGTCCTCTTCGAGCCGCGTGTAGTTGAGCGACCCGAACGGTCCCACCACCCACTTGGAGAGATGGACGTCATACCCGCCGCCGAGCGCGGCCGAGTAGGTGTCCCCGTAGTGCTTGCCGGAGGCCATCGTCGTAATCGGGCCGACGGTGATGAGACGGTCCGTGTCGTAGCGCTGCCGCGCGTAGGAGAGCGCACCCTCAACATATGCGTTTCCGGAGAGCCAGCTGCCGTAAACGGATCCGCCGAAGCCGTGAATGATGCCGTCGCCAAGTCCGCGATTGAGGTTGAAGTCGGTGTAGCTGTAATTGGTGCTGATGCCGGCGAGGAAGTTTTCAGCGAAGGCGTAATCGAAGCCGAGCGTGGCACCGCCCTGGTTGAAATCGTACCCCGCCTGGCCGCGGCGATTGTCCTGCTCTCCCCATTGGCCGAAACCTTCCATCCAGAACCCGTACGGGGCGATCTTCGCATTGCGGCCTTCGGAAAGCAGGCGCCTCAGGTCGGCCAGAGAGCCGCCGAACGCCAACTGAATCGGCTCATCCTCTTGCGTGGAGGCATAGCGCTGAGCGCTGCGCAGGCGGCTCATGCGTTCCTGAAGAACGCGCACATACTGCCGGGAGAGGTCCAGCGAAACCTGCCCGATATCGGCGAAAGCCTGTGGGCTGAGCGACTGGAGGGCCTCCGAATGCTCGCCGAGAGCCAGTTGCTGGAACTGCCCGATCAGTTCGGCGAGGTTCCCCTCCGCGTTCGGAGTTACGCTGTCCAGGCCGCCGGCCACGGCGGTCTCCACCGGCGTTGTCGCGACGGTTGTCGCGCTGGCCACGTTGGTCTCCACTTGCACGCGGTCTTCGAGTTGCGTCACGTCGAAGCCGATCAGTGGCGTGGAAAGGAGCGAGAGGCCGGTGTTGAACGAGCCGGCGATCTCGTTTGCCGTCAGCACGTCGTAGACGGTTCCGTCCACGAAACAACCTGTTCCGCGGCCGACTTCGACGCGACCCGCGAGGTCGGCGAGTCCGCCGACGGCCAGTTGACCGCACGTTCCGTCGCCGTTGACCGTCGGCGAGAAGGTTCCATTCGGAGCGAAGGCATAGTCGCCGCCCACTTCGAGTGTGCCTTCGTGCACGATAACCTGATCCATCGCCTGCGGCACCCGCTCGCTGCGGAAGACGCCTGCGCCGGTCTTGATCAGGTCGCCCTCGAATCCGGAGAAGTGCGCGTCAACGCTTCCGGTTCCGCTGAAGAGCAGGCTGTCGCGGCCTTCGTCGCCGCTTAGGGTTCCGTCCACTGTCGCGCTGCCGAGGAACAGGGCGGCGTCGTCGCCGGCCCCGAGCAGGACGGCGCCGTTGGTGATGGACCCGGCGTCGAAGGCTATGACGTCGCTGCCCGGGCCCGAGTCAATGGCCGTGCCCGGCCCGTACCATGTGCTCAATGGCGTCTGATGCCTGTTGTACCAGGTGTCTATTGTGCCTGCGTTGAGAATCGAATCGTCGCCGGCTCCGGTCTTAATGCCGACGGCCGTCGCCGCAGTGCTGCCGCCGCCTGCCCAGCCCGCGCCGGCCGTGGCCGATGCATGGGCGCTGATCGTTCCGTAGTTTTCGACGACGTTGTTGCCGTCGCCCGCGTTGATGCCGTAAGCGGCCGCGACGGCGGATTGCCCGCCGTTCATATCGGGCGTTGCGCCGGTTGCTGCGTAAGCCGTCGCCGAAGCGCCGACGAGTCCATAATTCCTGATGACGTCGTCGCCGGTGCCCGCGTTGATGCCCGTTGTCGTTGCCGTGGCATAGGCTGGCCAGGCGATCGTGCCGACCATGTCCCAAATGAAGATATCGCCCACGGCGGTGGAATACAGGGAGATCTCACCGTAATTGGAGACGGTGTTGTCGCCGTCGCCGACGGTAACGGCGGCCGCCGTGGCCCTCGATTGGCCGTACGCGGAAATCGTGCGCGATTCGATCTGGCCGCCGATGAAAGACGATTCGCCGAGCACGACCGTGTCATTCCCGTTGCCGGTCTGGATGCCGTTCCCCCAGCCCGCCGCGCCGTGATATCCCTCAATGATCCGCTTATAGGGGTAGCCCTTCGGCATGTTGTCGGCGTCCGCGTAGACTTCGATCTCACCGTCGTTGAAAATCTCCGTGGGTCCGTTGCCCACCGCGATGCCGACCGCCGTCGAGTTGGTGGTGTGCGCCGAACGCCAGTCATTGTAGCTCTCGAAGAACGAAGACGCGTGGGAATTCGCCTGAATCGAGCCGGTGTTGACGACAACCGTGTTATTGGCGTTGCCGATCTTCATGCCGTAGGCCGTGTCGGCCGCGGCCGCCTGCATGTCGGGTTCGTCGTCGTGCACGAAGGCCATCGAGGAGGACGAGACGAGCATCGTGCCGGAGTTCTCAACGGCAACCAAGGCATTCTCCCCGCCGACCGATACGCCGTAAGCATTGCCGTAAGCATTGGCGTACGCGTAGGAGTCCACATCGCCGTGGGCGTACGTGTCGCTGAGCGCCGAGGCGTTTATCGTCATGGTCCCCGAGTTGACGAAGGAGACCAATTCGTTGCCGCCGCCCGCCGAGACGCCAAAGGCATTGGCATAGGCCGGCGAGTGCGAATACGAGTCCGCTCCGCCCGTATACCGATCCGCGCGGCCCCATGACTTCGTGTGGGCGTCGGCGGAAACGTTAAGCGTGCCGTTGTTGGTCATGATGTTGCTGCCTTGCCCGACTTCAAAGCCTACGGCCGTTGCCCAGGCCCTCGATTCCAGCATGGTGTTGGCGCCTCCGCCGGTGTCGGCGTCGGCGTTGCCGTACACGTCGGCATAGGCGTACGCCGTCACGTCAACCAAGCCGGCGTTGTTGAGTTCATTGTCGCCCGCGCCCATCGAGACACCCGCGGCATACGCGGTCGCCTGAGCGTCCATGGGGCTGCTCCAGCTTCCCGTCCGACCGTCCCCGTCAGCGCCTTGGCCGTTGGCGTCGGACCAGAGGACGCCGTACGCGGCAGAGTACACCGTGATGTCACCTTCATTGAGCACGTGCCCCTCGCCGTTGCCGGTCGCGACGCCATACGCGGAAGCGGTGCCATACGAAAAACCGTAGGCGTCCGCGTCGCCGGAGCCGCCGTGTGTGCTGCCGTCGGCGTTGATGTTGGTGTACGCGTAGGGCGCGATGTACACGGCTATCTGCCCCGTGTTCTCGATCCAATTCTCCTGCCCCTCCGCCAACGCGCCGTATCCTGTGGCGGACGCGGTTGCGCCGCCCCAGCCCCAGCCGTCGGCATCGGTTCCGAACGCGCCGCCGGTGGGGATCGAATAAGCGGAAGCATTAGGCGAGGCGCTTACGCTCAAGCTGCCGTTGTTGATGATCACGGCAAGGTCGGCGTCGGCGGTCATGCCGTAGGCAGTCGCACCGACCGATGCCGCCGCGGTCGTACTCGCGTCGCCGCCGGTGAACCAGGCCACGTCCCCGCCGTCGGCGGTCGCGTTGGCATAAGCGGATCCGCTCATCGTCAGACTGACCGTGCCGTCGTTGACGACGATGTCCTCGTCGCCTTTGTCCTCGTCAGGCTCTCTCGCAGACGCCCGTATGCCGTATCCCGTGAACGTTGCGCCCGCGCGGGACCGCGTGCCGCCGTCGTAGAAGAACAGGCCGGCGTCGGATGTATTGACGGAGTCTGCGTCAATAGTGACAGCGACTCCGATCACGCCCGTATTGTGAACCGTGTCGCCGCCCGCGCCGAGGTCAATGCCCGCCCCGGAGGCCTGCGCGGTGACAAGGCCGTCGGTATCCGTATCACCAAAAGTGGCTCCCGTGCCGCCGCTGGCAATCATCTCAGAATATGTCGTGACAGACACGCTGCCTTCATTAATGACGGAGTCCGCGCCCGTGCCGCCGCGGAACCCCGCCGCGTCTCCGCGCGCGGTCAGGACCGCGTCGGCGGCCGAGCCGCCCGCGAAGGAGAAGGAGGAACTCGTCGAGGAAACGTAGGTGTTCGACGCTACGATGATATCGCCCAGGTTCTCCATGTGGCCACCACCTTCGCCGCCGTACATGCCCATCGCGTCAGTGTCGGACGTTGTCGCCGTCGTTGTCGAGGATGAGCCGAAGGTTGCGCTCGAATTGCCAACGGACGTGAGGTATGAGTTTGCCGCGACGTTCATGTCGCCGGCGCTGCGCATCCAATCTTCGCCGTCGCCGCCCGCCATGCCGGCCGAGCGGGTGCTCGCGGTCAGGGCGCTGTCCGCAGCGCTGCTTCCGCCGAAGACGTAGCTGGAGGCGTTCATCAGCATCATGGCCGTCGAGGCGACGCCGATGTCGGCCGTGCTGTCAATGACGTCGTCTCCCGCACCGCCCTCAATGCCGGCGGTGCCGGTGAATGCGCCGCTGGTTCCCCGAGCCGATGCGCTTCCGAACGCGGCCTTGGCGTTGATGGAGGAATTCATTATGGCCGTCGCCGTGGCGGAAATGACGCCGCCCGCCAAGATCGTGTCCGCGCCTTCCCCGCCCGCGATGCCGGTGGAATACGTGGAGGCCGCCATCGCGCCGTCTGCCGAGGAGGTCCCGCCGAACGTGAAAGTCGTGCTGAGCAGGGTCAGAGTGGCATTCGACGCGACATTGATCAGGGCCAGGCTATCGATGAAGTCGTCATCGGCCCCGCCGTCAATGCCTGCAGCCGTCGTGAATGCGCCGCTTTTCGCTTTCGAGGCCGAACTCCCGAACACGGTTGTGGCGTTGGTCAGGGACGCGAGCGCAGCCGTCGCGGTCACGTCGATGCTTCCCTCCGCCGTGATGCTGTCCACGCCGCTGCCGCCGCCGATGCCCGCGGCGTGGGTAGAGGCCACCAGCATCCCCTGCGAAGCGCCCGTCCCGGCGAAGGAGAAGCTCGTGCTGCTCATCGTCATCATCGCCGAGGAGGTAACGGCCATGTCGCCGCTGCTCGCGATGATGTCGCCGTCCGAGCCGCCGTCTATTCCCGTTGCCGTCGTCAGCGCGCCGCTGGTGGCCTTCGCCTCCGCGCCGCCGAAGATCGTTGTCGAGTTGGTGCCAGAGACCATCGTGGACGTTGCGTTCACGGTCAGTGGTGCGCTGCCGGTGATAGAGTCTTTGCCCGCGCCGCCCGTGATCCCTATGGAGTGCGTCGAGGCCGCGAGCTGTGTTTCCTGCGAGGCGCTCCCGCCGAGGGTGAAGCCGGAGCTGTCGAGCGTCAGGGTCGCCGCGGAGGTCGCATTAATAGCGGCGACATTCTCGATGATGTCCGCATTATCCCCGCCGTCAATTCCGGCCGAGAAAGTCGCGGCGCCGCTCCTCGCTTCAGATCCCGCCGCGCCGAAGATGGCGGTCGTGTTGGATTCGGAAACGAGCACGGACGTCGCCGCGGCGCTGATAGCCGCTTCGCTTCGAATCCCGTCCTCGCCCGCGCCGCCGGACATGCCGGTGGCCAGGGTAACGGCGGTCGTGGATCCCTTGGAACTGGCCGCGCCGCCGAAGACGAACGCGGCAGCGTCCAGACTGACGGAAGTCGTTGCCGCCGCGCCGATCGTGCCTGTCGAGAGCAAGGTGTCGTCGCCGGCTCCCCCGCCTATTCCCGTCGCCGCGCCCACCGCAACGGAGTTCGCTTCCTGCCCGGCGTAGCCCAGAATGCCGACGGTCGTTGCCTTAACGTCCGCCGCTGCCGTGGCGACAACGCCGATTGCGCTCTCGTTCTGAACCGTGTCGTTGCCCAGTCCGCCTTCGATGCCCGTCGAGACGGCGGTTGCCGTCGCGCTGGCGTCGCCGATGGCCGCTCCGACAAGGGCCACGCCCACGCTGTCGGCCTCGGCCCGGGCCATGACGCCGTCCGTGCCCGGGATGCCGCCTACGGTGATCGCCCCCTGATTGAGAATCGTGTCGTTCCCTGCGCCGCCGTCAATCCCCGTACCCAGCCCGTACGCCGCCGTCGCGGTGTCTCCGAAAGTGACACCCAGAAGGGCGACCGACACCTCGGTCGCTTCCGCGTCGGCGTTTACGCCGACCGTGACGGCTTGACGGTTAATGATGGTGTCAATGCCCTCGCCGCCGCTGAGCCCTTGAGCGATTGCCGTTCCGGTAGTGGTGTGGTCCCAGAAGGGATTGTCGCCCGCCGCGACGCCCAGGCCCGCGATGCTGACGCTCAGGGCCGTCGCTTCCGATGCGGCCGCCGCGTTGATGGCGGCAAGGCTTTCCATGGTGTCCTTGCCGGCGCCGCCGTCCATGCCGATAGCGGTTGCCGTCGAGTTGGAAACGGCTGTCGTTGACGCGACGCCCGCAAGACTGACCGCGACGGCTGTCGAGTCGGCGGTGGCTGTCGAGGCGGCGCTGATTGCCGCATGACTGAGAAGCGAGTCATTGCCCGCGCCGCCCGCCAGTCCGCGCGCCGTGGCGGCTGCCGTGGTCCCGCCGTCCCACGCGGAGTCGGCCGCGATGGCCGCGCCGATCCCCGCGATGGCGACCTGCACGGAACTCGCATCGGCCGAAGCGATAGCGGCCACGTTCTTAAAGCTTTCGATCGTGTCCTTTCCTTCGCCGCCGCCAATGCCGGTCGCTTCCGCGGTGGCCGTCGAGCTGACGACCGTTCCGGCAACGCCCGCGAGCGTGAACGTGATACCGGTCGAATCGGTTTCCGAGTTCGCCATGGCGAGGATGTTCCCGTCAATGCCGATTATGTCGTCGCCGCTGCCGCCGAATGCGCCGCGCGCGACCGCATCGGCCGTCGTGCCGCCGTCCCAGACCGAGTCGGCCGCGACGGCCGCTCCGACGCCCGCGACCGAAACCGTCACGGTATCGGCGGTGGACGTTCCCGTCGCAACGATGTCCCCCGTTTGCAGGATGGTGTCATTGCCCGCGCCGCCGTCCAACGCGTTCGCTTCGGTCGTGGATGTTGCGGTGGCCACGGTCCCGGCGACACCCGCGAGCGTCACCGTGACGGCGATGGACGACGTGTCCGCAATGGCGTTGGCCGTGACCGCGCCGGTGCTGTCAATGGAGTCGTTGCCGGCATCGCCGTACGCGCCTCGCGCGACCGCGTTTGCCGTGGTCCCGTTGTCCCACACGGAATCGGCGGCCACCGCCACGCCCGCGCCGACCACGGCGACGGCAACGGTGGTGGCGTCGCTG